>Ga0099364_10006130_pt1 | contig 17589 bp, 15 predicted proteins | sample TergutTh196P3_FD_73070 | JGI IMG/M metagenome (GOLD analysis project Ga0099364, IMG submission 73070) | Microcerotermes parvus P3 segment gut microbial communities from Pointe-Noire, Republic of the Congo - Th196 P3 | ecosystem: Host-associated > Arthropoda: Insects > Digestive system > Gut ...
CCGTTATGTCGGCGACATACTCTACCTTGTCACCTATGAACAAATTGATCCGTTCTTCGTGATTGATTTGAGCAATCCAAATAATCCGAAAGTTCTTGGTGAATTAAAAATTCCGGGATACTCGACATATTTGCATCCGTTAAATGAAACACATGTCATCGGCGTCGGTTATACCGGAGACTGGAGAGCCTGGGGTTCAAAACTTTCGCTCTTTGACGTCAGTGACGTCAATAACCCGATTGAGCTTGACACATACACCTTTGAAAGTGACAAGTACATTTCCTTGTACGATCATCACGCTTTCCTTTGGGATGCTGAAAAGAGCTTAATGGTCATTCCGAGTTACGAACACGCTTACATCTTTGAAGTCAAAAACAACAAAATTACGTTGATTAAAGACGATTACCACAAAGAAAGTTCAGTTCAAAGATCCCTTTACATCAATGATTACTTGTATATCTTCTCGACTTCCGAAATCCATGTTTATGACCAAAACACATGGCAGCGTATCAATGTGATTTCGATCCCGCAGCCGGTTTATCCGGATTATATGTATTATGATGGTCCTGTCAGACCCGCTCCGATGCCCGAAGTCCCCGTTATCGATTAAAAAATACGGTTGCTGTGAATTAAAAAAAGGAGTTGACTCGTCAGCTTCCTTTTTCTCTTATTTTTTTCATCTGCACGGTTCTATCAACATCATTCAACCGGATATGATAAATCAATCGAGCCGACAGCGAAAAAGATGACCTAAATATTATAAAGGAGTTTATCATAGTTTTGAGCTATAAGGAGTTTAATTATGAAACTAAAAGCAATTTTTGTTTTAGGATTGGTTGTCATCAGCGCCCTTGCAATCAGTGGTTGCTTATCCAACGGCCCAACCGCAAAAATGGATGAAATAAATAACATCGGAACAACGTCTTTTAAATCAGAAGATGAAATGCAGATATTTTTTAACAATATTCCTCAAAATTCACGCGGCAATGCCGTAGGTGGTACAACAAATAGTTCGACAATGGTAATGGATTCGGCACCGGCTTCGAATACGACGGTACCAGCACCGACATCGGCACCGCCGGCATCCGATTCGGCATCACCGCCTTCATCACCGCCTTCAGAATCTTCATCTCTCCGCGAATCGAATTCAAGCGATCGCTATTCCCAAACAAATGTCCAAGTTGCCGGCGTCGATGAAGCGGACATTATCAAAACCGACGGCAAATTCATTTATTATTCTCCCGGACTGAATTATCCGGTAAATGTGACTCTTAATGAGGAATCAAAGTATTCTTACTATAATTATGATACCGTACAAAAAACGTTTGTGATTGAAGCCCTTCCCCCGGAAGCCGCTTACATCCTTTCCAATATCCCCGATGTCGGCGGCAGCCTTTACTTAACAAAGGATACATTAATCATCACCAATTCTCAAACTTTAACCGCTTATGACATTACAAACCCGTCCGCTCCCCAAAAGATGTGGGAACAGAATTTTGATGGGAATTATGTTGACTCTCGTATGATTGGCGACCAATTGTATTTCGTGACTCGGGAATACAGAGTGCAGTATCCCGTTGTCTATTTGGGCAACACAATTTCCTATCAAGATTGTTATTACCCGTACGGTCCGGGCATTATTCAACCGGGTACCAACGTCACCTACTTTGTTTCATCCGTTGATATCAAAACGGGCAGCTTTGATAAAACAATTGCTTTGATCGGGTCATACAACACCATTTTGTATGCTTCTGAAAACCACCTTTACTTAACAAATTATTACTATCCAAACACCCAGCAAATTGAATTGCATTTTATTCAAGAGCATGGAGATGATTACTTCCCGGCAGACGTGATGAATGATGTCCGCAAATTCATGAGTTATGAGTTAAGTGATTCTGTCAAATCTATAGCTGTTCAGGAGAGAATTCAAGAATACTTTTCAACACTCATCTTTAACGATGGTTCCAATAATGCGAGAACTCGTTTCTATAACGATTACAACAAATACGCCGAACCCATTATTAATGAAGGCGAAAGAACAACCATTACAAAGATCGATTTAGAAACATTCAGCGTTAAGTCAGGTTTTGTTTACGGCAGAATCCATGATCAATTTTCACTGGATGAATATAACGGCTATATGCGTGCCATTGCAACGGCAGGCAATAATTGGAGAAACCCACTGCGCCCACAGGAAACCTCTGTTTACGTTTTTAACGATGACATGGATGTTGTCGGCAGGCTGAGCGGAATTGCACCGCGCGAAGACGTGAAAAGTTCCCGTTATGTCGGCGACAGACTCTACCTTGTCACCTTTGAACAAATCGATCCGTTCTTTGTGATCGATTTAAGCAACCCCGAAAAGCCGAAAATCCTTGGCGAATTGAAGATTCCGGGATATTCGACATATCTTCATCCGATAAATGAAACACTTGTCATCGGCGTCGGTTATGCTGACAACGGCCGGAGTTCAAAAATCGCACTTTTTGACGTCAAGAATGTCAATAAACCGATCGAACTTGATACATACACCTTCAGCAATCGATCCTTTTTCTTGGATGACTACCACGCTTTCCTATGGGATGCTGAAAAGAGTTTAATGGTCATTCCGGGCTACGAACACGCTTACGTTTTTGAAGTCAAAAACAACAAACTTTCATTGATTAAAGATGATTATCACAAAGAAAGTCTTGTAAAAAGATCCATTTACATCAACGATTATTTGTACATCTTCTCGACTTCCGAAGTCCATGTTTATGACCAAGACACATGGCAGCGTTTGAATGTGATTTCGATCCCGCAGCCGGAGTATCCGAATTCTTATTCGCCGTATCCCTATCCAATCATTTTTGATTAAATAGGGTTACCGTTGACAAAAACAAATGCATTTGTTGAAGGAATTTAAAAGAAGAAGCTGATTTGTCAGTTTCTTTTTTCCTTTTTTTTTTATTTTTTCTTTTTTTCCTTTCCATCTTTTTTCTTTTTTCCTTTTTTCTAAAAACTAAAATACCCCTTCTTCCCTATTCTTTTCAAATGACAAATTCTTCAACTCTTTCCGGCATTCAGGCTTTGGTTTTATCTGCGATTGAAAATGAAGTCCATGCCGTTTTTGGCGTCCCAGGATCCCCGATAACGGCAGTTATGAATGCTTTTATGGATTCTGCTGAATTGAAATCGTCTTCCTTATGGTTTGCAAATGAAAAAACAGCTTTTGAATGGGGCTTAGGCTCTTCGTTTGCCAAAAAACGCTCTCTTGTGCTTGTCAAACACGTCGGCATGAATGTTTTGGCAGACCCTCTGATGACGTCTATGGTTCATACCATTGGCGCCGGTCTTGTCATTCTTGCCGGAGACGATCCTGAAGTTTCAGGCTCTCAAAATTCGCAGGACACACGTTATTTCGGACTCCTTTCGGGAACAGCAGTCTTTGATCCGGCAACACCGCAGGATCTTTATAACGATATCGGAAAAGCTTTTGCCCTGTCTGAAAAAATAAAGGCGCCCGTCATTATTCGTGTCACAGCTTTTGTTTTAAACGACAAACAAATCGTTTCCCGTTTTCCTCAAAAGAATCCGGCGGATGATTCTTACACCCGAACAAGTTGGGATTTCAAAATGAAAGGCCGCTATCAGCGTTTTCATATGTTGAATGACTCTCTCATTCAAAAAAAGGCAGAAGAGTGCTGCAAAATTATTTCAAAAAACGAGGGATCGGATTCGGACTCGAATTTGGATTCCAACTCTGTCGGAATTATCACATCCGGCGGCTGTTCCTCACGCACAAAAACCGCATTGGACTCCTTCTCAAAACTTGATTATTCTTTATTAAAATTAGGAATGCCTGCACCACTGCCGATCTCTTCAATTCGGTCTTTTTTAAAATCACATTCCAAAGTTTTAGTGGTTGAAGAATCCGAGCCTTTTATTGAGGATCAGATTCGCGTTTTTGGAAATGTTTTTGGCAAAAGGTCCGGTCATCTTCCGTTTGGATATGTGGCGGAGGCTGACATTGTTTATGCTTTGGAAAATCTGTCGTCGCCATCTGTTTCGAAATCTGCCGAACTTTTAAAGCGATCTCCTGAAACTCCGCTTTATTTCTGTCAGGATTGCATTTACGTACCGTTTTATGACATGATGGCGGCATTTAAGAAAGAGCAAAATGTACCGATTACAGGCGATATCGGCTGTTCGATGTACGGCGCCGTTATGCCTTATGATGTCTTGGATACGGCTTTATCGCTTGGTGCCGGCATCGGTATCGGGTCAGGAGTCAGTCGGGCACGCCGCCAAAAAAGTGTTGTTGTCATCGGGGATTTCGGCTTTTTCCATTCCGGGTTATTAAGTTTGATTGAAGCCGTCAGCAAAAACGTACCGCTTTTGATTTTTGTTATGAAAAATACGATGGCAGCGATGACGGGCGGGCAGCCCATTTCGGCTCCCGAAAATATTATTCAGGCGGTTCTTTCAGAGAAGGATGGTGTGAAAAATTCATATCATTTCATTTCATTGGATTTGCCGGATATTGAAAATGTGCAGGCGGAAATGGAAAAAATAAAGATGTTGGCGGCTGATGAATTGAAAAAGGAAGGCGTGAGTGTGATTGTTCTTTCATGGGATTGTAAAAAGTATAAAAAGTGATGTTTTTTCTTCTTCAATTTTGAAATGAACAAAAAATAAAACATTATTTTTGAACTGATTAAAGATTGAGGGCACGTTTTTCCCAAAAGCAATTTTTGATTTTTGAGAACTGGTGCCCTGATTTCATTCAGACGATAAAAAATAATGTTTACTTTTCTCTTAAATCATGAAACTTCGGCCAACCACCTGTTCTGGCAGTTGCCCAAAAAGGCGGCTGACCAACAGACCCAATTTAAAAATAAAATGAAAATGTGAACCCGTTTTATTTTATAGTTGAGAAGAATACGTGAATTTGCAAGCAAATGAGATGGCGGTAGCGGTGATAGTGGTAGCAGCAACGCATAAACAACGGCATCAACAACCGAAACGGCGACAGCAAAGGCATGCGGGTGTTTTACATATCCCTATGCAGAGAGCGACTATCATTTTTTTGGGCACAAAAATTAATCCACACAAATTTTACATTTATCAAGATATAATGTACTAACACATACTATGTATCACAAGGTATATATACTAGGCGAGCCTAGGTATGTATACTAGGCACACCTAGGTATATTGATGAAACGAGGTGAAACAATGGAAAAAACTGAATGGTTATCACAAGTAAAAAGAGGGATTTTAGAATACAGTACTATGTTATTGATAAAAAACAAAAGCATATACGGATATGAACTTATTGCCTCTTTGAATAAACATGATATCCTATCTACATCCGAGGGTACATTGTATCCTTTGCTAAAGCGTATAGAAAAAGAAAATCTGATTACTGCAACATGGAAAGAAACAGCACCAGGCACTCCGCCAAGAAAGTATTATGATCTTACAGAAGACGGGCATTTGTTCTTGGATATGATGAACCATGAATGGAACAATTTAGTGTCCGCTATCTCACAAATAAAAAATGAAAAGGAGATTGATTCAAATGAATGAAACTGAAAAATATTTAGAAAAAGTAGCTTCAGGTCTTAAAAGACTACCTGAACATGAAAGAAATGAAATACTCAATGAAATCCGAAGTCATATTTACGAAGCTGTAAACCAGCAAGAACCCGAACAAGAGGTTTTAGAAAGGCTTGGTTCACCCGTGAAACTTGCCCAGTCATATGATAGTTTACACAGCATAGAAAGTGGTCAGAGCATTTTTAATAACCTCGCCTTTTATTTCTCAGCGGGGGTATCCAGTATTTTTATTGTTCCAATTTTATTCTTTTTGACACTTGCATTTGCTTCATCGGCAATAATTGTTGTTGTCTATTCTATAATTGATTTGCTTTTTGTTTTACCTGAGCATGTGGTGGATTTTGTCGGGTTTACAGTGACAAGTTTCCCTGCCTTGATGGTAATAATAGCATTTGGCTCCATGTTTCTCTTAATAGCTTATCTTCTTTGGAAACTTTTAAGGAAATTTTGTGCTTTTGTTTCATTGCGTTACCAAAAATTACGCTTGAAAAAGTAAAATAAGAAAACATAAAATGGAGACCTTATTAATTGGTATCCGTTTTAATTTTAAGGAGATGTTGACTGCATTTTCAGTTGTACGGTTTTTTCGTACAACTGACTTCCTTCATTTTTCATTTTGCGTTTTAATTTGTCCAATAACACCGTAGATCATCTATCAATTAACAGTGTCATCCACCCATTTATTAAAACCATCATTCGCCCCATCAATTTTAATTTTCAAAATAACAGGCGTATCATACGGATGGTTTTTTAAAATAAACTTTCGAACCTCTTTCCATTTTGTTTTTTTTGTTTTGAGAATGCTGCCAAACTCTTTTTCTTCATATGTTTTGTTTTGATAATGATAAACTGCTGTGTGTTTTCGGATGTTGGCACACACAATCATTTTTTTATCAACCAATTCTTTTGCAATCTTTTTGGCGGATTTTTTGGTCGGAAATGTGACATAAATGAGTATATTTTCATCGGGCATGGCTTTCTCTCCTGTTTTCATTCTTTTCTTTTCAGCAAACGCGCGGGATCGGATCTCCTGTCGGAACATCAATGTAGCGGGTACTTCCAAGTTCTGAAACCAAGATCACTTTTCCCGGCTTTTCTTCAACAACTTCGCCGATGACGGCGGCGTCTTTTCCATACTTGTGTTTCTTTAAAAGGGCTAAAACTTGATCGGTGTGCTTTGGATGGACGCCGATGACGGCTTTTCCTTCATTGGCAATTTCAAGAGGGTCTAAGCCAAGCATATCACAAGACGTTAAGACGGCTTCTCTTATCGGAAGTTTTTCTTCATAAATTCGGATGCCGACTTTGCTTTTTTGAGCCATTTCGTTGAGGGCGTCAGCAACACCGCCGCGCGTCGGGTCTTTCATGGCGGTGACGGCTTTTTGATTGTCATGGGTGACGGATAAAATGGGTTCAATCATTTTCCAGATCGGGGCGGTATCGGACTCCAAATCGGAACTGAATTCAAATCCTTCCCGCTTTGTTAAAAGAGCCATGCCGTGGTCGGCAATGTATCCGGTCATAATGATTTTGTCGCCGATTTTTAAGCCGCAGTCACGAACAGGCTCATCACAGATGCCGATTGCGGTGACATTGATGATAATGGAGTCGAGTGCCGTTCCTTCAATGGTTTTTGTATCGCCGGTAATGAGAGGGACATCTGTTTCTTCTAAAACGGCATTCATGGATTTGACAATTTGTTCCAAATCCGAAATGCTGAATCCTTCCGGTATAATCATGCCGCAGCTGACCGCGAGCGGACGGGCGCCCATGACAGACAGGTCGTTGATGGCGCCGGCAACAGAAATTCTCCCGATGTCGCCGCCGGGGAAAAAAATCGGCTTGACAACATGGCTGTCCGTTGTCATTACAAATTCGGCATTTTCATTTTTCAAAAGAAACGCGCGGTCGGGCTGAATGGTTGCCCCGTCGTCCAGTGCAGATAAACCAACCGTTCCGGCTTTTGTTTTCGTTAAATTTTTTAAAATCGTTTCTCCGATAAGAGATTGCATTTGACGGCCGCCGGCACCATGTTCCATTGAAATTTTATTTTCTTTTGCCATTTTTGACCTCTTATTGTTGTTGGTTTGATTTTTGATTTGATGCCCTTTCTTTTTTCTCCAGCATTGCATTTTCAAGAGCAGATGTCCATTCTTTAAGGGTTTCTTCTTGTTTTTTGGACGTTAAAAGAATCGGAATATTCGGGTTTAAGGATGTCACATCCCGAATCATTGTTTGAGGATCGACATCGACAGCTGCGGCAATATCGACTTTGTTAATGACAGCCATATCGGATGTTTTGAAAATGACAGGATGTTTTAAAACAATGTCATCGCCTTCACTGACGCTGACAATTACTATTTTCATGTCTTCGCCCAGGTCAAAGTCCGCCGGACAAATCAAATTTCCGACATTTTCGATAATTAGCAGATCATAGCCATCCAAATCGTTTGTTTTTAAGCAATGGTTTACCAAATGAGCATCAAGATGGCATTCTTTTCCCGTGTTTGCAGGAATCGTTTTTACGCCCAATTTTTCAAAACGGGCGGCATCCATATCGGCAATGACGTCTCCCGCAATCACGGCAATTTTATACTTTCTGCCTAAAGCTTTGACAACTTCTTCAATGAGCGTTGTTTTTCCCGAACCAATCGCGCCCATAATGTTTACTGAAAAAATATTGGCGGCGGCAAGCTTTTCTCTGTTTTTGCCTGCCAGCTTTCGATTTTCTTTAAAAATATCATGGCCGATGTTGACGATATGACCGGTTGTTAAAAAAACGTTCCACATTTATTTTTCTCCATTTCCTTTTTCATCATTTTATTAATCAATATCTATGGATTCGACAGATAAATCCGTACCGCCGATTGTTTCCGCATTTTTCCCGCATTTCGGACAGAAAAGGGAAACCAGATAATCCAGCATGTCTTTTTCTTCAAATTTTTCGGCTTTTCCAAAGTAGCCGCATTCACATTTTATGTCGGGATCCACGATTTCAAACGTATAGGAGGCGTCTTTTGCGATTGTTTCATCACTGAGCGATTTTAAACAAAACTCAAGCTGCATCGGGTTGACGTGCGCCATTTTTCCGACCTTGATGTGAATGTGATTGACGACTGCTGCGTTATTCTCCTCCGCGGCGCCCAAAACACTTTCCATCAGACCGATTGCCAGTGAATACTCGTGCATATTTTTCCTCTCAGTCTCGGCAGTATTTGTACCAGCTGTGGCACATTCCTTCATCACTCACCATGCACGGTCCGATCGGACTCAGCGGCTGGCAGGTTTTTCCAAACATCGGGCAATCGGAAGGCGTTGCTTTTCCGGTAAGGATGGCGGCACAAATGCAGTTTTTCTTTTTCTTTTGCCGTATTTCTCTTAATTTTTCCAAATCGGCGGCGTACAATTCTTTGTACTTTAGGGCGGCATTGCAATCATCATATTTGTCTTTTAGCTTCAATCCCGAATCGGGAATTACTCCAAGGCCGCGCCATTCGGAATCGGTTTTGTCAAAAACGTCATCCATCATTTTAAGGGCAATCTGATTTCCTTCCGGCTTTACGGCACGCGGATATGCGTTTTCAACTTTTGCAATGCCGGCTTTGAGTTGGTTTTGAAGCAATTGGATGCCAAGTAAAATATCATAAGATTCAAATCCGGCAACAACAACCGGATAGCCTAATTTTTCAAAGCTTTGGAAAGACTGCGTTCCCGTAATCACGGAAACGTGTCCGGGTGCGATAAATGCATCGACGTTGATGTCTTGAATCAATAAGTCAATGGCAGGCGGCGTTAATTTGAGGGATGTGAATATTGAAAAGTTGGGGGGCAGACCTCTTAAAACGGCGGCGGCTGTTGTCGGGATGGTTGTTTCAAAACCGATTGAGAAGAAGACAAATTCTTTATTCGGGTTTTCCCGTGCCATTTTAATGGCATCATCAATGGAATAAACCATACGCACATCTGCACCGTCGGCGCGTGCGTCAAAAAGGCTTCCTTCTGTTCCGGGAACGCGGAGCATGTCTCCAAATGTGATCATCGTCAGCCCTTTTTTTGCCAAAAGAATGGCGGTATCAATGTCATCATCCGGCGTGACGCAAACAGGGCATCCGGGGCCGCTGAGAACCTCTATTTCCGGCGGCAATAGACTTCGGATGCCGTATTTTGCGATCGTCCGCTCGTGTGTGCCGCAGATGTGCATCAGCCTCGCCTTTTTCGGATTTGCAGCAATGCTTTCGACCAACTTTTTTTGGACTTCAACCGGATTTTTTAAAAACGGATCGGTTTTTGAAATGAAAATCACCTCTCTTTATTATTCTTATTCTTCATTTGCGGCTAAAATTTCTTCAAAAGCCTCTGTGGTCAGGCGCGCTTCTTCTTCCGTAATCACAGAAATCACATAGCCGACATGGACTAAGACATAATCCCCGATATTAATTTCAGAAGTTCCGCCAAGCAAATCCAGATTCACTTCTCGAAAAACACCGCCAAAATCCACCTCCGCTTGGTTTTCAGAAAGAATTTTGGATATTTTTCCGGGTATTGCAATACACATTTTTTTACCTCTAATTGTTGAATTGATTTTTATTATCGTTTCTTTCATCCTATATAATAAGATGTGTTTATCCGGATTAAACGAAAATATTTTCAGTTAAGGATTTAAATTCCCATCATATTGCAAAACCATTGCCTTCTTTCACATCGTTAAGTAACTTCTTGACTTCTTCAACCAGATCATTCTCAGACGGCAGATAGAGTTGATATTAACTCGTCAGAATGTGCACGTTATCTTTTGGCAAGGTGATTTTAGCCACCAAGTCGTTCTTCATCGTACAGAGCACTATCCCGACAGTCGGGTTTTCGTCCGGCAGTTTTTCGAAGCGGTCGATATAATTAACATACATCTGCAATTGCCCCAAATCCTCATGGGTAAGTTTATGGGTTTTTATCTCTACGACCACAAAACAGCGGAGCAGACGGTTATAGAAAACCAAATCTATAAAAAATTCATCATCCTCAAGCAGAATACGTTTTTGACGCGCAGCGAAGGTGAAACCGCTTCCGAGTTCAAGTAAAAATTCCTGTAAATGCTTTATCAGCACGGATTCCACGTCCTTTTCGTAATACTTCGCTTCACGTTTTAATCCAAGGAATTCCAAATACATCGGATCTTTGATGATTTCGGACGGTTTTTCGGGGATGCGCTCTTTGCGTGCAACGGCAAGCACATCCTCCTTGTCGTTGCTCATCAGCAACCGCTCATATAAAAGCGAATTAATTTGGCGTTCCATCTCACGTCCTGTCCAAGCATGGTTCGATGCTTCAAGTTCGTAATATTCGCGCTTGTCATCATCTTCAATGGCAATTAACATACGATATTGCGACCAATTCAGTTGTGAGTGCACCTTGGATGCATCTTTGTACAAACGGTAAAATTTCCTCGCTCGCGTCAATTGAGTATGTGTAAATCCGCTGCCAAATTCATTTTCAAGTTCTTTTGATAAATTTTTGATTAAATATTCGCCGTACTCTGCACGATCTTGTCCGCGTTGTTCCTCTATGAAGATACGCTCCCCTAAGTGCCAATACATCATCATTCGCGTATATTCGACACTATGGACAGCATTACTGCGTGCATTAAGGATAATTTCCTTCATATCGTTATAGAAAACTGTGTTTGTGTTTTGTAGATCGCTCATAACAAGCTCCTTTTAATTGTTGCCGCACGCGGCAACAATCATAATTTAATCGTTTTTATGACGTAAAAAACAATACATACAGCCGTTAATAACTATAAATCTGTGACGTTTTTAAAAAAATCTGACATCTTTTTATAGAACCTTGTTCAAGCCATTCTTTTTATATTTAAATTAAAAATGAAGTGTGTTCAGACCCAAACGATTTTATATATGTTAACTTTGAAACAGTTTAAGCGCATATAAATTATCACGTTTCATCATTTTTTTAGAAAATTTTCCGAAAAATTTTTTGAATCAATTTTTTTTGATTTTGAATCAAATCAGTTTATCAATCTTATTTTTGTTTTCTTTTTTCCTGTCCGTTATTTTTCATTTATTTCATTCAATTCCACATGTATTATAATTACAGAAGTGGAAAACTTTTATATAGGGCAGTGGAATATAGGAACTACGCTACTATTTAATAGCAAACAGTAGAGGGTTTTCTAATGGCTAGTGAAAAATTAAATGTTATCGAACAATTCAAAAACCTTGATATACTCAAGGTTGACCGCCGCACATTCTTAAAGGCGGTTGCCGCCCTCGGAGCAGCATCTTTCGTTTCAATTTATGGAAGTCAGCTTACACAAGCATTGTCTTTCCAAAATCAAACCAAAGTCTTGTGGCTTCACGGCGCAGAATGTACAGGATGTTCAGAAGCCGCATTAAATGCCAGTGCACCTGAATTTGCAGACGCACTCCGCGAATTGAACATCAGCTTGGTTTACCATGAAACACTTTTGGCTCAACAGGGTATTTTTATTGACGGAAAATTAGTCAACACTTCCGATTTAAATGCTGAAATTTTACTCGAAGACTTGGTCAGTTCAGGCGACTATATTTTAGTCGTTGAAGGTTCCATCGGCAACGGTCCCGTAGGTACCGGAAAAGTATGTATGTATGGCGGCCACACTTTCAAAGATATTTTCAAAAAAGCAGCCGAAAATGCAACTGCCATTATCGCATTAGGCACTTGCGCAACATATGGCGGCATCACAATCACAGATTCGGAGACCCGAGACTATTGTGACTTCCGCGGTGTGAATCAAACAGAAACCGACAGAAAGGGAGGAATGCTGCAGATTTTGGGAATCAACAAACCATGCATTAACCTTCCGGGCTGTCCGTCACACCCTGACTGGTTCTTCTTGACTGTCGCAGCAATTCTTTTAGGAAAAATTAATTTGAACGACATTGCCGATTATTTAGATGCCGACGGCAGAATGAAAGTTTTTTATCCGCCAAACGCAACACTTCACGACAACTGCCCGCGCCGAGGCTACTATGACCGCGGCGTCCTTGACAAAAAGATTGGTGAAGGCGGCTGTCTCTGGAAAGTCGGCTGCAAAGCACCCTATGTCCATGCAGACTGCGCTTTAAGAAAATGGAACAACGGAACAAGCCTTTGTATGCAAGCCGGCGGTCCATGTATTGCTTGTGTCGAACCCACTTTTCCAAACGGTTCAATGCCATATTATGAAGAAAAAGAACGTGCCGGCATTTTGTTTGGCGCCAACATCGGAGTCGTTGCAACTTTAGCAATCGGTGCTGCCGTTGTTGCAGCCGGTGTGCATGCTGTTCGCAGAATGAAGAAGGAGTGATGAAAAATGGTTAAAGTTACAGTTGATCCGTTAACAAGAATTGAAGGACACATGAGAGTTTCTGCTGAAGTTGACAGCAGCGGTATTATCACTTCTGCACAAAGCGGCGGTATGCTTTTCCGTGGTTTTGAACGCATGCTTCAAGGCAAAGACCCAAGAGATGCACCACAGCACGTTGCCAGAATTTGTGGCGTTTGCCCGATTTCACATTCAATGACCTCTACGAATTCTCTTGATGACCTTTACAATGTCGCAGAAAGCATTCCAAAAGACGCTCTTGCCGTCAGAAACTTTATTCAGGCAGTAAACATGGTTGCAAGCCACGCCACGCACATTTATGTTTTGGCAGGCCCCGACTTGGCAAATCCCAGATACAAAGACGTCTTGACAAGCACCCAACTCGGTTTGGGCGCTACCGGTGAAGCCATTTGGAATGAACTCCTCGGCAGATTTGCGCCAATCAGCTACAAGATCGACGGCAAAGCCGTTCCGGTCGGCAGCGGTTACTTAAACGCTATCCCTGAGAAAAAGAGACTTCAGGAAATTATTGCCCTTTTCGGCGGCAAAATGCCCCACCAAGTCGCAACTTGTGTCGGCGGTGTCACATGCCAGCCCACTGTTGCCGATATTGCAAAAGCAGGTGCACAGTACTTAAAAGTCATGCAATTTGTTCGAAATTACACTCTTGGTGTTCCATTAGATGACTGGATTGCAGGAACGGCAAACGCCTCATCTCCGGATGCTGCCGTTAAATTCGTGACAGATCACCTTTCAAACTTAATCAGCAACACAAAGAACAACGACTTTTCCAGAGCAAACGGCTGGAAAGATGTTGAATTCTTTGCAGCATTCGGTTCTGAATTGATCGGCGAAAAGATTCTCGGTCTTCCGGCAAGCTTAAGACTTGACAAAATCGGCGGATACAGCGACCCAAGCAAGATTTGTTTCTTATCTTATGGTGCTTACTATGCCTACAAAGACGGCTACAACCCAAAAAGCCCGACAGGCGAGCGCTTCTGGAGTTCCGGTATTGTCACAGGCAATTTGGAATTCAAAGATTTGGACACCGACAAAATCACTGAAAGTACAAAGTGCGCTTTCTATAAGGATGACGGCGATGCCTTACACCCCTACATCGGTGTGACAGATCCGGTAGCACCCGATTTGATCAACTACGAAGGAGAAATCGACTCCAAATACAGCTGGTTAAAAGCACCGCGCTATGACGGCATTGCTGCTGAAGTCGGTCCATTGTCTCGTATGCTGGCTGCCAAAGAGCCGTTAGTCACAGGTGTTGCCAAAGCTTATGCTGCAGCAGGCATGTCCCCGGCAAACGTTTATACAAGAACACTTGCCCGCATGCAGGAAACAGCGATTTTAGCCCACCAGCTTCCGGTTTGGCTGACACAAATTGATACAGAAGGTAAATTCTACACAAGCCCCGACTTAAAAGCTGCCAAAAACAACAAAGGTATGGGTATCTGGGAAGCACCGCGCGGCGCCCTTGGTCACTGGGTTTCTGCAAACGGCTCCGGCAAAATCGCAAACTACCAAGCCATCGTTCCAAGTACTTGGAACTTAAGCCCGCGTGACGAAAAAGGTATTCCAAGCCCTGTTGAACAAGCCCTTGTCGGCAATGCGATCTCCGGAATTGACAATGTCCTTGGTGCTGATTTCACCAATCCTGTTGCCATTCTCCATGTCGGCCGTTCCTACGACCCGTGCATTGCGTGTGCCGTTCACACAATTGATGCCACCGGAAAGCACGCTCCCAGAACTTATGAATTACTCTAAGGGGGTTTTTTGATTGACTGAAAATGCAAAGAAAGAAAAAACCGGCACAGTGATTGAGCGTTACAGTTGGATTGAGCGCTGGACACACACATTCCACGCTCTTGCCATGTTGCTCCTCATCTTCACAGGACTTGCCATTTACTTCCGCTGGGAGATCATGACATTTCACAGTGCGCGTGTCATTCACATGATTATGGTTCCGGTTTTAATCTTAACCAACTGGTTTTTGGTGCCGTACGGTATCATTTCCCACGGTTATGCTGAAGGCGGCATAAAAGGCATTATTATGCACTTCAAAAACAGCTACATCTTCGGAAAAGATGACTATCTCCGCTTGAAGGGTATGATTTTAAACTTCTTCGGAAAGCAGACAGATTATCCGAAATTTACTGTTTACAACACAAAAACAGGCCACTATGTCACAAAACTTCACCCGATCTTTAAGATTATTATCGTTCTTGAAGGAATGTGCATCTTCTTAATCTTTGTAACAGGCATTGTTCTTTACAAAGTGGACTGGGGTCTCTTAGGACTTCCAATCGCCGTATGGATCACACAGATCTTTGGCTGGATTTCCCCGCTCTTTAATATGTCCGATCTTGCGTTTATTCGCTTGATTCACTTGGCTTTGACATACTTCTTCATCGCAGAACTAGTTGTCCACGTCTTGATTTTGGAATTCGATCCCAAAGTCATCAGATATTGGAAGTCCATATTCTATGACGGAAAAGAAGAAGTCAGCGGTCCTGTTATTCAAACAATCAGCGAAGAACACCACTAATCGAAAAGGAAAATTAAGGAAACCCTTTTCCTTTTCTTTTTTTATTTTTCTTTTGTGTTATCCTTCTTTTGTTTGTGTTATCCTTCCCTTCTTTTTGTGTTTTTCATTGGTTTTGAAATACTGTTTTCCAAAGTTCTTTTATATCAAGTCAATTAATTCGATAGGGATGGATCATTCTTTTTATCAAAATCACAGAGTCGGTTTTTAATGCGTTTGAAAAAAACAATCCGTGTCATGGGATGTGGCAATCTATGGATGGGAGACGATGGCGTCGGTATCCGAACCATTGAAAAAATGGTGCTCATGAAAGAAAAAATGATTGCCGGTTTATTATCCGATCCGATTTTTTCAAACTTTTCCGAGTCTCCCGTTTCGTTTTTAAAAGATGTTGACATCATTGATGCGGGTGTTTCCGGTTTGGATATGCTGTGCTTTTTGGACGGGTTTGACAAAATTATTATCATTGATGCCATCAAAAGCAATGAGCGTCTCGGCTCTATCTTAAAAATAAAGGGCGATGATTTGCTGATTGAAGGCGGTTTTGCCGGTATGATGTCATCTCACGATGTTTCTGTTCCAACCGTTTTAAATATTGCCAAAGAAGTTCAGGGTCTTCCTGAAATTGTTGTCTTTGGTATTGAAATCAGTCAAATCGGATCTGTCGTTGATTTATCCGAGGATTTAAGCCCCGAAGTCGCAAAAGCAATTGATCGTGTCATTTCTTTGGTACTGGAAGAAATTCAATCCGATCTTCGTTGATTTTTATGTCACAAGTTTCAAAGCAAATTCTCATTAAAGGCGTTGTCCAAGGTGTTGGTTTTCGTCCCTTTGTTTACCGAACAGCTTTAGCCCATCACATTTCCGGTCATGTCATTAATTTGGGAAATATGGTTCGTGTGATCGCTTGCGGAACGGCAGAGGATGTTGATTCTTTTCTATCGGATTTGACAACAAAAAACCCACCGCTTTCAAGAATTGATGAAACGGATGTTACTGACATTACGGGTGCGGCAGTCACAGATTCTTCGATCACGGATTCTTCGATCACGGATGCCGCAGACGCCAACGTTTTTGTTCAACAAAAATTTTTGATTTTAGAAAGTGCGGAAGGTGAATCGGGAAATTCAATCATTCCGCCGGATACAGCAATATGTGCCGATTGCCTTTTTGAAATTAAAGAAAAAGGAAATCGCCGCTTTATGTACCCTTTTACGGTTTGTACGAACTGTGGTCCGCGTTATACGACTCTCAAAAAACTGCCTTATGACCGCAAAAACACGACAATGGATGTTTTTTCATTGTGTGAGGATTGTCTTTTGGAATATGCAAATGTCGGCGACCGCCGTTACCATGCACAGCCGACCTGCTGTCCGAAATGCGGTCCGACTCATTCATTTGAAACAGCGGATAAAAGCGATATGAGCAGAACCGCTCAAGATAGGATTGTTTTATCCGTTGGCAATGACGCATTAAAAGAGGCAGCCAAAGCAATTGATGACGGTTTCATTGTTGCCGTTAAAGGCGATGGCGGATTTCATTTGGTCTGTGATGCCTTTTTAGAATCTGCGGTGTCAACACTTCGAAAGCGTTTGAATCGAATGTCTCAGCCGTTTGCGGTTATGGTTCGAGACGAAGCGGCAGCTTTTAAAGAAGCCGTTATCCGTTCCGATAAAGAATTGCCGCTTCTTCAAAATATTCGCCGTCCGATTGTTGTCTGCAACAAATCGCCGTCATTCGGACTTGCCCCGTCGGTTGTCCCGCATCTTCATAATATCGGCATGATGCTTCCCTATTCGGGAACACACCACGTTTTGTTTGAATATTTGAAAACAGATGTTGTTGTTATGACGTCGGCAAATCTTCCGGGTCTTCCGATGGTTATTGATAACGATGATGCCTTTGAAAAATTATCTCATGTTGCGGATTATTTCTTATTCCACAATCGTTTGATCCAAAATCGTACAGATGATACTGTGATTCGTTTTGTTCATGACGAGCCGATTTTTTTGAGGCGGTCGCGCGGTTTTGTTCCGGAGCGCATTCTATTGCCTTTTTCCCATTCGTCAAGTGT
>Ga0099364_10006131_pt1 | contig 17588 bp, 11 predicted proteins | sample TergutTh196P3_FD_73070 | JGI IMG/M metagenome (GOLD analysis project Ga0099364, IMG submission 73070) | Microcerotermes parvus P3 segment gut microbial communities from Pointe-Noire, Republic of the Congo - Th196 P3 | ecosystem: Host-associated > Arthropoda: Insects > Digestive system > Gut ...
CGATGCCTCCTGAAAAATCTGATCGTAAGCCCTTTGCATGAACGTACTGTAAATATCGACAATGGGAATCAACCCGGACTTCGCCAATCCCGCCGCCAAAACGACGGCATGAGACTCGCAGATTCCCACATCGAAGAACCGATCTGGATACTTTTCCCGAACCGGTTCTAGCATATTCCCTTGACACATCGCTGCCGTGATGATGCAGACCTTCGGATTGTTTTGCATCAAGACATCAATCGCATTTCGGGCATGTTCGGTGAAAGTCTTCGGTTGTTGAACAACGGAGCCGCAATCGTTAGATTGCGCTACTTGCTTGGCGCAATCTAACGATTGCGGCTCTGTTAACGTTTTACGCGGCACCGGTGCGTGATACTCCGTAGGATTATCTTCGGCAGGTTTGTATCCGCGTCCCTTTTCGGTGAAGACGTGGAGCAGCACCGGCTCTTCGAGGTTGCGTGCCATCTTCAGAAACCGTTGCAGCCGGGCAATGTTGTGTCCGTCAATGGGACCAATGTATCGAAAGCCGAGCGAGTCGAAAAACATTCCGCCGATCAAGGCGGCTTTCGCCGTGTGTTTGAAACGTCGAAGGAATGAGTCGAGTACTCCGCCGATCAGCGGCAGACGATCAACGATGCTGTGTATCTTTTGCTTGAATCGGCTATACCTCGGATGGAGCCGTAGCGTATCGAGATGATGAGCAAGTCCGCCGACGCGGGGACAGATCGACATCTTGTTATCGTTCAACACAACGGTAATGTTTTTACCGAGTCCGCCTGCGTGATTCATCGCTTCATAAACACCGCCGCTGGAAAACGCCCCGTCGCCGATGACCGCTACGCAGTGCCGATTGTTCTTTTCTTGGTTATTCTGTTCGGCAAGCAAATCGTCGCCGCAACGGAGTCCGAGAATTGTTCCGACGCTGCTGCCTGCGTGACCGGTCATCATGAGGTCGTATTCGCTTTCGGCGGGATTGGGAAAGCCCATCAGTCCTCCTTTGGTGCGGATCGTGGAGAATCGGTCAAAGCGTCCGGTGAGGAGTTTGTGCGGATAGACTTGATGTCCGGTGTCCCAGATGAGTCTGTCGTGCGAAAAGTCGAAAACGCTGTGCAGGGCGATGGTGAGTTCGACGACACCGAGATTGGAGGCGAAGTGTACGGAGCGGTGGTCGTGCAGTCGGCAGAGTTCGTCTCGGATTTCGGCGGCGAGCAGATGCAATTCGTCCATGGAGAGGCGTTCCAACTCGCGCGGCGACTTTAACTTGGGCAGCATCGGTTGAGAGGGACTCTCCGGTTGTAGGGACATTGCAAAGAAGTAAAAAAATGCTCAAAATAAACCTGAATTTGCCGAGCATTGTAACTCTTTTCGCCGAAAATGCAAGAGACAAACGCAGTCCGTCGACAAGTTTGCCTCATGAGAGGTAGGTTGCTGACCGCCGGGCGGCAACGTGCGGTACTCCGCACTGGCAGTTTGGTAGTTCCCAGTCGGCTATCGCCGACGCAACCGCCCGGCGGACGGTTGCCTACCTTTGTCGCCAAAAGAAAATCTTGCACGCCTACTGCTCTATGATACGGGAACAATTGGGGATTTTTTATGGTACAATAAAGAGAGCAGAGTCTGGAGCGGCTCCCTCCAGCGAATCCTTCTAACCCCTTACCCCTAACGATGTCAGAAACTTTGACAAAAATGAATCAGCAAAGCGATTTTGAGATGGCTAATACGGAAGATACCTTGAAAGACATGTACCTTTCGTTTCGACTCGGCGATGAGGATTACTGTCTCGAAATTCGGCACGTCACGGAAATTGTCGGCATCCAAAAAGTAACAGAAGTGCCGGATATGCCGCACTATGTAAAGGGAGTCGTTAACCTTCGCGGTCAAGTTATTCCCGTGATTGATATGCGTCTCCGGTTCAACATGATGGGACGCGACTACGATGAGAGGACTTGTATCGTGGTGATCAATCTTCGCAACGGTCTGGTGCAGGTCGGGCTGGTGGTGGACACCGTCAACGAGGTGCGTTCGATAGAAGAGTCAAACGTTTCCCCGCCGCCGAAGAGCGGCACAGGACAGTGTGCGCAGTACATTCGCGGACTCGGAAAAGTCGGCGATGACGTAAAAATCATATTGGACGCAAACAAACTCCTGTTTGAAGAAGAATTCGCCGCATTCAGTGCTTAACGCGAACAGAGTCCCCATTGTTTCAGAGAGAGAAACATGACCGACGACCTAAACGTTTCACGAAACCGGCGACATCGCTAAGCGAAAACGACATGGGGCAAACATTGCCCTTTGATTTTGTAACAACCGCGAGAGGCTTTTCCGTCGATGGAGTTGACGGCTTGCCCAAATACCGCACACGCCCATTAAAAAGTGTTTTACCACGCGAAGTGGGCAAATGCTTTGTTGGCTTCTGCCATTCGGTGGACGTTTTCCCGCTTCGTAATTGCCGAACCTTCCTTATTGTAGGCGTTGATCAGTTCGGTCGCCAGTCTTTCCTTCGCGGGTTGTCCCTTTTTGTCCCGCACCGCCAACAGAATCCAACGGATTGCCAGCGATTGTTGCCGATCCTTCTGCACCGGCATCGGAACTTGATACGACGCGCCTCCGACACGCTTGGAACGAACCTCGATGTTCGGTTTCACATTGTCCAACGCCTGATGGAATAGTTCGATGGGGGATTTATCCGGCATCTTTTCCTTGATGATGTCGAGCGCACCGTAAAACACCTTGTGCGCAATGGTCTTTTTGCCGTCCCTCATCAGACAGTTGACGAACTTGCTCGCCAAAATGGATTGATAGACCGGATCAGATTTCAGTTGTTTTTTGCTAGCGGTAATACGTCCCATTGCTTCTTATTTTTTCCCTTTCGCCCCTTTTGCGGCGGTTTTTTGTATTTTCTTTGCTCCGTATCGGCTACGTGCCTGTCTACGTCCATCGACACCGGTGGAGTCGAGGGTTCCACGAATGACTTGATAGCGGACACCCGGCAGGTCTCGAACACGTCCGCCGCGAACCAACACGATGGAGTGTTCCTGCAAGGAATGACCTTCGCCCGGTATGTACACGGTAACCTCCTTTCCATTGGAAAGACGTACTCTTGTGATTTTTCGGAGGGCGGAGTTCGGCTTTTTCGGCGGCATAGTGCGCACCAACAGACAGACACCCTTTTTTTGTGAACACTTGTTCAACACGACAGATTTACTCTTGTAGACCTGCTGTACTCGGTTCCTCCGTACCAGTTGATTGATTGTCGGCATAATTTCTCTTTCTACGAAAACAGTCAGCATTCTACCCGATTGCCGGACTTTGTCAACGGGGAGCGGTGAAGCGATTCTCCGGCTCGCTGACTCTCCGGTTTCCGGCGAGAAAAGTTAACGCGAAACAAACGGAGTCCGTATCGGGAGCATACAAGCATACGGATTCCGATGCTACCGCACCGGGCTTAGTGAAAATTTTCCCCGCCAGCCCCGTAGGTGTAACTACTCCATTGCCCCTAACACAGTCTCATTAGATTGCGGCTCTGCTGTAACATCTTTTTGCAGCGTATATCCCTGATAGCGCAGTTGCTCAAATTGCCGGGCGATATGCGGATCGAACATTTTAGAAAACTCTTCCAACGAGCGGAGCGACTCTTGCAAACGTGAAAAGTTTGCCGACAACAGATCGCCGAGCGTCGGACGCTGGTACTCGCCGTCCGCCGAAATGTCCGTACCGACATCGTGCTCCGTGTTCCGCGCTTCGAGCCGAGTCTGCATCGGAAACTGTTCTAACACCTCTTGAAATTGATGCCGAAACGTTTTAAGCCGCTGCGTTAAATCGGCATCGTTCAGTAGGAAGCGGACGTAGTCTTCGATAACACGAATTGCCTCGCGACCACGATTGGCGGCAGCATCGAGAAGACGGTAGAGAAATAAATCATTTAGCCGGTACTCCGGCTCTACTATTGCTTCGTTTATTGTTGGAGCCGGAATACCGGCTAAATCATTTGACCGGTGTTCTGACAAAGCGTCGATCCGTTGATACAATTCGGCGGCATCCAAACCGTTGTCGCGGAGCCAGCGTCCGACATCGCCGGTGTCGAGAACCACCGCCAAAAGAAGATGCTCCGTCGTCAAAGTGAAAACCGGCGTGCCGAAAGCAATCTGTTTGACTCCGCCAGCGGTGCCGCCGGAAACGGAAATCGATTGCTGACGATCCTGTCGAATGAAACGAAGAGCGGCAGTTTCGAGGTCGTTTTCCAACTCCGGCGTGAGCAGTCCGATGTGGATTAACTGGTCATCGAGATAGAATTGCAGTCGGCTCTGTCCCGGCTTTTTCTGTCCCTGTTGTGAATAGAAGGAATACTTTGGTTGTTCGCTCGGTTCCCAAACGTCTTCGTGTTGTTCTTTTGGTTCGTCTTCGTGTTCTTGTTGGGAGTCTTCTTGCTGTGGTTGGTCGAAATAGGGATTACCGATGGGTGGGGAGTTGTTTCCTGCGCGGGCGGAGGCGAGTTCCGGCGACGGCGGTGCGGGCGGAGTGTATTGACCGATGGGCACGCCGTAACTTCCTTGTGCGAAGGGTGGGGCGATCGGACTTTGGAGCAGAGAGATACCGAAGGCTTCGGCGAATTGTTCGAGTGTGAGTCCGGCTTCTTGGAGCCATTGGGCGGCGCGGAATTCGTCTTCTTCGAAGAGAGCCCAGAGTACCTTGGCAGCCGAAATTGCCGCAATGCCTCGTTGCAACCGCAATCGGGACGCTTGCTCTAAAACCCGGTGCGACGCTGGTGTTAAATTGAACCGCATACGTCAAGTATAACGCGTCGGTAAAAAAAGACAAGGAAAACCGCCGCTTTCAGAGTCAATCGGTCAATCGCGTGCGTAAAGATTTATTTGTACACACTCCCCAAGATTACCAGTAGATCGCGGCTCTGTGAACGTTTTTGAAAATAGCGGCTCTCACGACTTTTTTTACCGCAAAGTCGGAAGATGCGGCAAATCCGCATAGATACACCGTATCTACCGCACCGGGCTCTGTTTATTTTGTGCCCGGTGTGTTCACTCTTTCAACTGGCTAACCAACTTTCGTGCCGTTGAATTCATGGGCAATTTCTGTAACTCTGTCTCCGTTACCCAGCGGGTTTCGGTGAGGGCTGTTGTGTCCGCCCGTCCCGCATCACCGCCTTCGCAAAAGAAAAGTGTGATGCAATACTTCGTAACTGAATGTTTGAGTGAACGAATCAAACGACCCGGTATCAATTTTCGTCCCGTCAGTTCCGAAAGCCGACGTTGTAAGACCGCGTCTCCTCGCAATTCCATCGGCAATTCCGTTTCCGCTTCAGCACGCGGAAAGTCCCAAAGTCCTGCCCAGCGTCCTCCTTCGGGATGACGAATCAGCAACGTCTTACCTCTCTTTCGGACAAGCAGAGCAACTTCGGTACGATATTCTTTAGGTTCCTTCGTTTGCGGAGTCGGAATTTCATTCTGCCATCCTTGCTTTGCCGACTCGCAAAAAGCAACTACCGGACACTCGGTACACTTCGGAGACTTCGCCGTACAGATAAGGCTGCCCAAATCCATTAACGCCTGATTGATTTTGCCGGAACCGGAGCGAGGAAGAACCTCTTCGGCAAATTGCCAAAGCCGAGCGTTTGCCACACCGCACATAATGTTTCCCTTTACCGCCAAAAGCCGGGCATGAAGACGTAATGTGTTGGCTTCGAGAATCGGCAACCGTTGATCGAACGCTATCGACAAAATCGCGCCCGCTGTGTAACGACCGATGCCGGGCAGATTGAGAACGTCTGTATATTTTTCGGGAAATATACCGTCAAATCGGACAACGACTTCCTTTGCCGCCCTATGGAGGTGAGCACATCGGCGGTAGTATCCCAATCCTTCCCAGTACCGATTGACTGTGTCCAACTCTGCTTCGGCAAGCGATTGAATGGTGGGAAACGCCGCGATAAACCGGTCGAAATAGCCTTGTACCGTCTGCGTGGTGGTCTGTTGCAACATAATTTCACTGACCCAAACGTAGTAAGGATCGGCGACATTCCTCCAGGGCAACGACCGGGCATTCTTTGTGTACCAACGAATCAATCGGCGACGAAATACGGCAAAGGGAAAGGAATCCATTTTCCAAAATTCATTTTTCTGACAAAAAACCTCAGTAGCAAATAGCGAGTCTCATAACGAGACTCTAACAAGAGGCTGACAGGATTTCAAGAGGGCGCAACCAACCACGGAGGACACGGAGAAGCACCAATTTATGGCGAGGCATGTTATACCGTTTTTGCAAGTTTAGAGGGGACGCTCAAAGTCATTCAAAGCGCACGATCGAAATGCCGATTAAAAGAGATGCCCCTACCCCCTTGTGCGAAAGGTATGTATCATGCGATCAGCCGGTGTCCCCCTCATCTGCTCCTTTATAGGCATTATATTTTGCGCACTCGGAGTATGCGCAGCAGTAAGTCTCATCAGTTACTCCGCCGTTGATCCGCCGGAGTTTCGAGGATTCCATCAAGCCGAAACGTTCCAAAACTGGCTCGGACTGCCCGGCGCTGTGGTCGCCGCCGCTCTGCTCCTACCCTTCGGCTACGCCGCCTATCTCGTAGTCGTTGCACTCGTACTATACGGCTTCCGATTTTTATGCTGCGCCGATTCACCACGCCAAACATTCAACCGCCCCGCCATGCAATGCACTGGCTTTCTCCTTGCCAGCATTGGATGCGCGGGGCTTTTTACTTTTCTGCCCGACTGGATGATCGAACTCCCATGCCCCGTCATCGGGCCCGGAGGATACAGCGGAACAATACTCACCACCGTACTCGCTACAAACATCGGTACGGCGGGAATCGTTATATTCCTTGCAAGTATGATACTCGCAGGACTCGTACTGATCAGCGATGAAAAGGTTTTCCGACTTCTCAATCCGCCGCCTATACCGAAAACCAAAGAGGAAGACGACGTTGAAATCCAAATCGCTGCCGGAAGACCAAAGTTAGTCAAACACCTACGCTCGCATAATATCAAATTCGAAGAAATAGAAGAAGAGGAAGAATACGAAGAGTACGACGAATCCGAAGAAGAGGAAGGAGAATACGAAGAATACGAATACGAACTCCCCTCGGCGGAACTGCTCGAACCTTCGGCAGAAATCGACGAAGAACAATACAACGATGCCATCCACGCAACGGCACAACTGCTCGAAAAGGTTCTGCTCAACTTCAAAATCAAAGCGAAAGTCGTAGACGTTCAGATGGGACCTGTGATTACGCAGTATGAGCTCCGCTTGGAAAAGGGTACCCGAATCAAAAAGATTCAGCAACTGCAAGATGACCTCGGCGTGGAACTCAAGACGGGCAGTGTTCGGATTGTCGCTCCGATACCGGGCAAGAACACCGTCGGCGTAGAATTGCCGAATGAACACAAGCAAACAGTTCGGTTGCGCGACATTATGGAGGCGAGTCCCGATGCCAGCGAGGAACTTGCCCTGCCGCTCTTTCTCGGCAAAGGCGTTACCGGCGATCCGATTGTTACCGATTTAGCGAAAATGCCGCACCTCTTGATTGCCGGGCAAACCGGAACTGGAAAGAGTGTATGCCTCAACTCGATTATCGTGTCGATTTTGATGACTCGCAGTCCCGATGAAGTCCGAATGTTAATGGTCGATCCCAAGCAGGTCGAGTTTAGTCCTTATCAGCGGATACCGCATTTGATTCATCCGGTCGTGAATGACATGCAAAAGGCGGCGGGAGCGTTTTCGTGGATGGTCGATCAGATGGAAGACCGTTTTGAACTTTTCCGAAAGGCGGGAGTGCGAAATCTTGCCGAGTATAACAACCTGTCGGAGGACGACTTACGTCGGCGGATGAATATGATTGATGCCGACGATGAGGAGTGGGCAGAGGTACCGCAAGGGTTGCCTTATCTGGTCGTCATTGTGGACGAAGTAGCGGATTTGATTCAGATGGTCAAGGAGGTCGAGTCGTATATTGTACGTTTGACGCAGAAGAGTCGGGCGGCGGGAATCCATTTAATTTTGGCGACGCAAAAGCCGACGCGGGATGTTTTTACCAGTTTGATTAAGACGAATTTACCGGCGAGGATTGCGTTTCGGGTATCGAGCAAGATGGACAGTATGGTGATTTTGGATCGTACCGGTGCAGAGCAACTTCTCGGCAAAGGGGACATGTTGCTTTTCCAAGACAACGAAATTGTTCGTGGACAGGGTGCTCTTGTAACGAATGAGGAGATCGAAGCGATCAATGAGCAGATAGGAACGGACGAGCCGGACTTCGATGAAGAACTTTTGGAAATGGACACTGTGGAGGAGGAAGCCGACGAGTTTGAAGAGGAGAGGAATTTCGACAACAAAGGCAAGATCAGTCGGGACGAGATGTACTACAAGGCGGTCGATTTGGTGATTCAAAAGGGGCGTGGTTCGGTGTCGATGTTGCAGACGTGTTTGGGCATTGGTTATCCTCGTGCTTCTCGCATGATGGATTTTATGGAAGAGGACGGCGTGGTCGGCAGAGCGAATGGTTCGAAGCCGCGTGATGTGCTTGTTTCGTCGAATGATTGGCGGCGCAAACGTGGAACGCCGCCTTCGCCTCGTCGTCCTGAAAAGCGGTTTGCTCCTTCGTATCGGGAAGAGAATTATTACGAAGAGGCGGATGAGTTCGTGGCGATGTGATAAACCGGCTCACACAAACAACCGGAACAAGGAGATATTTTTTCAAGTGGGGTGGGAGGGAGTGCCGATAACGGAAACAGGGAGTTGACGCTCCGACAAAACAGTATTTAAGAGATTCAACTATGTTCCGCTCCATTTTCTTTGCCCTCCTCTGTTCGTTTTGCTTGTTTTTCTTGTCCGATTCCGCTTCGGCACAGCAGGGTTACGGTCAACAGTGGGCGGTGTCCAATACACAGAATTGGCAGCGGTTTTATTACTATCCTTACGTGTACTATCCGCACAACTACTACACGCCCGACTACTACCAAAGCGGACCGAACTTGTACCACCGTTATCCAGCGGAGATGCAGGTTCCAGCCTACAATAAGACGTGGGTGAACTTTTATCCGACACAGCGGCGCTACCACACTGGTAATCACTTCCGGCTCGATATTTTCTAACCTCTAAAAATACCCTTATCCTTTGCGTCCTTGCGGTTAAAAAAGACCTAACCGTTAAGCACGCAAAGAGTCGATTCGTTGCGTTTTCGGCACACATCAATATAAACAATTCTGAAGGGTATTTTTAGAGACTTTCATAAATCGGTTCGGCTTTCCCCTCACGGTTTTTCACTATCGGGACATTGGCAAGTCAATTTTCCGCACCCCGGACAACCCTCGCCGTATTTCTCGATTATGGCTTGCGTCAAATCGACGTTTTTGATATTGGCAAGCGTTACCAGCCAAGCCAAGACATCGGCAAACTCTTCACGTAACTCTTCGCGGGTGCCGCTCCGAGTGGCAGCCGCGAGTTCGCCGACCTCTTCGACAAACCAAAGAAAGGTTGCCTCCGCACCACGTGCGGCATCTTTGTCGTAGTACATGGTGCGAATCAAATCCTGTAGATCGCAAAGAGAAATGTCAGTAATCATGATGCAAAGTTTTTCAAATGGTATTTGCTAAACCAACTCGTAGGGCGGCGCAATAGCCGCCTCGTCCCGTGATTGAAATGCACAGCAATCACCGCATGTAACGCGTATTCAGCGTCGGCGTTAGGTTCGGCGTTGCGATTTCCGGTGTGGTAAACGAAACCGGCGAATTGCCCCCCGGCTTCGGTAATACCGGCGCAGGAATCACCATCGTTGCATCGGTCTCAATCACCCTAAAACCGTCATCATAATGATTGCTAGGCGGAGGAGGCGGCACCACGTAATCCTGATCGCCTCTCGGCAACGCCGTCGGCAAAGTCGCATACGTCATCGAATTGTACTCATGCTGATGCTGTTGATAAGTCCCACGACTCACCACGCCCGGCAACGTCAAACCATAATTGAGATAACGCCCCGCATCCCGCTCCCGCGCCCGACGCTTAGCATCGAAATAGGCTTTGCCAGGCCACTCACCCTCCGCCAAACAAACATTGTTGTACTCCAACAACGAACCCTTCCGGTAATGCAACGTCATAATCGCCAAATTGTAGTCGATCACCGAATTGTGATAAATCGTCTCAGACTCCGATTGACGACGACGCGCCTGGAGTACCAAATCCAACGTCGTTCTTCCCGCCTCGTAAGCAAACTCCGCTGCCCGTACCTCATTGGTCGCCGCCTGATAACTCGACAACGTCGTCTGCATCTGCCGATACGACAAACTAAGTTCACGGAAGGATTCCGCCAGTTGATGCTGCAATTCCAATTCCTGCTCCTGCAAAATTGCTCTCGCCTTCGCTAAATTGAGTTCGGCATTCCGCACCCCCGCAAGTTCCTGACGGAAACCAAAGGGCATCGAAGCCGTTATGCCCAGAAAACCGCCGTAATCGCCGCCGCTCATCGAACTGTATGCACTGCCGCGCGAACCCATTAAACCGGAAGGACTCGTACCGGTAATTTCATATCCTCCTTCCAAGTCCAATCGCGGCAAGAGGAAGTTCCGCGAAGCGGTCAGTTCGAGTTCCCGCTGTTTCACCGCCCACTTCTGTTTTCGCAATTCTGGCGACCGGAACAACGCCTCGCAAAGGATTTCATGCCAATCGACAGCAATCGGAGCCTTGACCGGCTCATCCACCGGTCGGATCATTCTGCCGTCCGACGTGCTTAAACCCATTATGTAACGCATATACGTCTCCGCTCGGAACAGGTTGTTTTGAGCGAGTTCCGTCTGCCGAAGGAATTCAAAATAGTTCTGTTCCGATTGAGCAAGGTTTTGGGCACTGCCGCGTATCGTCTGTGTGTCAAAGTGTACCTTGGTTTGATGCCAAGTCTGATAAGCGGAAGCCAAACCGGACTTGACGGATGCAAGCCGATAGTAAGCGTAATAGAGATTCCAATAGGCTCTTTCGACATCGGCAACGAGGGTTCGGGTTGCCATTTCGAAGTCGTTGAGCGACATGTCGGTATTGATTCTGGCGACGGCGACACCGCCGTAGATGCCGGGGGAACCGCCGGGACCGGCAATCCGATTAAACTCGATTCCGCTGCCGCGGAGCAACGGATGTCTGAAACCGCCTGAAAGTCCGGCGGAGTAGCCGTTGTCGTCTTGTCCAGGGTCTCGGATACTGTTGGTGTTCTCGATATAAAATTGGGTACCGGGAGCGGTGTATTTGCTGATGCCGGCGTAAAAGGTTCCTGTATTTCTTGAGACTTGTGAGCGTAGCGGATCGGCGTTACTTCTATCCCATCGGGCTCCTGCGTTAAATTGTGCGTCGTAGGCTGCCAGTGCGGCTTCTTGTCCGTAACGGGGATCGCTTTCGATGAGGGCGGGATCGTAGACGGTTCGGACATTTCCTGCCGACTGCAAGAGTGCGCTTGGGACTCCGCCGACTCCGCCTTGGGAAAAACTGACACCGGTGAGAGAGCGGATGACTTTGCTGTTTTTCAGTGCCATGTGCAGGGCTTCTTCGAGGGTCAAGTCCCACATAGCACTTGGGTCAGGTCTTTCCAAGGTGAGCGGTGCGGTGGAGTTGCAGACTTCGGGCAGGGAGTGGACGTTGACGTTAGGGATTTCGATTCGGGTTGCGTTGCTTATGTACTGCTGGTGCCAGCGTCCGGTTTCTCCCAGATAGAGGGGTTGGTGCGGACGGCAACCGAACTGGAAGCAAGTGCTTACAATCAAAAAACTTACGGCAATTTTCGTGAGGCTTTTGAAGCGGCTCATAATAGTAACATCCTTGATTAAGTTTCGGGATAGGTTCCTTCCTTCCCTTGAGTTTTGGCGTGGAAACTCGGCTCCCGGTTGCGTAGGATAAAGATTTTCGGAAATTACCGCAATATCAAATTATTTGCTATTGCTTTAGGGAATCTCTAATCATTAACTTCAGAGCCGCGACCAGAAGGTCGCTGTGCTTTGATTTTAGCGTCGCAACCTACCGGTTGCGGCTCTGAACTGGATTTTTAGAGGTATCCTTTGTTTTTTCTTCTAACTTTACTGTCCGGCAGGACAATCGCAACGCACGGAACAGAACTCCGCCGTACCCGCCGTATCGGCTTTTTTTTTCTACAAGTCAAGAAGAACGGGGGTAACTAGCATAACCCCAATAACTAAAATAACGGCGATTGCCGAAATAATCGGTATAGGTTGCCAAAAATGAACTGTCTGCCGGGGGCATACGATGGGTGTGTAAAGATAAAGTTGGTTTTTCGCTCTGTAAGGGCAAGGCATGTTTCACGATCAATTCGTCGTAACTTCCGGTGTCGCTAAGCAAAGCTTTCCCCCACTCTTGGAAAAATAATCTTGCAATTTCTTATAATCGGCAGACTCGGCTAAAAAACGTGAACGGGTACGTTTCGCGAAAGTTCGTGTGTTTCGCGTTAAAAAAAGATTCGGCTGAAGTGTTACTCGTGCGGTCTGTGTCCGAAACGCTCTCTTCCCGACTCGTAAGTTTTTCGGTTTATGCTATACTATCGCCACGTGTGAGTATGACCACTTTACAAACTTCTCTGCCGGGCTTCACTCCCAAACGGGGCAAAGTCCGGGATATTTACGACTTCGGCGATTCGCTCCTGCTCGTGAGCAGCGACCGAATCAGCGCATTCGACTGGGTACTGCCGACGGCGATTCCCGACAAGGGAAAGGTGCTGAACCAAATCTCCGCCTTCTGGTTCGAGATGCTCGGTATGCCGAATCATTTGATTACCACCGACGTTGCTCAAATGCCGTTGCCGGAAGGAGCGGACAAAGCAATGTTCGCCGGACGGTCGATGTTCACGAAAAAATGCAGCGTCGTACCGATTGAGTGCATTGTTCGGGGCTATTTAAGCGGTTCCGGCTGGGCGGAGTATCAAAAGTCGGGAACAGTCTGCGGACAAAAACTGCCTGCCGGACTCCGAGACAGCGATAAATTGCCGGAACCGATTTTTACTCCTTCTACGAAAGCGGAGTCGGGACACGACGAAAACATTTCCTTTGAGCAGGCGGCGGAAACAGTCGGTCAACAACTTGCCGAAACGTTGCGGGAAAGGTCGTTTGACATCTTTCGCAAAGGAGCGGAGTATGCTTTGACGAAGGGCATCATCATTGCGGATACGAAGTTCGAATTCGGACTGATTGACGGCGAGTTGATTTTAATTGACGAGGTACTCACGCCGGACAGTTCGCGTTTTTGGAGTGCCGAAAACTATCTGCCGGGCAAGGGACAACCATCGTTAGACAAGCAGTTTGTGCGCGATTGGCTTATTCAAAGCGGTTGGGACAAAAACAGTCCGCCGCCGGAGTTGCCCGGCGATGTCGTCGAAAATACCCGAAAGAAATACATCGAGGCGTTTGAGATTTTGACGGAAAAAAAACTCGTTTAGTTTACGTGACCTAATCGTAGTTTAGGCTTCCGCCGGAAAGTAATATACCTCAAACAGGAGCCGATGTTATTTTTCTTTGTGTCCCTTGTGTACTTTGTGGTTAAAAAGGATTAACCACAAGGGCACGAAGGGAAAAAGGTAAATCATTGCCGTGTAGTAGTATAGTTCGTCCAACTTGACAACTTATCAACGGACTGTTACTGAAACGGAATGAGCGGCATCAGCGATTGCATAGCGGGAGTCACCGGCACCACTGGCGCGTTGTCCGGGGCGAAAATCGACAGAAGTTCAGGAAAACGGACAGACCGCCGATGAGGAGGGAAATAGATGGTGAAAACATTAGTATGTTCATTCAGTTGATAGACCATAAAAGCACTTCCCCAACGTTGATCCGCCCAAAAATCAATTTCGCCCGGCTGCAAACGAAAATAGACCGCACACGCCGTAAACGGAATCATCGGCGGCGGAGAATCCAGTATTTCGGAAGGACGCACCTCTAACTGAAACCTATCAATACAACGATAAAACAAAGCCTGCTCGACTCGTCCGTTTTCCACATAGAGACTTCCTTCCACATAGAAATCCTCCGCACCGACGACCGCCTGTGCGAAGCGCAACTCCGTGACCGTTCCTTCGACGGCAAAAGTAGTGCAGTGTCGGGCAAGCGGAGCAAGCGGCATATTCCTGAATATCGCCTGCTCCAATCGGAACATTCGTGAATCAGCCCTGCCGCCCCGAGTAGAATAGGAAAATCTCCCCTGAAATGTCCCGCCGGAAAAATGTTGAAACGGCGAACAAAACACCGCCGCCAAGTCGCAAGGAATCGGCTGCCTGCCAGACTGAAAAGAAACCTCAAACGTATCCGTCAACGAAAGACTAAACGAAAGCCGCTCCCGATGCTCCCAATCAAGATCAGAAATACCCCGAATCTGAAAAGACCAGTCCGAGCGTATTTCGGTAGGAGTTCGATAAATGTTGCCCTGCACGGAATGAAAAATATCTATTTGCTCTTCCCCTCTTTTGAGACTGTATTCGCTGCGGACAGCAATTTGTTCCAGAACGAGTTGCACCGGTACTTCTGCGAGCGAGTCGAGTCGGGCGAAAACTTTGCGGAGCATATTTTGGACGAGCAGAGCGGAGTCTTCGCCGGAATACTCCTTAAAATCCACGACCGCTCTCGGCACGGTGATTTGCCAAAACCGGTTACTGGTGCGGAGAGACGGAAAACTATTTTCGATCCATTGGGTCAAACCGGTATTTTCAGGTTTGGCGGCGGTCAAAATGCCGGGAAAGGTTTTTTCGCGAGGCGTGTCGGTGATGCGTTGAATATCAATTTGTCTTGCCTGAAACAGTGCATTGTGGTTGGTTTCGTCGAGGATTTTGACATTGTGTAAGCGGATAAATCCCGGCGAGCGGTGTTCGACCGAACCGATTTTCCAATGCAGTCCGGTTTGTTGTGTGAGGGAGCGTTCCCAACTTCGGGCATTGGAAGGGAGTTTGCGTACCACGATTCCGCCGATAATGCCGAGGGTCAATATCGGACCGAGCAGATAAAATATCAGGAGCAGAATGAACCGCTGTGTTTGTTCGTGTAACTGCAAGGGAATCGGCTTCGTTTCGGAATCGGTTCTTCAGAATCGAGCGGGGAATTATGCAGAATTTCCGAATTTTCGTCAAGAGAGAGTGGCTTCCGTATACGCGGCAACGCGGCACGTTTCCTACAAGTTGCACGACAAATCAGTTAACATTCACCGTCCGGCTAGCGGCAAGTTGAGCATTGCGCGTGGCATGAGTACTGAGCGGACTGTCAGGAGCAATCTTCGTCACCTCACGAAATGCCAAAAACGCCGTCTGAAAATCATCACGACGAAGCGCTAACTCCCCCTGTAAATACAACACCCTGTCCACAATCGCCGCGTCCGGCGGATGACGCAATATCTCCTGAATGTAACGCTCCGCCTCATCATACTGCCGCCTCTTGTACGCCTCATGAGCCAACGTCCAAGCCGCATGAGACCAATAAAGACCATTGCGATGATTGCGATGTATCCGCGTCAAATACGTCGTCGCCCTACGACTGTTGCCATTGTTCAATTCGTCCAACGCCAAGAAGTACAACGCTCCGTCAATGTTCTTGAAATTCTGGAAGTTATCCGCCAATCGCTGGAAATACTCCACCGCTACAAAGGAATCGCCTCCCGACTCATAATACAATCCCAAAAACCACAACGCTTCCGCTGCCTCCGTCGAATTCGGAAACTCATCCACAATACGCTCCAAAAGCGCAACGCCGTCCCGCTCTCTGCCGAGTTGATATTTCGTCTTCCCTTGCAAGAGCAACGCCTCCGTCATGATCGCCTCAACCGGATTGGCAGCAACCAATTCCGTCAACCTCTCGTCCGCCTGACCGTACCGCTGCTGCCTGAATAGCGAATTCGCCTCTCGAAGCAATCGGCGTTGCTCCGCATCAGAAAGAAGCGATGCCGAACCCGCGCCGGGCGTTGGGGTGCCGCCTCTCGCCAACACCGCCACCTGCTCAAATGTTTCCCGCAACATATCGCTCTGCACCGGATCACTCATACGGATTCTCGTGGACAGCGTCGCAAGCACCGCATCGGCTTGGACAAAATCCCCTAACTGCGCCTTCGACAAAGCCAAGAGCGAGCAGGCTCTGGCGAAGGTTTGCTCATTCAACTTTCCTTCTTCACCGCTAATGTTATAGAAAATAATATACTGCGGCGGTGTGGAAAGTTCATTGTAAAAACCATTGAGTATCTGTTCGAGTTGCTGCGCCGCCGCCGCGTAATTTCTTGCCCGATAGAGTTGCTCCGCCCGCCAAAACTTTTGCAAGTCCGTCCCCTGCTCTATCGGCGTAAGAGAATTGAGTCTTCCCTGATTGGCGTTGGGAGTCCACTGCTCATTGCCTCGATTGGCAAACTGACCTTGTCCCGGTCGTGACGGCACGGTACCGATGTTCGCCAACTGCGTTGCCGTATCGTTAGCGATGGCGACGAGTCTAGCATTGCCCGACAACGCCGCCTGCGTTTGAATCTCCGTCAGCAAAGCATTCGCCCTGACCGGATCGCCGACCTGTGCGTAGGACAATACCAAGATGGAGCAAGACCTAAAAAAGTTTTCTTCGCTCAATCGTTTCATTCTCATTTCCGCCGGTAACGCAAGATAACTGACTGTCATTCGGTTCGTGTTCGGATCGAACTGCGGATTGAGTACCGAGTGCAACAGCGCAATCGCTCCTTGATAATCTTTTTGGTCGTACAAAAAGACCGATTCGAGCAGAGCGACCTCGTCCCGATAAGTGTTGCCCGACACCCTTTTGACTTCGGCAATGATGGACTGCGCTTCTTGAAACCGTTTGAGTCCGTAAAGACATCGGACTTGCAACAGCATATCTTCGGGAGTCGGATTCTGTATTTGTGCGATAATCCGCAGTGCGTCGTCGAATTGATTGAGTTGGACGTAACATCGGGCGATGACTCGTTGGGAATCAGCGTAAAAGGGGCTGGTCGGCGGATAGCGTCGTTGGAAGTCGAGCAGTGCGTTGATGGCGTTCTGAAATTCTCTCCTCTCGAAGAGGGCGACTCCGCGTTGATAGGTTGCTTGTTCTACGAAGGCGGGGTTGGTGCTGTTCATGAGTTGTGCATAGATTGCATCGGCTTCGGTGACTCTTCCGAGTTTGTTTTTTGCCCAGGCGAGTCCGAGTTGGCTTTCGAGGATTTTTGCGCCTTGGGGAAAAAGTTGGACGGACTGTCCGAAGTAGTGTTCTGCTTCGAGAGCGGCGTGGGGAGTGGTGCTTCTCATGGCAATATCGCCGAGGTAATAGAGGACGAATTGCAAATTGGGATCACGCTCATATTTTTCGATAAATGCTTCGAGTCGCGGTTTGGCGATGTCGAATTGTCCTTGCAGGTAGGGTATTTCGGCGAGTCGGAAGAGGGCGGCGCGGTGAAAGGCATCGTTCTGTCCTAGTGCGATGACTCGGTTGAAGTAGATTTCTGCTTGCGGATATTGCCGCTGGAGCATGAGTGATTCGGCAATGTAGAATGTTGCTGCTGGTGCTTGTGCGTGTGTGGGAAATCGGAGGAGGAAGTTTTCGAATCCTGCGCGTGCGGAGTCGAATTGTCGG
>Ga0099364_10006132_pt1 | contig 17584 bp, 15 predicted proteins | sample TergutTh196P3_FD_73070 | JGI IMG/M metagenome (GOLD analysis project Ga0099364, IMG submission 73070) | Microcerotermes parvus P3 segment gut microbial communities from Pointe-Noire, Republic of the Congo - Th196 P3 | ecosystem: Host-associated > Arthropoda: Insects > Digestive system > Gut ...
AGGAATTTCTGAAAACCGAGGCCCCGCTCCCGGCCGCCCCGGCGGGGTTGAGGGGCCGGCGGGTTTTGGCGGCCAGAAAGCCCGCCCCCGGCTTGGCTACCAGCCGGGGGCCGCGGGGGCCGTCGGCGGCGAAGACCGCGTTGCGGCCGGCGGCCAGGGCCTGTTTCATGGCCAACAGGCCCTCCGCCCCCCCCCGGGCCGAGGAGCCCCAAAAGGGTTGGTGCCCCAAGACGGTCAAGGCCCGGCCCAGCCGGGCGCCGTCCCGTGAATGACTGACCAGGATGGCGGTGTTCATGTGCCGCATGGTGGGGGTCAGGACCAGGTCGTCGCCATGCCAATGGGCCATGATTCCGTTCACCGTCGCCTCGGGCTGGCCGATTACGCGGAGCCGCCAGGTGCGGCTCCAGAGGGCCACCAGGCGGCCCACCCACCCCGGCCAGTCCAAAAAAAATTTTTCCGACGGGGCCTCCAAGGGCTTTGGCTGAGCCATCAGTCTTCGCCCCGGCCGTCGATCAGGGCTTTCAGGCCGTCCCGCATGGGTTTAAGCCAGAGATACAGGCAGACCCCCAAGGCCGCCAGCGCCAAGGCCGCGGCCAGGGCCGCCGAGCCAGAAGTCCAGTGGCCCCAGCCCCGGGCCAGGTTGGAAAATTTTATCATCGGCCAGGCTGAAAGCCCTATGACTGTTAGGCTGGCCAAGCTGGAACAGACCATGTAAACCAGGCCCCCGTAGCCGGTGGGGGCCTGGGCCTGGCTGGCCGCCTCGAAGCGGGGGTAGCGCCCGCCCAGGCCGACGGCCAAGGCGCATAGCCCGGGAGTCAGAGCCAGGGTGACGAGGACGGCCGCCGTGTTCATGACCCGGTTAAGGTCCAGGTAGCGGTTGCCGAATACGACGAGGGCCAGAGCCACGGCCAGGATGGGCGGGAACCACAGCCAATATTTTATCTTCATGAAGTCGGCTAGGCTCAAGGGGGCGGCCTTGATGATCCAGAAGGCGAAACCTTCGCCGGAAATGGAGGGGAAGGCGAAGCGCAGGGCCAGGGTGGCCGAGACCAGGGCCACCAGCCCCTGGTTCAGGAGGGCGAAAAAGTTGCCCAGGACTATGGCCCCGCTGGGGAAGCGGCCCAGGTTAAGGACGGAAAAATTATAAAGGTAGATCAGGAGAAGGGCCGCCAGGAGGATGAGTTGAGACCACTGGGTGTGGTCGCGGAAGAAGGTCTTGAGGTCCTTGACCACCAGGGCCCGGCGTTCCGGCCGCATGAGGCGGCCCAGAGCCTCCAGGGCCAAGCCGGCCAAGCTTCCGGCCCGCCTTTTCCTGGACGAGCCTTCCAGGCTCTTGTTGTAGCCGGACCACAAGAGGCCGGAGGCCAGGTAGGAGGTCAGCACCGCCGCGGCCGCGGCGGTGCTCCAAAGAAGGGCCAGCCACAGCCAGGGGCTCATCTGGCCGGGCCGCCCGGTGAGCAGGGGCCAGACCGCTTCCACGGCCCATTCGGTCGGCAGAAAAGAGGAGGCGGGAGTCTGGAGGGCGGCCAGGTAGGCGGCCGCGTTCATGAAGCCCTGGGGGGTGACCAACTGCTCCGGCCTCATAAGGCGAAAGGCGATGTAGAGGACGCAGAAGCCGATGATGGATAAAAGCCCCATGATTTCCTTGGTCCGCCGGGCCGGAAAGACATTGACCAGGACCAGGACCGCGGCCTGGCTCAGATGGCCGAACATGACCAGGAGGGCCAGTGTGGCCAGGGGCGCGGCCAGGTAGTAGCCCGGGGCGGCCGTATAGACGAAGCCGTAGGCCAGAAATACCGGCAGGAGAAAGGCCGCCGGCATCCAGGCCGACGCGGCCAGGGCCGAAAACGAGCGGGCCCAGAAAAAGGTCTCAAGGCTTACGGGCGCGCCCATAAGGAGGTCCAGGTCCTTGGCCAGGAAAAAGCTGGACAGGGCGGAGATGAGGGCCGAGAACATCAGGAGGGCCGAGCCCGTCAGCCAAAGAAGGCCCAGAAACTTGCGGCACAGAATGTCGCCCAGGATGTCGGCGGCCTTGAGATTGTTCAGCACCTTGACCGAGAAAGCGAATAGCAGGGTCCAGACCACCAGGGTGAAGAAAGCGATGAACAGGGCTTTGGTCCGCCCCCCCCGGGTGCGGCGCATGGTGTTTTTGAGGCTGGCCAGACCCGGCCTCAGTATAACCAGCCAGGCCGGCCTCACTCAAACACTTCCGAAAGGATTTGCGGAGCCCCGCCATCGGTCAGTTTCAGGAAGATGTCCTCAAGGTCCCCCCCCCGGCCCACGCTCAGGCGCAGTTCCTCTTCCGTGCCCACGGCCATGAGGGTGCCCTTGGCTATTATGCCGATGCGGTGGCAGAGACGGGAGGCCAGGCTCATGGTGTGGGTCGAGACTAAAACGGCCACTTTTTCTTTTTCGGCTAGGTGCCGGAAAATTTCCGCCACCAGCTTGGCCCCCCGGGGGTCCAGGCCCACGATGGGCTCGTCCACCACCAGAATACGGGGTTTGGGAAGCAAAGCCCCGGCCATGATGAGGCGCTGCTTCATGCCGTGGGAATAATTCTCTATGAGGTCGTCGCGCCAGTCCAGGAGTTCGAACAGTTCCAGAAGCTTCGTCCCTCGAAAAGCCATCTCGGCCCGGCCCACGTTGTAGAGGTCGCCCAGAAATTCCAAAAATTCCCAGCCTGAAAGTTTTTCGTAGAGAAAGGGCCGGTCGGGAATATAGCCCACCAGGCTCTTGGCCGCCCGGCTCTCCCGGGCCAGGTCCAGCCCGCCCAGGATGATGCGGCCGGAGGTGGGGGCCAGGGCCCCGGCCACCATGCGGATGGTGGTGGTCTTGCCAGCGCCGTTGGGGCCGAGGAAGCCGAAAATTTCCCCGGCCGCGACCTTGAGGCTGAGGTCATTGACCGCGGTGTGGGTGTTATAGGTCTTGGTGAGGTTATATATCTCAATCATGGGTCAATTTGGCCGGCCGGTGATAAAAGTTTTGTAAAGCCCCCGCGCTCCAAAAGGCTCAAGAGGGCCGGGGGCGGGCTTAAAGGGGTGACGTCCCGCCGGGCTTCCTCCTGGTTGTCAACCAAAAGGAGCGTGAAACCCAAGGCTTCTTCCCGGAGGGTGCGCCCGAAACGGTCCAGCCAGATATTTGCTTCGGCCTCGGGCGGGCCGGCGCGCACCAGAAAGGCCGCCGCCTCCCCGGCTATTTCCGGGTCATACTGCCTTGTTTCAGCCTCTACCCGGACCGGGAGGGGCTGGAGCGTGCGAGCCCAGGGGTTCAGCACGGCCAGGAGGTAGCGCGCTCCCTTGGTCAGGCCCAGGTAGCTGAGGTAGGGCCCCACCAAGGGCGTCAGGCCCGGCCCATCCGGGGCCGGAAGATCGGCCGGCCGCCGGAAATCCAGAAGATCGGCATAGAGCTCCAGCCGGCCGCGGTGCTCGTCCAGGATGGCTTGAGCCAGCTCCTCGTACTCACCTAATGATAGATGGACAATAAGGCGGCCTTCCTCCGCCCGGCCCCGCCCGGTCACTGTCACCGGGCCCGAGGTAAAGGTCTGGTTGAAGCTGACCAGGTTGAGGGCGGGGCTGAGATTGGCCGAGACGTCCATCTGAATTTCCAGGGTCCGACCCAGGGCAGCCGCCTGAATCCTGAGGCCCTGGGCGGCCTGGTAGGCGCCGTTTTCAAAGCGTTTAAGGCTCTTGAAGGCCCAGCCGACCTTTTGCCCCTGGTAGTTCAGAGCGAAAAGGTCGTAGTGGTCGGGGATGAAGGCGGCCTCTATTTTGGCCGGCGGGGGCCAGGTCCGGCTCTCCAGCTGCCACCAGGCCATAAGCCCCAGCCAAATGGCCAGCACCGCCACCTTAAGGAGGTGCTTTCCGGGAAGCCTGGCGGCCAGGGCCGGCATTTCAGAGCCTTTGGCGGGCGGTTTCGGCCAAGCGGACGGCCCCGGCCATAAGGGAGGCGAATTCCTCTTCGCTGAGGCCGGCGCCCAGGGCCGTCGAGCGCTGGAGTTCCGGGGTCAGAAACTCGCCCGGATCGTGGCCGTCGGAACTTACCAGAAGGCCGGCCCCGTATTTCAGGGCCAGCCGGGCTACCCGGCCGTTGGCCAGACCGTGGCCGCCCCGGAGGCTGAGTTCCAGGAAAACGCCCTTTTCCGCGGCTCTGGCCGCCTCCTTTTCGCCCAATAAGCCCGGATGGGCCAGGAGGTCGGCCCCGGCTTCTATGGCCGCAAGGTTGGTGCCGGGGGCCACGGGCTCCACCGCCGATTCACCGTGGACCACCACATGGCTGGCCCCCAAGTCCCGGGCCTTTTGGACCAAGCCGCCGATCAGGGCCGGAGGCACATGGGTTATTTCCACTCCGGGAAGAATGGTCAGGCCCTCCAGGTGGCCGGCCAGGGCCAGGGCCGCGCCCCGGGCCGAGGCCAGAATCCAGGCCAGGTTGCCGTGATCGGCGTGGTCGGCCAGGCCCAGAACCTCGTAGCCGGCCACCTTGACCCGGCGGGCCAGCTCGGCCGGGACCAGTTCGCCGTCCGAGAGCAGGGTGTGGGTATGGAAGTCGAAGACCGGCGGCAGAAACATCGCTAAATCCTTTTATTTGCCTGAAGCTCTGCCCAGGTGGCCGGCCACATAGAGGACCGTGTTGGCGTATATGCCGCTGCGGTTGTATTTCAAGATAACCGCCCGGCGGGCTTCCTCGCCCATTCCGGGTCCGGTCCAGCCGTGGGCCTGGAGAAAACGGCCGATACTGGCTATGGCGTCGGCCTTGTTGAAGAGATCCACGCGGCCGTCGCCGTCGCCGTCCACGCCGTATTTTAGGATGTTGGAGGGCATGAACTGGCCCCAGCCAATGGCCCCGTAAATGGAGCCGGGGAAGGAGCTGGGGTCTAGGCTGTTGGCGTAGGCGTAGCGCAGGAGGGCTTCCAGCTCATCCAGGGCCCAGTCGCCCCGTTCCACGGCGTAGCGGCGCAGAAAGGCCAGGGTTTCGCGGTCCTTCCCCAAGTCGGCCACGGCCGGGGCCACCACGGAGAAGTCCGAGGAGGCCGCGGCCATGGAAGCCAGCCTGGAGGCGGCCTGGCCCCGCCCGAAATTTCGGCCGTAGCCGGTCTCGACCCAGATTATGGCCGCGGCCACCTCGCCGGGCACCCTGTAGGGGCGAAGGAGGGTCTCGAAGAGAGCCCGGTCGGCCCTGTAAAAGGCGCTGATCTGTTCCAGGGCCTTGGAACTGGTGAACTGGTCGTAGGTGGCCGAGCGCGGCGGGGGCCGGGGGGCAGGCGGACGGTAGGCGGACAGGGGCCTTAAGGCCTCGGCCTTCTTTTTCATGGCGGAGTTGATCTGGGCCAGGGTGGCCCGGGAGACCTCGCCGGTGGCCGCCAGGCCCTGGTCGGTCTGAAAACGGCTGATGGCGGCTTTGGTGCCGGAGCCGGCCCGGCCGTCGATGAAAATTTCATAGCCCAGGCGGAAAATCTTTTCCTGAATTTCCCGGGTCATTTCGGCGTTGAAATTCAGGCCGTGGAGTTCCTTGAGCTTGGCGGCCATGGGTGCGCTGGAATATACCAGGTCGGGGGAATTGAAGAAGGCGGTCAACTGGTCGGGGGTGAAGCCGCGCTCTGACAGCCGGGCCGCCAAGGGGCGCCAGGGCTGGGGGACGGAGGTCAAAAATTCAGGGCCGGGTGGGCGGGAGAGGCCGGCGCAGCCGGCCGCCAAAAGGACCGTCAGGGTCAGGGCGAGCGCGCAGACGGGTTTCACGAACCGGGCTCCAGGGCGGCGGCGCATGGAAAGACCTGTTTCACTATTTGATGATGACGGTTTTTTTGATGGCCCGCACTATTTCCTCAGGCTGGTCCATCACGGTGAAGATATCCATATCGTCCGGGGAGATGAAGCCTCCGGCCAGCATACTGTTCCGCAGCCAGTTCACCAGGCCGGACCAATAGGCCGAACCCATGAGAAAGGTGGGGAAGGGGCGGATGCGCCTGGTCTGGATGAGGGTCAGGGCCTCAAACAGCTCGTCCAAAGTGCCGAAACCGCCCGGCAGAATGACGTAGGCCTGGCTGTATTTGACGAATACGACTTTGCGGATGAAAAAATAATGAAAATCCAGGGGCAGATTGGCGTAGGGGTTGGGCATCTGCTCATGGGGCAGTTGGATGTTGAGGCCGATGGAGAGGCCCCCGGCTTCGGTGGCCCCCTTGTTGGCCGCGGCCATGACGCCGTCCCCGCCGCCGGAAATGACCCCGAAGCCGTTTTTGGCCAGGATGCCGGCCAGCTCTTCAGCCATCCGGCATTCCAGGGAGTCCGGCTTGGAGCGGGCCGAGCCGAAGATGCTGACGCAGGGCCCGACCTCGCTCATGGCCGTGAAGGCCCGGACGAATTCGCTCATGATGGAGAACATGCGCCAGGACTCGCCCGTACCCAGGGAGTCGATGGGGTAGGGGTCGCTTTTCTGGCGGCGGTTTAAGGACATGGGCTGAACTCCTGAAAAGGCATTTCAAATGTTGGGGGGTTTCGGTATAATAACATAGAATCCCGCTTGAAATCCAGCCGAAATGCGAGCCCGAAGAACAGGGCAAAAGAAGAAAGGATCCCCCTTAGGTGACGGAACAGCCGGCGAGGGAGCCCCGCGAACCGGGGCCGGAGACGGGCCGCCCCCTTTCTCCGGAGCAGAGCCAGCGCAAGCAGCGCTTGGAGTTCCGGGCCGCGCTCCTGGTGGGCGTGACCCTCATCGTCCTTACCCTGATTCAACGGGAGGTCATCAACCTCGGGCCCGGCCTGAGCCGGAGCCAGGGGCTGGTGGCCCTGGTGGCCATCAACGCCTCGGTGGTGTTGATGGTCCTCTTGCTGCTCCTTATCCTGCGCGGGCCATACAACATATTCTTCGACAAGCGGGCTTACGGCACCCTCCAAACCAAGCTGGTAGTGGCCTTCATCACCCTCTCCCTGGTTCCCACCTTCTTGATCTCCTACTACTCCTACCGGCAGCTCATCCGCGGCCACTACCTGTGGTTCAGCCCTAAAATCGAATCGGCCCTACAGGTTTCCCTGGCCCTGACCGAGACCGCCCTGGGCCAGGACCGGCCGGTCCCGGCCCAGCTCCAATCCCAGCTTGAAGAGGTCAGAAGCGCCCTGGAGAGCTACCAGGACGCCCTGAGCGTCAGGAGGCCCTTCCGGGTGACCCAGTTGACGGCCCTGACGGCCGCGGCCCTCCTGGCCGTCTTCATCTCTGTCTGGATCGGCTCCCACCTGGCCCGGACCCTGGCCCGTCCCGTCCTGGCCCTGGTGCGGGGCACTCAAAGGGTGGCCGCCGGGGATTGGGATTTTAAGCTGGAGCCTCAGGGCCGATCCGGAGAATTCGCGGAACTGGTCAATTCCTTCAACCAGATGACCGGGGATCTGAAAAACATGTATGTGGAGCTGGACAGCCGCCGCCGCTTCGTGGAGACAGTCCTGAAGAACGTCTCCACCGGCGTGGTGGTCCTGGACCCCTCCGGGCGGGTCATCAGCCTTAACCGGGCCGCCGCCGGCCTCCTGGCCCCGGAGGGGGGGGAAGAGCCGGCCTTGCTCCCGGCCCCCCTGGCCGCCTTGGTGGACCAGGCTGTCCAGGCGCCCCGCTACCAGGCCGGGGAACACCACATGCGCCTGAGCCTGGGAGAGGAATTCGCCGCTCTGAGGGTCAAGCTGGCCCCGCTGGCGGGGGAGAAGGGAGAAATACTGGGCCTCCTTCTGACTTTCGACGACCTCACGGAACTGGAAAAAGCCCAGCGCCTGGCCGCCTGGCAAGAGGTGGCCCGCCGCATCGCCCACGAGATCAAAAACCCCCTGACCCCCATCCAGCTCTCCGCCGGCCGGCTCCGCCGCCGTTTTTCCCAGCGTCTGGCCGGCGAAGAGGACGCGGCCGTATTCGAGGAATGCACTTCGGTCATAATCCGTCAGGTGGAGGAGATGAAGAAACTGGTGGACGAGTTCTCCCGCTTCGCCCGTCTGCCGGAAATAAAGCCCCGATCGGGCGATTTCGCCAGGATGCTGGACGAAAGCCTGGCCCTTTTCCGTCAGGCCCATAAAAAGGTGGATTTCCAGTTGGAAACAAGGGGGCGGCCGCCGTTCTTCGCCTTCGACCCGGACCAGATGGGCCGGGTCATGACCAATATTCTGAACAACGCCGTGACCGCCATGAACGGGGAAGGCCGGGTCCATCTGCTTTTGGAGACCGATGAGGTCATCGGGCTGCGCCTGACCATAAGCGATACCGGGCCGGGCCTGGACCCGACCGTCCGGGACCGGCTCTTCGACCCCCAGGTGACCACCAAAAGGGGCAGCCAGGGCCTGGGGCTGGCCATAGTCCGCAGCATCGTTACCGGCCACGGCGGCTTCATTCGGGCCCATAACCGCCGGGAGGGCGGGGCCCGGTTCGTGATCGAGCTGCCGGTTTAAGGCTCTATTGCCTTACGTAGCAAAAGAGCCAGGCTCCGAAGATGGTGAAGACGGCGTTGGGGAGCCAGGCCGCCGCCGCCGCCGGCAGCAGCCCGGCGTAGCCCAGGCTGCGGGCCAGCTCCATGGCGATTAGATATATGAAGGAGCCGGCCAGGCCCAGGCAGATGCCCAGGGCCGCGCTGCCGCCCTTCTCCCGCCAGAAGCCCAGAGGCAGGCCGACCACGACCATGACCAGGGGCAGGAGGGCGAAGGCGAATTTCAAGTGCAGATCAACCCTCTGGCGCAAGGGGCCGAAGCCTTCGGCCGACAGTCTTCGGATGCTGCGCCAGAGTTCCAGGGAACTCATTTCCTCGCTGGCTTTTTCAACCCGGCTCAAGCCGGGGGGAGGCGCGGGCCAGTCTTCCAGGGTCAGCCGGTCGCGGCGGGTCAGGGTGAAGGTCCGGCCCGGGCCGTAGGTCTTGTCCAGCACCTCTTCCAGTTCCAGACGGCCTTCTATGAAGCGGCCGCGCTGGGCCGACAGCCGGCGCACCGCGGGCTGGTCATCGCCGGTGAACATAAGGCTTAAGCCGACAGCCGTGCCGTCGGCCTCGTCGTAGCCGGCCAAGTGTTCGACCATGTGGACGCCTTTGATCCACACGTCCTTCACCACGGCCGAGGCCTGTCCCCCCTGGCGAATCTCTTCCCTGATTTTGTTGGCCACGACCGTGGTTTTGTGGGCCAGCCCGTCGGCCAGGGCGAAGGAGGCCAGGCTCAAGCCGAACCCCGCGGCGAGCAAGGGCCGGCTGAGGCGGAAGAGGCTGACTCCGCCGGCCTTGAAGGCCACGATTTCCGAGTTCCGGGCCAGGATGTTCAGAATTAGGAGGGTGGCCACCAGGGAGGCCACCGGGGTCATTAGTCCGATGACCTTGGGCAGTTGGGCCGCGAAGAACAGGAGGATGCGGCCGGCGCTCAGGCCCGCCCCCATGAATAGCCCTATTTTTTCCATGAAGTCGATGGCCGTGTACAGCACGACAAAGCCGGCCAGGATCATGGCCCAAGCCTGAAGAAAGCGGCCGCCCAGGTAGCGGTCTATGACGTTTAGGCGGCGCATCGCAATTTGAGGCGGGTCGACAGGCGGCGGATTAACTCCGCCGGGTCTATGGGCGCGCCCCGGTCAAGCCGCCTTAAAAGCATAACCCCCAGGACGGCCAGAAGAACATTGGCCGTCCACATGCCCGCGGCCGGCGGCAGATGCCCCATTTTGCCCAGAGACCAGCCCAAGGTGGAGACCACATAGTAGAGGATGAAGACGAATAGGGCCGTCAGGAAGGGAAAGTTCCGGCCCCGGACCCGGAAACTGGCCCCCAGGGGCAGGCCGATCAAGGTCAGCAGAAAGGCGGCCGCGGGCCGGGACCAGCGTTCATGCCACTCCAGGCTGTAGGTGCGGCGGAGTGCGGGGTCGGACAGGCGGGCCGCGGCCGCGTCCAGCTCCCAGGTGGGGGTTTCGGCCCGGCCCCGAAAGAGGCCGCCTTCATTCCGGCCGTCCATTTCGCCGCCCGGGGATAGCTTCAACTCATAGGTGTCGAAAAAAATACTGTCCGTGGCTCCCTGGCCCTTTGGCGCCCGATCAATGACCCCTTGGGTCAACTGGAAGGCCAGAAGTCCGGCCTCGCGATCCAGCCCCAGAAGGCCCTCCCGGGCCACAATGACCGTGCTTTCTCCTTCCCTTCGGCTGTCGTGGATGAAGACCTGCTCCAGCTCCCCGCCGGTCGGGCTCATCTGCCCCACATACAGGACCAGCCCGGGGAAGGAGCGGATGAAGGTCTGTTCCACGATGGCTAGGTCGGCCCTGGCCTTGGCCAGGTCCAGCAGTTCATTTTTGAAACGCCAGCCGGCCAGGGGGGCCAGCCACAGGGAAAAAATCGCGGTCAAAAGAGCCGAGACCGCGCCGAAAACGAAAACCGGGGGCGAAATCTGGTAGAGGGAGAGGCCGGAGGCCCGCAAAACCGTCAACTCCGAATCGGCCGATAAACGCATGAAGGCCGTCAGGACCGCGAGCAGGGTGGCCATGGGTAAAGACAGGGTCAGGATCTTGGGCGCGGCCAGCATGAGTATTTCCAGCACCTTCAAGGGGCTGACCCCGCGGGCGATGACCAGGTTGGCCATCTGCATGGCCCGGGCCATGAGCATGACCGCCGTGAACACCAGGATATTGACCAGGAAGCCGGGCAGGATCTCGCTTAAAATATAACGGTGAACGATGGAGACGCGCATTCAGTTGGATCGGCTCGACCGCCCCGGCCGCTGGTATTTGTTGACCATGCGGTTGTGTTCGTCCAAGGTCTTGGAAAAGTGGTGGCTGCCGTCGTTTTTGGAGACGAAATACAGGTAGGGCTGCATGATGTCCGGGCGGATGACCGCTCCAATGGCCGCCTCCCCGGGGTTGGCTATGGGCCCCGGGGGCAGGCCGTTTATGATATAGGTATTGTAGGGCGTGGGCTTGGCCAGATCCGCCTTGGTGATGGGGCCGCTGAATTCGGGCAGTAAACCGTAGATGACCGTAGGGTCGGTCTGCAGCTTCATGCCCCGGGCCAGGCGGTTGAAGAAGACCCCGGCTATGAGAGGCCTCTCCCGGGCTTGGCCGGTCTCCTTTTCCACAATGGAGGCCAGGGTGATCACCTCATGGATGCCCAAGCCCTTTTCCTGGGCTTGAGCCTCATATTTTCGCCAGACCTTATGAAATTCGGCGGTCATTTCCTTGAGGATGGTTTTAAGGGAGGTCCCCTTCGGAAAATTGTAGGTTTCCGGAAAGAGATAACCCTCCAGGCTGTCCACGTTAAGCCCCAGGGAACGGATGAAGGACTTGTCGCGGCACAGTTCCAGAAAGTCGGCCGCCGAGCCCAGGCCGTGAGCTTCAAGCATCTGGGCGATGTCGTAGATGTTCCGGCCTTCCGGCACGGTGAAGGGGTAGAGCTTGTAGCTGCCCCTGGCCAGGCTGTCTATTATCCCCCAGACCGGCTGGGAAGGGTCCAGGGCCATTTCCCCGGCCTTGAGGATTACCGGGGTCTTGCTCAGGCGGTTCTTGGCCCTAAGGGTCCAGACAAAGGCCTGGGCCGATTTTATGGCCCCGGCTTGCTCCAGTATGTCGCCAATGCGAACCGGCGACGCGCCCTCGGGGATGACCACCACCAGTTCCCCGCTCACCTCCGCGGCCGGCAGAAAGAGGACGCTGTATTTCAAAACCCCCAAAAAACCCAGGATAAGAGCCACGGACACGGTAATGCCGAACAGGCCGAAGAGGCGGCCCAGGCAACCCGGTCCGGTCTTGCCCCGAGGCGCCTCTTTACAGCCGGCGTCTTCCGCCTCGGCTTCCTCAATTATGAAGCCGGCCGGCTTGGTCTCAGGCAGCTTGTCCTTATCAGCCTTCCTGGTCATTCCGAGTCTCCTGTCCCCGTGGCCGGATATTCCGCACCCAAGCGGCCCAAGTGGTCTAGGTAACTGCCCAGAATGAGGGCCGCGGCGGTCTTGTCCACCACCCGGCGGCGCATCTTAGTTTTAAGGCCGCCTTCCCGGAGCAGCCTGTCCGCGGCCTGGGTGGTGAACCATTCGTCCCAGGTGGCGCAATCAAGACCCAGCTTGGCTTTGATTTCCCCGGCCAGGGCCAGCACCCGCTGGGCTTCCGGGCCCCGACGGCCGTCGGTGCGCCGGGGCAGGCCCAAAAGCACCAACTTGGCCTGGTATTCGCCGGCCAGGGAGGCCAGGGCCGCCAAAAATTCACCGTGGGGCCGCCGGGCCAGCACCGCGAGGGGCTGGGCTGAACAACCCAAGGGGTCGGAGACGGCCAGGCCTACCCTCTTTTCCCCCACATCCAAAGCCAATATGCGCATAGAGAATTATAACACCAGGCCGGGATTAAAAACAAGATCCCTTGACAGACCAGGCCGGCTGGCGCACAATGACAAGGATATGGATTTTCAGGCCAACCCGGCCGGAAGAGCCGAAATTTCAGGGCGGAGACCGAAATTTCAATGGCCTTGATTGAGATAAGCGGCCTGGTCAAGACTTTCGACCAGGGGGCGGTTCAAGCCCTCAAGGGCGTGGACCTGACCGTTGAGCCCGGGGAGATTTTCGGGGTCATCGGCACCTCCGGGGCCGGCAAGAGTACCCTTATCCGCTGCCTCAACCGCCTTGAAAAACCCACCGCCGGCCGGGTGGTGGTGGACGGCCGGGACCTTACGGACCTGGACGAGGCGGACCTGCGCCAGGCCCGCCGGGAAATGGGCATGATCTTCCAGCACTTCAACCTCCTTTCCGCCCGCACCGCGGCCGGAAACGTGGCCTTCCCCCTGGAAATAGCCGGCCGGCCCCCCCGGGAAATCGGCCCCCGGGTTGAGGAACTTCTGGAACTGGTGGGCCTGGCCGACAAGGCCGAAGCCTACCCTTCCCAGCTTTCCGGCGGCCAGAAACAGCGAGTGGGCATTGCCCGGGCCCTGGCCAACAACCCCAAGGTCCTCCTATGCGACGAGGCCACCAGCGCCCTGGACCCCCAGACCACCCGCTCCATCCTGGGCCTCATCGAAAACGTCAAGCAGCGCCTGGGTCTCACGGTCGTGCTCATCACCCATGAAATGCCGGTGGTCATTGAAATCTGCGACCGGGTGGCGGTGATGGAAGACGGGCTCATCGTGGAATCCGGCCCGGTTCTGGACATATTCGCCAACCCCCGCCACCCCGTCACCCGCGGCTTCGTGGATTCCGTGGTCAGCCGCCGGAACGCGGCCCGGGAAATGGGCTACCAGCCCAAAGGGGTTCTGGTGCGGGTCTTCTTCCTGGGCGGCGCCGTGGGGGAACCCCTCATCGCCAGGCTGGTCCGGCGCTACGCGGTGGAGCCCAACATCCTCCAGGCCCACATCGACCACATCAAGGGCACGGCCTTCGGCACCCTGGTCATGGACCTGGCCGGGGAGGCGGAGAGCTGCCGGGCCGCCTTAAGCTATCTCCGCTCACTGGACCTGAAGCTGGAGGTGCTGGCCTAATGATCCTTGAATATAAACAGTGGGCCATGCTGGGAACGGCCTCCCTGGAATCCCTCTACATGGTCGCCGTCTCGGCCCTCCTGACCGCCTTGGTCGGCGTCCCCTTGGGCGTTCTCCTGGTGGTCTGCCGCCGGGGGCACATTCTGGAAAACCGGCCCCTGGCCCTGAGCCTGGCCGCCCTGGTTAACGTCACCCGGGCCATACCCTTCCCCATCTTCATCGTCTTCGTCATGCCCCTGACCAGGCTTCTGGCCGGCACCACCATAGGCACCACGGCCACCATCGTGCCCCTGACCTTGGGGGCCATAGTCTTCATGGCCCGCCTGGCTGAAACCGCCCTTCTGGAAGTGCCCCGCGGGGTAATCGAGGCGGCCCAGGCGGCCGGGGCCTCCAACCGGCAGATAATCTGGCGGGTGCTGCTCCCCGAAGCCAGGGCCGGCCTTATCATGTCCGTGACCATAACGGTCATCACCCTTATCAGTTTTTCAGCCATGGCCGGCTACGTCGGCGGCGGGGGCCTGGGTGATTTGGCCATCCGCTACGGCTACCAGCGCTACCAGACCGGCATAATGCTGGTCACGGTGGCCCTTCTCATTGTGGTGGTCCTGGCCATCCAGGCCCTGGGGGACTACCTGGTCCGACGCATCACCTGGCGATAAAACCGGCCGCCCGGACGGCCGCAGCACAAGCTCCGCGAGGCGGAGAGAAAGGTTATATGGATATGCGGAAAACTATTGCGGTTCTGGCTGTTTTAATGTTGAGTGTCCTGGCTCCCCAGGCCCTTATGGCCCAGGACAGGATAAGGGTCGGCACCACCTCCGGCGCTGATGTGGAAATTCTGGAAAAGGCCCGCGACGTGGCCGCCAAAAACGGATTGAACGTGGATATAATCGAGTTCAGCGACTATGTCCGTCCCAACTTGGCCCTGGCCGATAAGGAAGTGGACCTCAACTCCTTCCAGCACATACCCTACCTGGAATCATTCACCAAGGAAAGGGGCCTGGACCTGACCAGCATCGGCACGACCTATATATCGCCCCTGGGGTTTTTTTCCAAAAAAATCAAATCCCTCGATGAGCTTAAAAACGGCGACCGCCTGGCCATCCCCAATGACCCCACCAACGGGGGCCGGGCCCTTCTGCTGCTCCAGAAAACCGGCTTAATCAAGGTTGATCCCAAGGCCGGCCTGACCGCCACCCCCCACGACATCATTGAAAACAAGCTGAACCTCAGAATCATTGAAGTCGACGCCGCCCAGACCCCCCGAAGCCTGGACGACGTGGCCGCGGCGGCCATCAACAACACCTACGCTATCCCGGCCGGACTTATCCCGGCCAGAGACGCCATCTACCTGGAAGACGCCGATTCCCCCTATGTAAACATCATCGTGGCCCGGACCGCGGACAAGGACAACCCCCTCTACCAAAAATTCGTCCAGGCCTACCAGTCCCAGGAAGTGGCCGAATTCATACTCACCCGCTTCGAGGGCTCCACCCTGCCGGCTTTCGAGTATAAGAAATAATAGATGTCCCGGGGCTTCATGGCCCGATAACCTAAGGCCCGTAAACATGGCATATAAGGGGAGAAAAGACATGGATAAAGCCGAGCTTTTCATCAGCGGACAGACAGCCGACCCCTTCAACTACCTGGGCGCCCATGCCGAAACGCGCGGCGGCCGGGAGGGGGCCCTCTTTCGGGCCTTCATTCCCGGCGCCCAAAAGGTAACCGCCCTGTTGAAAGCCGAGCCCCTGGAGCTGGCCAAAGTTCACGAGGCCGGCCTCTTCGAGGGCTGCAGCCCCGGCCCCCACGATTTCCAGCCCTATCCCCTCCGGGCCTCTTTCGGGGGCCGGCCCTCCCGCTTCTTCGATGCCTACAGCTTCGGCCCGGTGCTTTCAGACTACGATCTCTTCCTGTGGAACCAGGGGAACCACTACCGTATCTACGACAAGCTGGGGGCCCACCCCCTGACCCACCAGGGCGTTCCAGGAGTCCTGTTTGCGGTCTGGGCCCCTTCGGCCCGCCGGGTCAGCGTGGTGGGGGACGGCAATTTCTGGGACGGCCGCCGCCACCCCATGAGACCCCGGGGCGCCTCCGGGGTCTGGGAACTTTTCATACCCCACGCCCGCTCCGGGGCCTTGTATAAATATGAAATCCACACCGAAAATCATGGGCTCCTGATCAAGACCGACCCCCTGGCCTTCAGGCTGGAGCAGCGCCCCAAGACCGCCTCGGTGGTCTACGACCTGGAAAACTACCAGTGGAACGACAGCCAATGGATGGAAGAGCGGGCCCGGGCCAACCTTCTCCAGCGGCCCATGAGCATCTACGAAGTCCACTTGGGTTCCTGGCGCAAGAAAAACGGCTGGGAGTGGCTGAGCTACCGCGAGGCCGCGGACCAACTGGCTGATTACGTTACTGATATGGGCTTCAACTGGGTGGAATTTCTGCCCCTGGCCGAACACCCCTTCGACGCCTCCTGGGGCTACCAGGTCACCGGCTATTACGCGGCCACCTCCCGTTTCGGCGCCCCGGACGATTTAAGGTTCCTCATCGACCGCCTGCATCAGCGCGGCATCGGAGTCATCGTGGATTGGGTGCCGGCCCACTTCCCCCGCGACTCCTTTGCCCTGGAATTCTTCGACGGCACCCACCTCTACGAACACGCCGACCCCCGCCAGGGCGCCCACTGCGATTGGGGCACCCTAATCTTCAATTACGGCCGCAACGAAGTCAAAAATTTCCTGGTGGCCAACGCCCTCTTCTGGGCGGACAAATACCACATCGACGCCTTAAGGGTGGACGCCGTGGCCTCCATGCTCTACCTGGACTACTCCCGCCGGGAGGGGGAATGGATCCCCAACAAATACGGGGGCCGGGAAAACCTGGAAGCCCTGGAACTTCTGAAAACCCTAAACACCAAGCTCTATGAGCTATTCCCCGGGGCCATGACCATAGCCGAGGAATCCACGGCCTTCCCCGCCGTCTCCCGCCCGGTCCACCTGGGCGGCCTGGGCTTCATGTTCAAGTGGAACATGGGCTGGATGAACGACATGCTGGGTTTCATGACCAAGGACCCCATACACCGCCGCTACCACATGGAGAGGCTGACCTTCGCCCTTATTTACGCCTTCCATGAAAATTTCTGCCTGCCCCTGAGCCATGACGAGGTGGTTTACGGCAAAAGATCCCTCTGGGACAAAATGCCCGGCGATTACTGGCAGAAATGCGCCAACCTCCGGCTGCTCCTGGGATACATGTTCGCCGAGCCGGGCAAGAAGCTCATCTTCATGGGCGGTGAATTCGGGCAGACCGGGGAGTGGAACCACGACGGCCAGCTTTCCTGGGAACTGCTGGACAACCCGGCCCACGAGGGCCTGGCCAATTTCACCCGGGACTTAAACCGCCTCTATCACCGCGAGCCGGCCCTCTACGAGCGGGATTTTGAGCCCCAAGGCTTCGAATGGGTGGACTTCCATGACCAGGACAGCACGGTGGTCAGCTTCATCCGCCGCGGTTTTCAGGATGAAGAAATTCTCTTTGTCTTCAACTTCACCCCCGTGACCCGCCAGGGTTACCGGCTGGGCGCGCCCCAGTGGGGCTATTACCGGGAAATCCTCAACTCCGACTCGGCCTATTACGGAGGCTCCGATGTGGGCCTGGGCGGCGGTATCCACACCGACCCCATCCCTTCCCACGGCCGGCCCCAGAGCCTCCTACTCACCCTGCCGCCGCTGGGGCTGCTGGCTCTAAAAAGGTAAACCATGATTTTCGATATCAAAAACGAAACCATGCCCCGGGAGGAACTGGAAGCGCTGCAGCTCCGGCGGCTCCAGGACCTCTGCCACCGCCTCTATGCCTGCGTGCCCTTCTATACCCGCAAATTCGATGAGCTGGGCCTTAAACCTGAACAGGTGCGCTCCCTGGCCGACCTGCGGCGCCTGCCCTTCACCGAAAAGCAGGACCTGCGCGACACCTTCCCCTTCGGGCTCCTGGCCGTGCCCAGGGACAGCCTCATCCGCATCCACGCCTCCAGCGGCACTACCGGGCGCATAACAGTGGTGGGCTACACCCGCCGCGATGTGGACAACTGGGCCGCCCTCATGGCCCGGTCCCTGGCCTCGGCCGGGGCGGGGCGGCAGGACGTTATCCACGTCA
>Ga0099364_10006133_pt1 | contig 17584 bp, 15 predicted proteins | sample TergutTh196P3_FD_73070 | JGI IMG/M metagenome (GOLD analysis project Ga0099364, IMG submission 73070) | Microcerotermes parvus P3 segment gut microbial communities from Pointe-Noire, Republic of the Congo - Th196 P3 | ecosystem: Host-associated > Arthropoda: Insects > Digestive system > Gut ...
CCGCAAATTACCTATTTTACCCAAACACTGAAAATAAATTGACTGTTTTGTACATTTTCGTGAGTTTTCTGGTAATTTCGCCGTAATTTTGCCCGATTGAACACCATCGCCACCAAGCAACCCAAAAACGGAATAGAGCCAAAGGATTAACCACAAGGAAAACGTCCAATTAGGAAAACGTCCAATTTGCCCCCTTGTACAAACGGAGCGCCGGAGTACCGGCTAAATGTCCGTCATTGCGCTGCGCTCCATTCCAGCTTTTGGAACCAATGAGCAAAAGCCGGAAAATTTGCCTTTTTCTAAAACACGTAAACTGTGCAATTCGTTGTAAAAAACCCTCGCACCACTCGACTGAAGTGTTACGAATAAACTATACTTCAACACGGAACAGCGGTTTGCCGAACTCAACGGTGTCGCCATTGTTCACGAGAACAGCGACGACCTTCCCGGCACATTCTGCCTGAATTTCATTATAGACTTTCATCGCTTCGATCAGGCAAACGGTTTTTTCCGGCGTTATGGTGTCGCCGACTTTCACGAAAGGGGGCGTGTCAGGACCTGATGCTGCATAAAAGGTTCCGACCATCGGGCTTTTGATGAGCGTTGTATTCGCCGGCTCCTCCGGTGCCTGTACCACAGGGGCGGACGTCGCTGCAGTTGGCAGCGGTGCTGCCGAGACGGCTTGTGCTTGCGCCGGCATTACACTCGGCATACTGGAAACAACCGCCATCTGAGAGCCTCGGCGAAGGATAATTTGTCCTTCTCCTTGCTTAATTTCAATATCTGTCAGGTCATTTGCCCGCATCAACTCGACCAGTTGTCTGACCCGCCTCAAATCAAAAGTATCGTTCGACATGTTCTATATCTAGTTTCCAACCCCAAGCAATTATACCATATTTGTTCCTTCAGAGAAATCAGGAGTCCCCCACAATGAACGTAAAAAAATCTGCTCTTTCGAGCATATTCGGACATAATTCAGACAACATTGTAGCACTCTGGCAAATTGCGTCCTCTGCATTACTGCACAAAACATTCCTCCTCCATGAGACAAAGTTCCTCTTCGATTCGAGTCAACCGGGTTTCAATGCGGTTGTCGATAGTTCCCTGCGGCGTTTCCAAAATGCAACCGCCTGGTGAAACGCCCACATCACAGACAATCTCCGTCGGTACTGACCGGGTCATCTCTTGAATCAACAGATCAATCTGCGGCTTTAACGCTTCGTAATCCTCCTTGTTCAAACGAATCCGAACCGATGTGCTGCCTGTACCGAGTTCTAATGCCTCCCGCAGCAGACGGAGCGGCACATCGACCATTTCCGGTAATTGCCGATCAATCGCCTTTGCCGCTATCGCTTCGGCAACTTTTATCGCACTCTGCTCCCACTGCTGCAAAAATGCCTGCTTTGCCATATCCAGCCGCTCAATCATCGTTTTCAGTGCTGGCAACAACGTTTCCAACTTTGCACCCAGTTGGATTTCCGCCTCTCGCTGGACTTTTTCGGCGTAATCAATCATGGCTTTCATCTCACCGTCGGCATAACCCTGGACATGTCCCTCATCGTAACCGACTTGTTTGCCTTCGTCATACCCATTTTTTCGTGCGACATCTTCGTTTTGCTTTAACTGAGCTTTTAGTTTAATTGCTTCACTTTCGAGTTGCTCTTTTCGGGTCTGGAAGTTTTCCTCTTCTGCTTGGAGGCGTTTGCGGAGTTCGTCCAGTTGTTTTCGGATCGTTTCGGCTTCCTCTTTCGCTCGGGTGCGTGTTTGTTCTATCTCCGCGATGGACTGTTCATGCTCAGCGGCGGCACTTTGCCGAAGCCGTTCGACTTCGTCTCTGGCATCGGCAACGACTTGCGCTGCCCGAGCATGGACTTGCGCAAGGTACGTAGTTGCTTTCTCTTCCAAGTCCACAAAATTAAAGGGGACCAGGCTATAAGCAATCGGTTTTTGTTGTGCTGCTTGGTTGGGCGGCATTCTCGGACGATACGGACAACTTCCGACAGAATGGTACAGAAATCACCGATTGGCGACAAGGTCAAATCTTGGGAAGCCGCTGCGCTCTTGCAGGCCTTTGCTGCCGTGATACACTACGAACGTAAACACTGTCGGACTCCATTTCTGGCTGCCGCATTTCTGACGATGCCGTTCCTTCGCTGGACATTTATTCTTGGCTCTATTTCGTTTCCGGGTTGTTGGCTACGAGTGCCTCCACCAGCGAGCGAAGTAGTGCTTTTCCTCGCCGACGAACATTAGACTTGTTGCATAACCCCGATCTTGCTATAATTATAGGGCTACGGATAGAATTGTATCCAATTTTTCCTTTCCCGTCAAGGAAGACAAATGAGCAATGGCGATTTTAGTTGATTTGTGAGTTTAAAGTGTCCGAAGGTGGCGAAGTGAGGGGAAGGTGCGCGCTGATGGTGCCATTTTGGGCGTTGGCGGAGGGAAAAAGTGTTGGTTTTTGGGAAAAAAGTGTCGATTTTCGGCGAATTAGGCTTGCTTCGGCGAATAAGATGCCTAAAATGAGATTATTAGAAGTGCCCTAAAGCTAGAAAAGATGGGGTACTATTCTCCCCGAAGCAGAAATCTCTCAATCGCATTGAACACGGCAGGGGACTGCAACAGTTCATTATGCACGACATTGAAGAGCATCCACTTTTCGGCTCCTTCCAATTTTGTTCCCTCAGTGCTGACCATTCCGTCGTTGTCGCCGGGAACCAGAAGACTATATCCGATGTTATTGCCTCGTCCGCCTGCAATGATCATGAACGGGCAAGACGGAATTCCCAACGATTTTTCTGTTTCTTCCCATTGGGTTCCGAGTTCGTCGCCGCTTTCGCCGGAGAAAAACCGCCGTATCGGATTGTTGCCTATCAACCGTTCGGCAATGATTGCGCCGTGATTCGGCGGTCCTAGCATGACGAACCGACCGATTCGCGGGTCAGGTGAAAATTGTCGGCGGAACTCCATTTTGTTTTCGGGCACTTGCCAATCTTCGTCCAGCGGACCGCTCAAGTACCGCCGGATTACAATGCTGCCGAGACTGTGTCCCACGAAGTCAATACGCCGGACTGTTGGCGGAAGATTGCGTACAACGCTATCAAGCATTCTCGCATGTTCGAGAATCGACTGCATCGTTGAAGGATAGGACATACAAAAGACGTGATCATGAGTTCCGCGTTCACGCAGGTAATCCCCTAAATCACGAGTCATCATCGCATTGGCACCGAATCCGTGCAGAATAATAACAGCAGTGCCCGCCATAGGCAAGTTACCTTCTTCGGCTTGGATTGCGTCGAGCCGGTTTTTACATTCGTCAAAAGTTCCGTACGCGCGCTGGACAGCATTGGCATCTAATAGCCGATACGATTCCGTCGCAGTATTCTTTTGTATGTACCAACCGTTACTGAAGAGTACATCCCCCCAGAAGAGCATGCCGCCGGTCGTTCTGATAGGGATTCTTTCGTCCAGTTTCCGCAAAGGACTGGTTTCTTGTCCCCGGAGTGCCGAAGAAAGGGACAGGAGCAATAGGATAGCGATCAATCGAAACATGCTGGAATTCTAGCGAATTGGGAGGATTGATGCAATACAAGACTTTCGCCTGAAAGTTTCCTTGCGTCTTTCTATTATTGACGTGTTGGGTATTTGAGCCATTCTTTGATTGTCCAGACGTGGTCGGCAAGGTTCTCAAAATACCAACTTGATTTTACACACCCACCTTTTGCACTTATTGCATATACACTTGAATCGGGTTAGAATAGCGGCAGATGGAGGTGTCGGTTCGGCAGGTTGACAATAGACTTGTTTCATAATCCTTTACGCCTTTTCTGCGTTGAGTATAGCACAGATAAGTTTCGTTCGTAACAGGTGTCTGCGCCAGCGGTTACGGTAAGGATTAGAGGGATTCAAGGAGAGAGCAAGGATCAATGAGATGGAAATTTGTCCAGAAACCGAATATGCACTGAGAGGGATACAGGAAACTATACCAAACGCCATTAGACCTGTTCTCTAACTCCCGACGACGCTCAAAATGTTCGTGCCAAAACGCTTTTTTTGCCGCAAAACAGCCAAAAAATGTGTTTTGCCTATTTTGCGCATTTTTGCCATTTACATGTTAGAGAACAAGTCTATTGAGTTTTGCGCTTTTTGTGGTGCGCAATCCCCGGTTTTTAAGGGCTAATTTGTCAAAACACAGCAAAACTCAATAGTTTACGGTATATCGAACTATCTTTCCAATCTAAAATAGCGAAAGTATAAAGAACCGCGAGCGCAGCGCAATGACGGTCAACACGCGGCAAACCGTCATTACACGTTGTTTCATTCCGGCTTGTGTTTCAAATACCAACTCATTTTTTACACACGCCCTTCCTGCCCCCCTTCAAAAACGGCAAATCTAGGGTACAATGACCACTGATAAACTCGATTTCAATCGAACCAGAACCCGCTATCTATGGCAACAAACGTTTACGAAGGGTTGTTTATTTTTGATTCCGATCTCTATGCCAAAGGGGCGGACGAGGTTTCTAGTCAGGTTGCAGGTATTGTGGAACAATTCGGCGGAGAGGTACTTCTTAGCCGAATTTGGGACGAACGCAAACTGGCGTATCCGATTAAGGGACATCGTCGCGGTACCTACTGGCTCGCTTATTTCCGCATTGATCCATCTGCCGTGAAAGATTTGACCCGGCAATTTCAGCTGAGCGGGAGCATTCTTCGCTTTTTGATCCTGGTTGTCGAACCGCGACTGGTTGATACTTTGGTCGAACACGCCAAAGCAGGACACCTTCACGCGAGGCAAACCGAAGTCCCCGAAGAAATACCGATGGTTTCTATCATCGATGCCGTTGCTTTGAGTGAAGAAGAATCTAATTGACCTGTTTGAACCGTAGTCCTTTCGCTTTTGGAGGTAATGATGGCAAGTTTCAACAAAGTAATTTTAATGGGGAATATGACCCGAACCCCCGAGTTGCGGACAATTCCTTCGGGACTTTCCGTAACGGACATCGGTTTGGCTGTCAATAACCGCCGGAAGTCGGCATCAGGGGAATTGGTGGACGAAGTTACCTTCGTGGATATTACACTCTGGGGTCGAGAGGCAGAAATCGTCTGCCAATACACCACGAAAGGTTCCCCTCTTTTGGTCGAAGGCAGACTCAAGCAGGAGACTTGGGAGACCGAAGGGCAGAAACGTTCCAAAATGAAGGTGATCGGCGAACGCGTACAGTTATTGGGCTCCAAAGGCGGTGGGGACGAAGGAGGATATGCTCCGAGAAGTTCTCCTCGTTCGGCACCAGCGGCAACTCCACAGCACGACTATTACGATGTCTCGCAAGACGGCGATGACGTGCCGTTTTAAGGACTGTATTAAGGGAATCTCTAATTATTCCCTTATTAGACTTGTTCCGTAACCTCGCAAGCAAGGGGATAAATCCCCTTGTCAGGGCAACAAAAGGGAGGATAAACAAGGGGCTTTAGCCCCTTGAAACCATTGAAAACAAGGGTTATGGAACAGGTCTATTTCCTATTTCCTTGTGGATTATTAGTTAATGGCGCACGAATCTTTACCCAGTCTGTTTATCCCAACTCTTCCGTCAAGCGATTGAGAATTTTCGACCGCTGTTCATCGTCCGGCAACTCTTCGGCGATGATTTGAAAACAGGAGGTCATCAACTTTTGCACCTCTTCGGTGCTCAAACTTTTCGGTTTTTGCGACCCGTAGCGATCCGGCAAACGCCGCTCGAGCACCCACGCCGCAGCACGCCAATGCTGCTCTTGCAACGATGCCGTGCGGATACGGGAAAGATAAAAGAGTTCAATCCCTTCCTCCGCTTTGGCGACCTGCTCAGCAAAGAGAGGGTCCTCGACAATTTCACGATTAAGAACATAAGGACTACAACGCACACACCGCGCCGCAGCCGCACGAGAACAACCCGCAGAAAGAATTGCCAATACTTCATTCCGTTCCTGAATAGTTAAACGTTTGCGCCGTGTCATGAATCCTGAGTTTCTGATGTTGATAAAACTCTAACATGAACAATGCCGAAAAGCGTCAGGAAAAAAAATGATACGTTAGAATTGTTCCATAGCCAGCCACGTCATTCCTGCGAAGGTGTGGCTCTTGTGTGCCAAATATCTTGAAATGCTCGAGAAGAAATCGCGAGTGTAGACGTCTCAAAATAAATCACCGCCCAATTTTGGCTGCATTATTTTGAGGCACATGTTGCAGAATAATGCGGGCAAAAATACAAATCCGGGCAAAATGATACATTTTTTGACCGTACTGAAAAAACGCAAAACTGTGGAGGATTTTCTAATCTCTTTAATATCAACACATTAGGAGAAAAAATTATTTTTCTTTGGCATTGGCATAAATTTTGCACTGATTCAGTGGTTCAGGTTGGCAATTCAGGCTTGCAGTATTCAGGCAAAATCGGCATGTTCACGCTTCATCACACATCCACTTCGTTGCGGAATTCGTCAGACGCTACGGATGCCTCCGTGAATCGAGCCGAGCACTGCACCGCCTCTGATTACGTTCGCATCTACCTCCAGCAAATGGGCAAATCCCCTTGTCTCACGCAATCGGAAGAAAAGTTGGGGGCAGCCGCTATTTGCCGAAATAGAAATCGCTATCACGTCCAATGCTTCGCCTCGGACTACGTCCTCGGAAAATCTCTCAGACTACTCCGCGCCGCATTGGCAGGAAAGTGCCGACTCGATCGTTGCATCGACTTTTCCCTCTTCGGAACAGCGACCCGGAAGGGGGATATTCTGCAAATGTGCCATTGCCATTATGAAACGCTCCAAAAAATTTGGGAACGAAACAAGGCAGATTTCGCTCATGTGCTTTCGCCCAATCTTTGCGATGCCGAGAAAAAAGGCATTTGGCAACGGCTTCAGCGACGGCGGCGGTGTGCCGCAAGACTGCTTCGGGAATTGCATTTCCAGATGTCAACTGTTACGTCGAGCACCCGGAAACTTCGGCGAATCGCTTGCAAAATGAATCTGCTCAGGTTACAAATCCGAGAAACTGGGCGACAGTTGCCCGAACTACCCCCGGCGCAGGCAGAATCCGCAAAAAAGTATTTGGAACGGCATCGCCAAAAGTTGGATGCTCTGATGCGGTCGGTCTCAGAAACGCCGACAACGATTCGGCATTATCTGCGCCGGGTAAAAAAAACGAACCTCGAATATCTTGACCTCAAGAATTGGTTTTCGGAACGTAATCTTCGCCTCGTGGTGTCGATTGCCAAAAATTATCAGCATCGCGGGTTAAGTTTCCCTGATCTTATTCAGGAGGGAAACATCGGATTGCTTCGGGCGGTGGACAAATTCGATGCACGGCGAAATGTGAAATTTGCGACCTTTGCGACGTGGTGGATTCGGCAAGCAATCCTTCGGGCAATTGCCGACAGCGGCAGGACAATCCGTGTACCGGTTTATGTACAGGATTCTCTTGCCCGCATTAATAAAGCCGTGCAAGCAATCAAAAGTCAGACGGGAACAATGCCCACGTTGCAGGAAACCGCTCAGTCCTGCCGACTTTCGGAAGATGATGTACTCCGAATTTTGCGGTATGATCGTTCGCCGATTTCCATCAACACGGTTGCAAGGGGGGAACAAAGCAAAACGTACGGCGAAATTTTAGAGGATACAAAGTGCGGCGTACCGGAAGACTACGTACAGGGGGAATCACTTCGAGACAGACTGGACGATGTGATGAACGATCTTTCAGATCGGGAGAGAAACATTCTTCAACGCCGTTATGGATTGTTCGACGGCTCAGTCTATACGCTGGACGAATTGAGCAAAATCTTTTCTCTCACTCGTGAACGCGTCCGCCAGATTGAGATTGGTGCTCTCCGAAAATTGCAACATCCGGCACGTTCTCGAAAGTTAAGGAAGTCTTTCAGATAGAAATGTCGGGGACTACTCGCAATTCACCCAGAGATTACGGCACCCAGAGATTACAGCGGGGGACCGCCTGCATCTCCGGCTCTTGGGGAATGTTATTTTTGGTAACACTTCCTTAAGGTTGTGTCTCTACACTCAATGCCAACAATTCGTCTTCGGGGGCTTCCAATTGGAGAAGAGATGTACCCGCAATCACTTGGATTTGTGTTATGAAGTCGCTCGTGTTCCGAAACATCATTTCTAACTGTTCGTCCCGCTTCTTCCAAATCTTTTGTTGTGCCCTTTTTTCTTTTTCATATCCTTCTTGTAGGTCTTTGAATCCCAACACAACCCGCTGAATCTGTTCTGCAAATTTCCCGTCAGTTAAGTAGTCGTAGAGCATCTGCATCTTATCCCCCTTGTTGGTCTGTGCCAATCGGACTTCCGAGAGTTTGATAAGGTTTTCCCGAAGCGCCAGCACAAGTCCTTTGACTTCGGAAACAGAACAGACCCAAACGCCGTTGACTTGTTCAAGATGCGCCATACCCTTCGGCATCGTTCTTGTTACCAAGACGGCAATGTCTGCCTTCTCTTGCTCTGCGTCCGATTGAAGTTTTTCAATCCAATCACTTTGGAAAGTTTTCGTATTCTTGCTTTCATAAATAATGATACCCGACTCAGTGCCGATCCGATTTCGGACAATCTGCTTAATATCTGCTCCGCTTATCCCTTTTTTGACTTCAACAATTTCATCCGCAGGAAACGTTGATTTCAGAAACTCTTCTATCTGTAGTTCTTGGACTTCCCCTTGCAGTTGCTGGGAACCTTGCTCTGCTTTGCGTACTGCATCTTCGGCGGCTTTTTTTGCATCGGCTAACTGCTTTTGTAATTCAGCGACTTGCTTTTCATTACGTTCCGCCGCCTGCTTGGCAATGTTTTCTTTCTCTGCTTTCAGTTGCTCACTAAATAATTGGCGGTGGAGTTCATCATTCGCTGTTAATTTTTTCTGCAATTCAACCTCATTGTCATGTTTTTGCTGCTCCATTTGCCGTTTGAGCCGTTCGTTTTCGATTTCGGCGGTTTGCGACTTTTGCAACTGTTTTTTCAGGTCGGCAGTTGCCTCCAATTGTGATTTCAGTTGCACTTCATATTGAATTTTGGCGTTTTCTTCCGCTTGTTGGAGAAGTGCTTTTTCCTTTCGGGCAAGTTCTGTCTTCGTTTTTTCGGCGACCTGTTTGTCTATTTCCGCTTGCTGGTCTTTCAGTGCCGATTCCTTTTGGGCCAGTTCGATTTCCTTTTGCTTAAAGTGCGATTCCGCTTCAGCAAGTTTCGCATTATATTTTTGTTCTTCCTCCTGTCTGATACGTTTTTCCAAAACCTCTTCGACAACGAGTTCGAATCCGCAGTTGGTACAACTGATCTTTGTAGGATGTTTCACGTAATCGGTCGATTGAAATTTGCTGCCCAGCAGATTAGCACCCATTCTATCACAAAACGAACAAAGAGCGATAGGTAATGGAGATACCCGAAAGGCTACGCTTGACTCCTTGGGGCTTTCAGTTAGACTAGCGCGGCTATGCTGCCGCTCACACTTCATCATCCGCGCCGTTTCGGAACATTACGGTATGTCTATCCGGTCATCAGCCGGCGCTCCGACGGGCTGTCGCTGGGAATCAATTTGAGTCCGTCGGGACGGTGTAATTTTTCCTGTATCTATTGTCAAATTCTGGCAGAGGGAAGCAAATCGCAAACAGATGTTTCTCTCGTTCCCATGGATCATCTTGCGGCAGAACTCCAGCAACTCGTTGAGTCGGTCAATGATGGCACACTTTTTGAACAAACGGTGTTCGCTCAAGTACCGCCGGAGAAACGCATCTTGAAAGATATTGCATTCAGCGGGGACGGTGAACCGACACTGGCGCCGCAATTTGCCGAGGCTGTCAAACTCGCAGCGGACATTCGCAAGGAACTCTGTGCCGATACGGTCAAAATCGTGTTGATTACCAATGCGTCAGCACTGCACCTTACGCCGATTCGTTCGGCACTCGACTTTATGTTGCAAAACAACGGCGAAATCTGGGCAAAACTCGATGCCGGCACACCAGAGTTTTATCAAATGATCTCAAGGTCGAATGTTTCCTATCAAACGATTTGCCGTAACCTGATTGATTTTACGCAAGATTTTCCGGCGGCAATTCAAACATGTTTTTTGGCATTGCACGGAAAGGGACCCGATGCCGACGAAGTTCGGCAGTACGCGGAGCGTCTGAAAGAATTGGGCAAGGTGCTCTACGTACAGATTTATACGGTCGCACGAAACACGCCGGTGGATTGGGCTGCACCGCTCGGAAACCGCCAACTTGATGACATTGCGCAAACGGTACGGAAACTCACCGATCTCGATGTGCGGACTTTTTATTCAAAATAAGGCGATTTGCAAAATAAGGAATTATCTGTCATTAACTGTGGTCAGTTGAGTACCCTGCCTGTCCCTTCTTTTATCTTTATAAGACTCTATAATACATCTTCTACGAAACGGATAGAATTTCTCTCATTGGTCATGGCGACAGAAGAAACATGGACGGTCAATCGGCTGTTGACTTGGACACGCGATTTTTTCAAGAAAAAAGGGCTTGAAAAACCGCAGTTGGAATCGGAAATCCTACTGGCACACGCAATGCAGGTTAAGCGGATTGACCTGTACACCGCGTATGAAACCGAACCGACGGCAGCACAGCGGACAATCTTTCGGGACTTTGTCAAACGGCGCGGCAACGGCGAACCTTCTGCCTATCTGACCGGCTTCAAAGAATTCTACTCGTTGCTTTTCAAAGTTGACCGCAATGTGTTGATTCCCCGACCAGAGACCGAAGATTTAGTACTCAAAGCATTGGACATCTGCGAACGATGCACCGAAAGAACCGCACCGATCATTGCCGATGTCGGCACAGGCAGCGGAATCATTGCTGTAACACTTGCAAAACGTTTGCCCCAACATTTCACAGCAGCAAAGATCATTGCCGTTGACATTGCTGCGGCAGCACTGGAGATTGCCCAATCCAATGCCGAAGCGCACGGTGTTGCCGATCGAATTGAGTTTCGGCAATCCGACTTGCTCACACAGGTCTCGGAAACGTTAGATATGATCGTCAGCAATCCGCCATACGTAAGCCAGTCCGAGTTCGAGGCACTGCCCGCTAATGTCAAGGATTTTGAACCCCAGACAGCACTCCTTGCCGGTGCAAAGGGAACCGAAGTGATTGAGTGTTTGATTTCACAATCGACAGACCGATTGCGTTCAGGCGGACATCTCTTGCTCGAAGTGAGTCCTATGATAGCGGAATCGGTTGCCGAACTTTTGCCTGACTGGGACAATGTACAGATTCTCCCCGACTCGGCGGGCAGGCAGCGAATTGTTTATGGACAAAAGAGTCCGTAGCGGACCTTGCCCTACTGGGTGTCCATTATTATAGGTCAAAAATCCGTCATTACACTTTCCCTTCTAATGACAATACATTCCGGCGGTTGTTTGAATTCCAGTTTTTAACATTAACAAGGCACTAGCGGTAGTAGGCTCTGTCAATCAGTCCCCAACCCTTCCGCCATCCGCAGTGCCATCTCGAGAGCATCAGGACCATCATCGTGCGAGCCTATCGGAAACGAACGCAACTGCTCCACTAACAATCGGCACGAAGGAGACAACGAACAAAAACGTAACCGACGCATCGCCAAATAACTGTCCAAACGGCGAATCCGAGACTTTTTGTTCAACGTGTTCTTCAAAGCGTACACTTTCGTATCCGAAATTTGCCGGTCAAACTCATCGCACAACAATTCTTGAAATTGATTAGCCTCGACCGCAAAAATCATCGGTCGATACTTGTGATAGAGTTCCATGCCTTTTGCCACCAAATCGGAAACCGGCAAACGCTCTAAATGAGCATCCACGTAAAAGATTCCATTTTCCCCCAAAGCAACATAAACGAACGCCGAGTAATCCCCCAATGCGGAGTCTTTGCCTTTGCTCGGATCGAGTGCCAATGCAGACGCAATGATATTCAAGGGGATCGTCTGGCACCAAATATGTTCCTCAAAATACTTTTCGGGAAACTCACACAAGTCAGGATTGATCGGCGAATTTTGCTTCTCTCTATCAAACGAAGCATAACCGCTCTCGATCCGCATCTTCATCAAATCGTAGAGGGACTCCTGTTCTTCCCAAAGCACAGCGGCACCCTCATTCATTGCGTCCCGATGTAACGCATAAAACGCATCGGCATCGGCAACGTGATTCGGATTGGAAACATCGGTGTAGATTGATTCCCAGTCCGACCAGAGCGACATGTTTTTCGGAAACTGCTCAATCGCTTTGAATGACTGCGAAATCCAGCCCGGCGTACGGAGCAGTTCGAGCGCAATCGCTTCCCGATGCAACGCCGTTGCCAAGTGAATGACATTCGTTTGCTGAAAACCCGCTTTTAAGAGTGCGGCGTGAAACCAATTTCGGCTCTTCTCTCGTGCCGTTGCCGAAACGATATGATGATCGTTTTGCAAATCGTCGCAAATGATGAGTGTCGGTCGGTTCTCACCTCGCTTTCTGCCGCGTAGTTTTTGTCCTGTACCGAAGGCTTCGATGATTCCGCCGTTGCGTAATCGGATCGAACTCATTGTCCATAGATTTCCTTTGCCGCACGCATCGGGATAGACTTCGGCGAGTAACGGATTGCCGATCAGTTCGTTTTTGATGTTATCGAGATGAGTATGTGCCTGCGACATGGTATCGGAAACGATCCAGATGTACGGTTCACGTTGTGTGAGTATTTCGCGCAACGGATACGCAAGAGCGGCGATGGTCGATTTCGCAGAGTTACGGGGAGCAAGAACATTCAACTTCGTGCCGCGTTGAGAATGAAAGTGTTCGAGTCTGTCGGCAAGCCAGCGATGCATGGTAGAGGGTGCTTTATGAAAGTGCTTGGGGAGAAACCGGGCAGACCAGTCGAGCAACGGTTCGTCAAAGAGCGGAGGATTGATGCCTCCCGGATTTTTGAACTGTTCACAGGTTTGCAAAAAGATTGTACGCAACGACATACGGCGCAGTGTAGCATACGGCACGTCAGCAAGCGTTAGGAGAAGTGCTGATGGTTGTCAGGTTAACTTGTTGCGTCCTTTGATTCATTGGAAGAGCGAAACTGCGCCGCGAATAATCATTCCGAGCACGAGCAGCGCAACAATAACGATAATCACGATATTGCGGAGTGAAAACCAAGGCTTTTTCAGCATAAATCTTGGTGCTTTTCTAAAGCGTTTCCTCTTTCTGCGCGGCATAACGAGTAGATAGGTAAGCAGGGTTGATCCAGTGTACCGCTTTTTGCGAATCGAGTCAAACCGAACACATCCGCAATCGGAGGCATCAAAGTCTGTTTTTGCAAAGTTGCTCGTTTCCATTGCTAAAACGTTGTCTCGCTGTATCCGCCGAAGTCTTCGGCAGCCGCTATTTCGTGAGGCTCCGCCGGATTACCAAAACGGGACCACGCTCTGTGAAACGGCAATTCAAAATGACCCGTCGGTCCATTGCGCTGCTTCGCTACAATCAATTCCACCATGCTGCTCAATTCCGCAGAATGGTGCGAATCGTCGTCCCCCGCATCTTCCGCTTGCTTTTGTGCCATGTTCGCTTCTTTTCGGTAAATGAACAATACCACATCAGCGTCCTGTTCGATAGCACCCGACTCCCTTAACTGCGACAATCGGGGACGCTCATCCTTTCTGCCCGAGTCCGCCTGTCGATTCAACTGGGCAAGACAGAGTATCGGAATTTTCAGTTCCCGAGAAAGCAATTTCAGATGCCGTGCAAATTTGGAAACCTGTTCTTGTCTCGGTTCCGCAGGGTTTTCCGGCGTAATCAAACCGATGTAGTCGATGACCAATAGCCGCAAATCTTGTTGCCGTTTCAACCTTCGGGCAACGGCGGCAATTTCCATGACGGTTCGGCTCGGCGTATCATCAATGTACATCGGTGCGGCTGCCAACATATCGCACGCCTCTCTAAAACGGTTGAGTTCATCCTTGTGCAAAAACCGTGCACTGTTCCGTACCCTGTTGCCGTCCAGTTTGGCACGAGAACAGATCACCCGCACTGCCAATTCGATTTTCGCCATTTCGAGACTCACGAAGAGGACGGTTTGCTGACTATTGACGGCGACATTTTCGGCGATGTTCAGAGCCAGTGCTGTCTTTCCTTCACCGGGACGTGCCGCAAGAATAATCAGTTCGTTGGGATGAAGTCCGCCAATTAAGTTGTCCAAATCGGTGTAGCCGGTTTTGACTCCATCGACGACTTCTTTCATTCTGTTGTCCAGATAGACGAGGGCTTCGTGCGTCAACGCTTCCATGTCGGTAACTTGATTGACCGTCTGCGTTTCACAGAGCAGAGTCATATCGGATGCCGCTTTGTTGAGCAGGTCTTTGACCGATGTTTCAGGAGCGTAAGCGTCCCGCACGATTTCGGAACCGGAATGAATCAATCGCCGAAGGGTGGCTTTTTCTCTGACGATTTTTGCGTAATAGACGGCATGAACAGACACGGGCACTGCGTCCATCAATTCGGCGAGGTAAGCCTGCCCGCCGATCAGTGTTAGTTCTTCGGCGGCTTTAAGATTGTTGACCAAGAGGAGCAGGTCAATTTTACCTCCGTCGTTTCGCATTTTCATCATGTGGCTGAAGATGCGGCTGTGTGCGTCGTGATAAAAGTCATCAGGATCACGCAGTACCATGACGACATCGTCGCAGAGATCGGGTTGGCGGAGCAATGCACCGAGGACTGCCTTTTCGGCATCGAGATCGTGCGGCGGTGCTTTTTCGAGTACGGAGAGATCGACAGGGGCGGACAGATTTCGTTTTCGGGACTCCTTCGATTTTTTGGTTGCTGCATCGGACATATCTTGATTATACCAAAACGTTCACAGCGGCGTTAGCGCAAGAGCGGGGTGGAACCTCACCAGGGGGCTAACACCCCCCGCTCTTGCGTGTCAACGGGCGTTTTACCTTGACATCGCGGACAATTTTTCTACAATTTTCAGGGACTTGAGTAGAATCATGAGCCTGGGTACACCATGCCGGAATTAGACATATTGTACGAAGAGGGACCCTGTTTGGCTATCAATAAGCCGGCGGGATTGCTGACGCAAGCACCACGTTGGGTCGATTCTCTCGAACGTCGAATCAAAAAATACCTTTGCGAAACCGAAGGACGATCTGAAAACGGCTATCTTGGTATTCCGCACCGCTTGGATCGCCCGGTAACTGGAGTTGTCCTGTTCGGCAAACATTCCCGAGCGGCAAGCCGGCTTGCCAAACAGTTTGAAAAAAGGGAAGTCCAAAAACGTTACTGGGCAATCGTTGAAGGAAAGGTCGAACCCCACACCGGCACATGGACCGATTATATGCGAAAAATCCCTGATGTTGCGCGCGGAGAAATCGTCCCCGAAGATCATCCCGATGCACGAAAAGCCGTTCTGCATTACACGGTACTGCAGTTGCTAACATTTCGGAACACGCCGGTGACGCTCTTAGAGATAGAACTCGAGACGGGCAGGATGCACCAAATTCGGCTGCAAACGTCGGTGCGGGGTTATTCCGTTCTCGGCGATGCAATGTACGGTTCGATGATTCCGTTTGATGAGCATTTTGACGATGAGCGGTGTCGGTCGATAGCACTGCATGCGGTGTCGATTTCTTTTTGCGATCCGATGACTCACCAGCCGGTAACATTGCATGCTCCTTTGCCGGAACCTTGGGATTTTTTCTGAACCGTAACGAAGCAAAAGAACGGGAACCCGGCTTGAAAAATTGTGTGTACCGTGTAGAATACGCCTAAAGGATGGTGTCGAGCAATATTGTTTTATGGCGTTAATTAACACGAGCGATTTTCGGAAAGGGTTGAAAGTTCAAATTGACGGCGATCCGTACATCATGACGGAGTGTAACTTTGTCAAGCCGGGCAAGGGACAAGCCCTGTATAAATGTAAACTGCGGAACCTGACGAGGGGAACAACACTTGATCGAACCTACAAAAGCGGCGACACGTTAGAATCCGCCGACATCACCGAAATTGATGCCCAGTACCTCTATAAAGATGGACAGGCATTCATGTTCATGGACAACACCACGTATGAACAGTACGAACTCACGGCGGAACTTGTCGATGATGCTTGGAAGTACCTCAAAGAAGGCATGCTTTGCAAGATGATGCTCTACAACAACAATCCGATGGGGATCACACCGCCGAACCATGTCGTTTTGTTGGTCGAATACACCGAGCCGGGCGTTCGGGGAAATACTGCCACGAATGTTACGAAGCCCGCCAAAGTCGATACCGGAGCAGAAATTGCGGTGCCGAATTTCGTCGAAAACGGCGATAAAATCAAGGTCGATACAAGAACCGGCGAATATGTCGAGCGGGTGAAGGAGTAGTACCGCTATGTACACAAAGTGAACGTACAGACTTATCAACAAGAGTATCTGCACAATTTTTTCTCCGTACTTCGGACTTTTTATTTTCCCGTGCCGCCATGACTTGCCTTTGTTCCGGTATCCTTTTCGCCGATGTCGCCTGTTGGCCCATCAGTCACGTTCCCGCCGAAGGAGAATTGATTCCTACGGAAAAAATCGAACTCAATCTTGGCGGTTGCGCTGCCAATGTCGCCATCGACTTGGCACGTCTCGGCGTTGACGTAACACTCTCCGGCTGTGTCGGCGACGATGCCCTGAGCGATTTCGTTGTCCGATCCGTTTCCGTGCCGCAGATCGACGCGATACGGCTTCAGAAGTCCGTGAACCGATGCCCCGGAACCGCACTGCACATCAACGTCGAAGGACAAGACCGACGGTTCATCTGCACAACTGGAGCAAACGATGATTATATCTTCGACGATAAACTCTTCCAACTGATTACACAGTCGAATGTAAAGGGACCGAAAGTGTTTTACCTCGGCGGATTTTTCATGCTCCGTGCTTTAGAGACCGATCAAACGCCGCTCTTCCTCAAAACTGCTCGTGAACACGGTTGGACGACTCTCGTTGATGTTGTGCTTTACGGCAATCGACCCTATTGGGAGATTGTAAAACCGCTTTTGCCCTACACCGATATTTTTATGCCGAACGAACACGAAGGGGCAACGATTACTGGCGAAAACGATCCTCGTGTTCAGGCACAAAAGTTTTTGGATGCCGGTGTCGGGGCGGCAATTATCACTCGGGGCGAAGAAGGCACGCTCTATTTTAGCGAAAAGGAGCGGTTTCAGTCGGGCGTGTATCCGACGGAGTACGTGAGCGGTGCCGGTTCGGGCGATGCGTTCGATGCCGGTTTGATTGCCGCGTTGCTTGAAGGACGTGATCATTGGGAGGCAGTCCGTTGGGGCAGTGCTTTGGGAGCGAGTTGCGTTCGGCAAGTCAGTACGACTGGCGGGGTATTCAACCATAATGAACTGCTCGAGTTTATCGGCGACCATGAATTAGAACGTGTGGACGTTGATTGTGCGTCTTGAATAGGCTATAGGCACCATTGTATCTGTCAATTTTTCTGTATTCCTCTTTCCCAGATTGTTTGAAGTTGCTATTCTTCTTTCATGAACATTTCCCGTCTCCTTGAACGGCTCAACGCACTCGAAGAACGAGTACGCACTTACGAAGA
>Ga0099364_10006134_pt1 | contig 17582 bp, 12 predicted proteins | sample TergutTh196P3_FD_73070 | JGI IMG/M metagenome (GOLD analysis project Ga0099364, IMG submission 73070) | Microcerotermes parvus P3 segment gut microbial communities from Pointe-Noire, Republic of the Congo - Th196 P3 | ecosystem: Host-associated > Arthropoda: Insects > Digestive system > Gut ...
ATCCAATCCTGGGCCCCTTCCTCGATGGTTTCTTCAATATTCGTTATCAGGGTTTTCAATTTCTCATTTTCCTTCCGGGCGGCGTCAAGATTCCAACCCTCGAAGGTCGAGGGGGAAAGCCCGAATTTTTTTATGTGACAGCCGTTAAGCAGCCTGATGATCCGGTTTCGGTCCACATTCCATATTATGCCGGAGTAATTGGAGATCACCGCTTCCAGTTTTGCGGAAGCGGCGTGAACTTTTTGCATGATCTCGTTCCGCAGAAGAGCGTTGGCGATGATGATGCTTCCCGAACGCAGAATGATTTGCTCATTTTCGTTAAATACGCGCCGGTTCAGGCAATCGTCGTAACGGATATAGCCCCAAAACTCATCCTGCAAAAATATAGGCGATACAAAAATGGAAGATATTCCCTGGGGGGCGAAATGCGTTTGCATCCGCAGGGACATTTGGCTCACGATTTTGTTTATGCAGAAGCCGTTGGACAACACGTCTTCCCAACCCGGAAGCAAATCGTCATATGAAACATTCAAGGTCAAGCCGTCCGGCTGCATTTCCAAATTGCGCGCCGACCATTCATATATTTTCGTGCAGTGAAGGGTCCCGTTTAGGTTGTCGTTTTTCCATATGCATATGCGGTCGACGTCTATGGCCCTGGCCATCATGCCCATGCAATAGCGAAGGTCGTCCGCAAATCTTTCACAGTCCGTTTGAAGCATGATGGTGGCGGTTTGATTCACGATATTGAGCAAGGCGTCCCTCTGGTCGATATCCTTCATCATTTTTTTATATTCGCGAAGATCGCGCGCGTATCCGGCGACGGCATGGCCGCCTTCGTACGGAACGCGAACAAGCGTAAGCTCGGTCGGCAGCAAAGTGCCGTCCGGCAATTGATATGTCCATTCATCGACGATTGTTTCGCCTTCCAAGGCTTTTGTGAGCAAAGCGAAACTTTTTTCTTTCGACGGCGATCCGTCAGGCTGATATTCAGGGAAGAGCTTTGAATAGTTCTCAAAAAATTCCTGTTTGCTCTTCATGTTGAAAAGCCTTAACGTTTCCTCGTTGCAATCGAAGACTTGAATGTCCTTTTTCCATAAACGGCAGGAAATAGGCGTCGAGTCCAGCAGGATTTTTATGCGATTGGCCTGCAGCCTGATGGTATTATGAAGCTTTTCCAGCTCTTTATACGGCTTGGTGACGAATCCGGAGATGACGACGGATAACGCCGACCCCATGGCCAATAAAAAAACGGCGGCCAATGCGAGCCTCTGCCGCACATTGGCTCTGGGGCTTTCGTTAAGAGGAGCATCCACCAAAACATGCCAACCGGCTGAAGAACCGCTTATGTTCCGATAAAAACAAAGCCGTTCCGTTCCCTTATGGCGATAAGCGCCCATCCCCTTTTCATCGGCCAGCGCCTTGCGCAGCAAATCGCCGATACCGCGCCCGTCTTGGTTCATTAAGTTCGGATTTTCCTCGGCTTCGACGATATAGTTCCGCTGATTCAAAACCAGTTCGCTTTCGACATCCGCGATAAGCGTGCCTTGCTCGTTGATTACGTAAATATTGCCGGTTTCCCATAGCTTATAACTGGAAACAAGGTCGGAAAACATAAGGCCGGGTTGGCTAAGGGAAAGGATTCTGCCGGAATCCAGCGGCCTGAATACATAAATGACGAATTCACCGGTGTCCGGACGATAGAATGGGCTGGTTAGGATGGTTATTCCTTCATTAAGGACCCGTTCTATCTCCCGGCTGTGCGAAAGAATCTCCCCGGGGGTTATGGGGCGGCCGTGATAGGCGATCAATCCGTTCCGGTCAAAGACCGAAAGCGATGTGCATTCCGGGCATTCGAGAATATGATCCCTCATGATCGCTTGCATTTCCTCGGGGGAAGCGGCTTTCAGCAAACGCTCGGCAACATGGGCGGCCTTTGATTTGATAAGCTGAATTTTTGCGGATATCAAACCCTCCGCGACTTCTATCGCAAAAGAGAGGTCTTGTTCAATGGTATCGCCGAGACTTTGGTTGGTAAAGTAAAGGCTCACGAAAAAACCCGAGGTTATCAGGGCCGTAACCACAAGCACTATCATTATAAGGGCTTTCAAGCGTATGGACATTCCTCTTGCGGTTCGCTCCTTTCCCTTTCGATTCCCCCGTTTTTCAACAGTCGGAATCTTTGCTTTCACTATAAACTATCGGGCAAGCCGAGAGTCAATAGATTACGTGGCCAAAGCAAAAAAATTTCTTTTTGACAACTTTGTGAATTTATGAGATTTTTCAAATACGGCTTGTTTCCGCGCTCTTTTTTTGGGGTTAGGGCCGCCAAAAAAAACTTGACCGGCCCGGAGTCTATGGAGTAGACTTAAAGCCGTCAGGTTGCTCCATCTGAGAGCAGGGAATCTCGTGAGAATCGAGAGCGGACCCGCCGCTGTAACCGGAACGAAAGCAGCACAAAGCCACTGATCGACCGGAACCGATTGGGAAGGCGTTGCCGGTAGGTAACTCTGGAAGCCAGAAGACCGAACCTGATGTTGAGAGGACCGGCTTCCCCGTGGTTTGGGAGTTGTAGGTCCGGCAAGCTGGCGGTACGTAAAAACGGGCGTCCCGAATCAACCCCTTGGCTGATTCGGGTTTTTTGTGCTTGCGACAGAGGGCGGAAATTCTCGAAAGCGGCGGGGGCAGCTCTTCTCCTCTCCCTCGTCTCCCCTTCGGCCAGGGCGGCGAGGCTGACTCTACCTCCTCAGACCCGCCGCCGCTCCGCCTCCCTTATTTTGGGGACCCATGAAAAATTATATCTTACCCGTCACCCTGTTTTTAGGATTCAGCCTGGCCTGTTGGAGCCACCAGGCCCTGGGGCGTCTGAGCGCGCCGCCGCCTTGGCCGACCGACCCCGAGCGCATAATATCCCTGGCTCCCAGCGTCACCGAAACTCTATACGCCCTGGGCCTGGGGCCGCGGGTGGTTGGGGTGACCCAGTTCTGCGGGTATCCGTCGGAAGTCAAGACGAAACCCATGGTGGCCGGCTTCAGCGACGTCAACTATGAAGCCGTGGTGCGCCAGCGGCCCGATCTGGTGGTTTTGCCAAGCGACAAGGTGGGAAACAGGCGGAACCTGGAACGCCTGGGCCTTAGCGTCATGACCCTGAACACGCGTTCTTTGACTGGACTCATGGAAGCCATAAAAGTTTTGGGGCATAGCACAGGCCAGGAGGCCCAAGCGGGCCGCATTCTGGACGACATGGAAAACAGCCTGGCCAGGGCCCGCGCCCGGGCCGCCGGCCGAGCGCAGCCGAAAGTTCTGTTTTCGGTAATGCACTCCTACCAGGGGCTGGGATATATCACGGAAATAAACGCCGTGGGGCAAGACGGCTTTTTCAGCGAAATGATCAGAATCGCCGGAGGGCAAAACGTATATCAGGGGGCTCTTTCCTTTCCCCGCCTGTCGCGGGAGGCGCTGATTTTTCTCGACCCGGAGGTGATCATCGACATCATCCCGGCCAACGAGGATATTGAAGCCGTGCGGCGGGACTGGCTGACCCTTTCCACGATTAGCGCCATCAGGGACAATCGCCTGTTTTTTTTAACCGACGAGGCCGACACCGTGCCCGGCCCTCGTTTCCCTCAAACCCTGGAAAAGCTTTCCCGGGCCTTTCACCCCGAAATTCCCCATGCTGCGCCTTAAAAATTTCACCTTCACCATTGATGGCCGGACAATTCTGGACCGCCTAGACTTTACTGCGCCGGAAGGAATCTATCTCTCCATAATCGGCCCCAACGGGGCCGGCAAGTCAACTTTGCTGAAATGCCTCTTGCGCCTTCACGAACGCGGCCGGACCCGGGGGGAAATTGAGATTCAAGGCCGCCCGCTTTCGGAATACGGGCAAAAGGACCTGGCTCGGACCTTGGCCTATGTGCCCCAGGCCGGAGGCTGGATACCCCCGTTCACGGTGAGGGAACTCCTCTGTTTGAGCCGTTATCCGTATATGCCCCTAACCGGCGGTTTTTCGGCCGCCGACCGTCTGGCCGTGGAGAAGGCCCTGGAATTGGCGGAGTTGACGGCCCTGGCCGACCGGCCCCTCAGGGCTCTCTCCGGCGGTGAACGGCAGCGGGCCTTCATGGCCGCCGCCCTGGCCCAGGAGACGCCTGTTATGCTCCTGGACGAACCGGCCTCCTTTCTTGATCCCAAGCACGCCGCCGACCTGAAAGCGCTTTTGAAAAAGCTCCACCAGGAAGAGGGGCTGTCCCTCATCACGGTCACCCACGACCTGAACCATCCGCTGGACGCCGGAGGCTTGGCGCTGGTGCTGCGGGAAGGGCGGCAGCTTTTTTTCGGGCCGCCGGAAGAGCTTCTCCGGAACGGGGTTCTGGAGGAAGCCTACCAGCATAAGTTCACCTGCTTCACCCATCCCCGGAGCGGCCGGCCGGCCATACTGGATTAGAGCATACGGATGACTGAAACATTCAAAACCGGCTTTTTCATCCTGGGCTGCCTGGCCCTGACCCTGGCCAGCCCTTTCTGGGGCCTCAGCTTCATCTCCCCCACCGTAATTTTCGAGGCCGGCCACCCGGACGCCGAAGTGTTCTGGCGCCTGCGCCTGCCGCGCTTGGTGGCGGCTTTTTTCTGCGGCGCGGGGCTGTCCATGGCCGGGATGGTCTTTCAGGCCCTTTTCCGCAACCCGCTGGCCACGCCCTTCACCTTGGGGGTCTCCAGCGGCGCGGCCTTGGGCGCCTCGATCTATTTCTGGCTGGGCGCCGGTCTGTCTTTCCTGGGGTCGAGCGGCAGTTTGGGGGCGGCTCTTTTAGGCGGTCTTCTTTCCATGGCCCTGGTCTATCTCATCACCCGGGCCAAAGGCGGGTTCTCCACCCCGGTGATGCTACTGGCCGGGGTCATCATCAACTTCTTTTTTTCCAGCCTGGTCATGTTCATACAATATCTAAGCGATTCTAATGACTCCATGCGCATCATGCACTGGATGATGGGCTCCCTCTCCGGCCTGGAGATGGCCCGCCTGGCCGACCTGATCTTCGTGGTTCTGGCCGGGGCGCTTATCATTTGGAGACTGGCCCCGGAAATCGACCTTTTGACCGCCGGCGAAGACTTGGCCGCCAGCCGGGGCGTGCGGGTGGGCCGGACCAAACTTCAGATTTTTATCGTCTCCTCCATCATGGTGGGCACTGTCGTCTCCCTGGCCGGCCCCATAGGCTTTGTGGGCCTTATGGTGCCGCAAATCTGCCGCCTTTGGCTGGGCTGGTCCCACCGAAAGCTCCTGCCGGCTGTCTTCGCCTTGGGCGGCGCCTTTCTGTGTCTCTGCGACCTGGCCGCCCGGCTGGTCCTGGCCCCGGCGGAAATTCCCATAGGCATAGTCACCGCTCTTTTGGGCGGCCCTTTTTTTCTCTGGACTCTTTTTCGGACCACCAAAACCGGCGACATGTTTTAGCGCAACGAAAATCGGATGGGCACGGTCAGGCTCAAATTGTCCTGGGGCAGGTTTTTAGGGCGGGCGGGGAAAGGCGACACTCTTCGTAACATCGCCATAGCCTCTTCATCCAGAACGACGTGCCCGGAACTCTTCACCAACCGGGCTGAAAGCGCCCGGCCATCCGGGGCCAGAACGAAGCTCACCATGGCCTCGCCTTCCAATTTTTGGGCGCGGGCCGCCGGGGGGTATTTTCTGGCGCTAACCAGCCGCCTCTGAACCCGGGCCAGATAGGCTTTCAGTTCATCGGGATTGCCTTGGCCGGAGCCGCCGCCCAAACCGCCTCTTCCCTTGTTGCCCGGCCCTCCACCGGGAAGACCGGCCTTCTCCTCGCCCGCAGCCGCCTTTGGGAGGGCCGCCGGTTTGGCTGCCGGTTTCGGCGTAGGCCGCGGCTTTGGCTTCGCTTCTTTCGGCGGCGGCGTGGGAAGGGCTTTCTCTGAAACACTTTCGATAATTTCCGGCCTAACTTCCGGTTCCGCCTCAAGCTCGGAAACAGGCTCCGGCTGCGTTTCCGGCTGCGCTTCCGGTTCCGGCTCGGACGCCCCCCTCGACATCTCCGCCGGTTCGTCCGTATCTCCGCCGCCGGGCTCCCCGCCCTCTGGATCAAAATATGCGAAACTCACCTCCGCCAGAGGCTGGAAGGGATTGAGGGGCTCGGGCCGGGCGGCCCAGATGATTCCCAGGAGCACCCCGGTGTGCAAAAAAATTGCCGCCCAGACGGCCCGGCGGAACAGGCGCCTTTCTTTCAGAAGATACAATTCATCTGGCATAGCACACAATAAGCCAACCGGCCTCGTGCCGGCTCACTCTTCAGAGCCCGGTGATTTTAAAGGCTCAGCCTCGGGCTGGCCTTTAAAATCGCTTACGGCTCTCCCCACATCGGTCACCAGGATGACCCGGGCGAACCCGGCCTGGCCAAGCCCGGCCATAAGTTCCATCATCCGGGCATACAGCACCTGGCCGTCACCCCGGACATAAACCTCGCCGGTTTCGGATTCCAGAGCCAGTGCTTGGAAAAACTCATGCCGGCCCTCCGGGCCCACCTCTTCCTTATCGACAAAAACCCGGGCCTCGGCATCCAGGCTTACAATCAAAGGGTTTTCCGGCCGCGGCATGGGGTCGCCCCCGGTTTTGGGCAGGTTCACATTTACGCCTCCCAGCATCAGGGGCGCCGTGACCATGAAGATGATCAGGAGCACCAGCATGATGTCGATGAAAGGCACAACGTTTATATCCGAAATGGGGCCCGCCTCATCCAGCCCCGGGATGATTTCATGGTCTGTATTCACGGCTCGCTCCGATCCGCGTTTTGATGGTAATACCGCCGGGCCAGCCGGTTGCCCAGAAGGCTGATGGCGGCCAGGGCCTCCTTGGCCATTCTTTTATGGGTATTGGAAATTTTATTGAAAGCGATGACCGCCGGAATGGCGGCCGCCAGGCCCAGGCCCGTGGCGAACAGGGCCTCGGCAATGCCGGGGGCCACCACGGCCAGGGTGGTCTCCCCGGAGGCCGCTATGCCGATGAAGCTGTTCATGATGCCCCAGACCGTGCCGAAAAGCCCGAGGAAGGGGCTGCTGGCCCCGACCGTGGCCAGGAACAATACACGATGTTCCAAGCGGTCCAAGTGGCCGGCCAGGCTCACCCGCATGATGCTCTCCAGCCGGGCCCGGTAATCGGCCCGGCTTTCTTCGCCGGAATGGTCACGGCTTTCGGCCAGCCCGGCTTCGGCGATGGGCCGGGTGAAGCCGAGGCAGGCTTCGAGATTCAAGGGCCGGTCACTTCCGGCCGCCGCCCGAAAAAGCCGGATATCCCGGCCCGCCCGCCGCAGAAGAAAGGTCTTTTCAAAAATGACCACCCAGGAAGCCAGGGAGGCCAAAAACAATAAAACCATCACGCCCTGCACAACAGGGTCGGCATTGAGGAAAAGTCTTTTGATGGATATTTCCGCGCCGGTCATCGGGTCCTCCTCTTAAAGCCAATGAAAAACAAAGCCACCAGTGCCAAGACCAGCCCGGAGGCCAGCCATTCCACCCCGGAGGACGACATTTCTGCCCGGTCGGCCTCCTTCTCCACCGGCTCCATTTTCAGGCCGCGGATGTTTTCCAAGTCATCCCCCGAACCCCGCTCCGGCCGCCCCTGGTCGCGGCCCAGGTCACGGATAAGATTATCTCGTTCAGCGACCTGGTCTTCAAGGGATTTCTGCATCGCCTTTTCCACGGCCAGCTTGAATTCGGCCGCCAGTTCCAGGGACATCACGCCGGGCAGGGAAATGATGTTCATGACCACCTGGTGGAAGAGCGGATTGTTGCAGGTATGGTCGCAGCAGGCCAGGCCCTTGGCCAAAACACTTAAGGCGTATTCCACGGCCAGGGTTTGCCTGGCCTCGTCGGAAGCCCGCCAATACCCCTTACGGGCGGTTTCCAGCATACGGGCGGTTATGGACTGGTAGGCCCAGGGGTTCTGTTCGGCCATGAACTCCTTGAGCCTTAAGTTATACTTGTCATCAATATAGACCTGGTAGGTCTGCTCCCAGGCGCTTTGATCAACTTCATCGGGCGTGGTGACCTGCCAGCCCCATAGATATTCCACGTAATTGGACATCTCGTGGGCCCCGGCGTAGTTTTCGGCCTTCATGCCCTCTATCCACTTGGGGTTTAAGTAGCGGGACCGCATTTCCTGGGCAATGAACTTCCGCAAGGGTTCCAGGCTCACCTGACCCAATCGGCGCTGGTCGGCGATGAGGGCGCGTGGCGCCCGGCCGGAAAGCTGGCGCACCGCCGCCGACAACCCGCCCAGGAAGGCGAACATGTCGTCATTGTCCATCAGGCCGTAAAGATTGGAAGAGGCCGAATGCCAGGCCGTCTGAACGTCCTTGAGGTTGGCGTCCAGGGCCTCCTTGGCCGGGGCGCCCCAAAAATCCTTCCCAAAAGCGTAGCCGGTGTGGGTGCGGTAGGTTTCCGCGATTTCCTTATCGTCAGCCCAATGGCCCGAGGCCGCGACCAATTCGGCCACGCGGTTGCCGTAGCTGCCGGGCACTTCCGAGAAGATGCGGGCCTTGGAAAAACGGCCGGCCTCTTCTTCGCTCAAGCCCGACTCCAAAAGGATTCTTTTTATTCTTTCGTCGCCCTGGCGAATGAAGTTTTCAATGTCGTCCCGCGCCGCCGCCTGGCGGATGGCTTCATCCAGGAAAAGAATTTTGTCCGGGAACAGGTCGCGGTAGAGGCCCGAGGCGTTTATGGCCACGTCAATGCGGGGCCGGCCCAGGCGCGGGCCGGGGATGGCCTGGGTTCTTAAGACATGGCCGCTGGGGTTCCAGACCGGTTCGGCCCCGATCAAGGCCAGGACCGTGGCTTCGTTGAGGCCCTCGTTGCGCAGGGATTCAATGGCCCAGAGAATCACGGCCACTTTTTCGGGCCAAGCGCCGTTGTTCTCCTCCCTGTGCTTCCGGATTATTTCCTCGGCCGCCTTTTGCCCCAAAACCCAAGCCTCGGGCGTGGGCAGGCGGCCCGGGGACAGGCCGTAGAAGTTGTTGCCCGTGGGCACTGCCGCCGGGTTGCGCACCGGGTCGTTGCCTTCGGCCGGCGGAATGTAGCCGCCGGAGAGGCCCTTGATGAGATGGGCCATCTCGCGCGGGCCGGAAGCCAGAAGATCGGCCCTAACCTTGGCTTTGTCCAGGCCCTGGTGCTGCTCCAGCATGGCCCGGGCCGTATCTTCCAGGGCCTCGTCCGCCGGGGATTTTCCGAAAGTATGGAGGCCGTAGGGTATGGTGCTGGTCTCCATGAATTCCAGGTAAACCGCGATTTCGTCCACCTCTCCGGGGCCGGCGATATCTAAAAGGCCCAGGTCCTTGTCCAGGCCCAGGGCCAGGGCTTTATCGCGTATTTCCGCAAAATACCCCCCTGCCGTCGGGGAATCCAGGCTGGCGGCCTGCCTGTAACTGGCAATGAGTTCTTCAAGCTCCAGGTATTCGTGATAGCCCTCGGCCGTTGCCAGGGGCGGAATAAGGTGGCTAATGACCACGCCCCGGCCCCGCCGCTTGGCCTGGAGTCCCTCGCCCACATTGTCCACGATGTAGGGGTAGAGATTGGGAATATCCGTAACCAGCACCTCGGGCGGGCAGGCCTGGGAGAGGCCGGCCTGCTTGCCGGGCGACCATTCATAGGTGGCGTGGGTGCCCAAATGAACCATGGCGTCGGCCCCGAAGCCGTGCTTGAGCCAGAGATAGGCGGCCAGATACTGGTGGTGGGGGTGCAATTCCGTGCCGTGCCGGAGTTTTAGGGGATCGTCGGTAAAGGCCACGGCCGGCTCGGGCATGATGACCAGGTTATCCAAAAGGACCATGGGGATGATTATTTTCCCGTTCCTGATCATGATGTCCGACTTCTCAGGCGGCCCCCACTCCGCCAGAACCTTTTGGCGAAATTCCTCCGGCAGTTCGACGAACCACCGCTTGTATTCGTCAATGGGCAGTTCCGTCACCCGGCCGGAGGCCATCAGGGCCTCCAGCTCGCCGGGCGCCCAGGAGCCGATGTTGCGGCCGCTTTTCAGGACCAGTTCCTTGATTTCCTCCTCGGTCAGATCAAAGCGGCCGGGAACCTTGTATCCTTCCTTTTTCAAGGCTGCCAAAATCTCCGCCAGGCTGCGGAAGACGTTGAGATAACTGGCCCCGATGTTCTGCTTGCCCCGGCTGTTGTTGTAATAGATGACGGCCACCTTTTTATCGGCGTTGTCTTTATTTTTCAGCCGAACCCAGTTGCGTAGGCGGGGCAGCAGGCGCTCGGTCATTTCCGGCATCAATTGGTAGCGATACACCAGGGCGCCGGAGACCGGGTCGCCTTCCTCCACCTTGCCCATAAGGGGCGTGGGCTCGATAAGGCCGGAAATTTCCGGGGTAGCCAGGGTCCAGATCACGTCCAGGGGCGGGATGCCCCGCGGGTCGGCCCGCCATTCCTCAATGGTCTGGGTGTAAAGGTTGATGGCGTTGAAGATAGGCACGTTCAGGTCGGCCAGGGCGCGTTCCACCTCGCTGTTTAAGGCCGAATAGAATTTCAGGGTAAAGGCGAGAACCAGGTCCACCCGGCTTTGGCGGGACTCATCCAGCATGAATTTTTCCAGCACCGCCTGGTCCCGGCCAAAGGCCGGCAGAACATTGAAGCCCCCCCGCTCCAGCCTGCCCACCAGGTCCTGGTAGGCCTCTTTCTGGCCTTCTATGAGGGCGGTGGAAAAGAACATCAGGCCCAGCCAGGGCCGGCCGGGGTCAAAGCCTTCAAAAGCTTCATACCATTGGAGGTATTCGTCATAGCCGTTGAACACTCCCGGCGCCCCAGGGTGGTAGATGCCGTTTTCGGGCAGCTTGACCACGGCCTCGGTGGGCAGGCCAAGCGCCGCCTTGATCATGCCCCGAATATTGTCCGTTGACAGGTGCTGGAAATATTCGGCTACCCGCTCATCAAAAATGAACCCCTTTTCAGCCAGGCCCTGGTCATCCCTTGAGCCGCGCAGGGCCAAAACCCGGCGGCCGTTAAGAAGGCTTTCATCAATGACGTATTGGGCCAGCTCAGAGCCCATGACGTCCACTACCAGCACCCCGCTCTTTTCCACAAAGGGGGCAGCGCCCGGGTTTTGGCCCAATTCCTTCAAGGTGAAGGCCCGGGCCTCGAAGCCTTCGGGCAGCTCCAGCGTTTTGAGGGCTTGGTGAACCAGGTAGCTGTCCCCATCAATGATAAGAAGGCTCAGCCTCTTTTCCGCGGCCAAGGCCGGAACGGAGAGTAACGGGAAAAAAATGAAAAAAAGTCCAGCCCATTTCTGCATTTCAGCCCCCATTTTCGCGATGCTTCAAGCCGGTGCCCAAGGCGTTCAAGGCGGCGCCCAAAATTTCAGGCAGTTCCGGGCCGTTGATTACATCCTCAATTTTCTCCACCGGCCGCCCGGCTATTTCGGCGGCCACCTTCAAGGACCAATCATTGAAAGAAAATGTCTCGCTCAATTGGCCCATCCCGGCCGCATCGCTAAGGCTGAAGGCCGCCTCCAGAAAAGCCCGGTAGCGCGGAGTCAGGAGCAGCCTTTCAAAATCGGCCTGAAAATCCGCCTCCCCGCCCAGGCAGAGGCGACAGCCCGGCCCGCTAAAGAGGGCCTGGGGTGAAAGGCCGCGTTCCGCCAGGCGCTCCAAGACATCCCGTGTCGGCAGCTTCCCGTTCTGCTTCAAAAGGGCTTCCTGAACCCCGGCGTACACAGCTTCCGCAATCAATTCCCCCAGCTTGGTGTGGCCGCCGGAACCCTCAAGCTCAGGCTTTTGGTCGCCCGACACTACGATAATGTCATCAGTGCCGGTTCCGGTGGCCGGATTATCAGACTGCACGCTACGGATATCCATGTCCCACAGGGCGGCCGTCTTGGCCTCGGTGACGGTGGTGAGGGCGCGGGTGACGGCGCGGGGGCTTAAGGCGTGGCTGACCAGGACGATAATGTTGATGGTGCCGGGCTCGTAATAATTCCCGGCGTCTTTAGCGGTCCTCAGGGCGTTGCCTTCAACCCCGGCCGTAACCAGGGCGGTCACCAGGATGTCCTTGAAAGCGGCGGTGGCGATGGATAGGTTGTTCATGTCGGCCCCGGTGCTGAGAATATCGGCCGAATCCGCCTTCAGCCCCAAGAAGCGAAAGAGGTTTGCTCGCGATTCGGCGTAGCCGAACTGGTGATAGATGCTCCAGGTGGGGGTGGGGGAAAAGGAGTTGCCCACGGCCTCCACCCTCCGCTGGCCGGCGTTCGTGCTGACAATCAAGCGGGGGGTCTTGAAACTCACCAGGAGGGTGCGGTGGACGAAATCAAAAAGGCGGCTCTCGACAATGGCCGCTTTCTCCACATAGGGGACATCCAGGGCGACCGGTTTTTCGCCAAGCAAACCTTCAGGCCGGACCAGCTTGCTTTTATCGGCAAAATGCCCGCTGTAGAGCACCGACGAAAGCCAGGCCGTGAAATGGCCCGTGTGGGCCGCGGCCCGAGAGGTCAGAGCGCAGGGGAAATAATGGACGCTCTTGTTTTTGACCGCCTCGGCCTCGTTCCAGCCAGGCTGCTCAAGATAGGCCATAAGCTCAGCGCGGCCGGGGCCGCAGGCATATACGGCCTGCGGGCCGAACTTCTTCCAGTCTTCCAGGCTGACCGGCACGAAGGCGCCAGGCCCCGCCTTCCCCATCTTGGGCGCGATGCCGCCGGCGGCGGCAATCAGTTCGGTCTCGAAGGAATTTTCGCCGGGCGTCAACAAACCCTTTTCGGCCTGCAAAAGCCGCATGACCCGCAGGCGTTTTCCTTCGGGTATCCCGGCCGTCTTTTGGGCTGTCAATTCCATCAGCTCGCGGTTATTGGCGCGGATTTTTTCCGCCTCGGCCGGTTTTTGAAAAATATCACCCAGCCAGCCTATCTTAAGGTCAGCCTCTTTCAGGCCGGCCTCGTCATCCCAAACCAATAGGGGCGTCCCGGGCAAGCGGGCTCTGGCTTCGCCGGCCAGACGCGGGGGGACAATCACCAGGTCGGGCCCGGCCTCGGCGATGAGGTCCCACTGGGGGGTGAAGGCGCCGCCTATCACGGGTTTTGCGGCCAGGGCCGGCAGGTGGGTATCGTGATAGGTGCGCACGGCCAGGTTATCGGCCGCGCCCAGGGCGGCCAGCACTTCCGTGGCCGAAGGCGACAGGGAGACCACCCGGGCGGGGGGCGTCTTTAATTCCAGCTTTTGCCCGGCGTCGTCAGTGATGCTCATGGGTGGCGCGGCCGCCATTAAAAACGGCGCGGCCGCCAAAAGGAACAATAACGCGCCGAGTATTTTCATTTTTTTCATAGTCATTCCTCTTGATCGGGAAGATAAACCATGCTGCCGTCTTCCAGTTGGTAGGCCACGCCCAGGCGGACGCCCCGGCCTTCGGCTTCGGACCTGGTGATTTTTACCGCCTCTATCTTGGCGCCCTTCTTGGTGATGATGGTCATCTCGCCTTCGGCCGACTGCTTCATCATCGTTATCTCGCTATTTTGATCCAAAAGGTCTTTCAGGTGGTAGGCGGAAAGAAAACTGACCAGAAGACCAACAATGAACACCAGGAAAACATCCACCAAGTTAGCCACCCCGGTCAAGGGGTCGTCGGCTTCCGGGAGGCCCCGGCCGCCGCGACCGCCCAGGCGGCGCGAAGGGGCGGACCTCATGGGCCTTCCTCCCGAGCCTTCATAGCCAGGGCCCCCCGCCTTTCCATGACCAGGGTTAAAATCTCCAGGTCGCCATCCAGCCAGCGGCTGCGGATGCTGTAGAGAACAAAGGCGGTCACCCCCACCGTGAGACCCACCACAGTGGCGGTGAAGGCCAAGACCAAGTCGGAAGACAGGCGGCTCATGTCGCCCTGGCTCAAGCCGGCCAGGCCGGTGCTCATGGGAATGAGGGTGCCGATGAGGCCCACCGAGGGGCCTACCCGCACGAGGATGCGCAAATGTTCCAGCTTTTTTTGAAAATGGCGTCGGGTCTGGGCCAGGAGTATCTCGACTTCCTCCCAGGTGGGTTCCGGGCCGTTCAGTATGGTTTGGAGCCGCTCCAGAGTTTGGCCCATATAGTGCTGGAACACCTTGCGCCCGCCCAGGATGGCCGGCCAGTCCTCGGGGGACGGGGCTTTCAGGCGGGACCGCTCGGCCCATTCGGCAAGGCCACCCCCGGCGCTGAAAATCAGCATAATGAAGGAGATCATGAGTACGGTCAAGGCCGGGTAGAGTAGGATTGAGGAGATCAGATAAAGGGCTGAATGAAGAAGGGCTCCAAAACTCATCTTTGTTTTCCGCATCGTTTTTTGGCGGCCAGAAAGCCGGTGATGAACACAAGTCCAATAGCCCCGAGAGTGAAGAGCCGGGGGCCAAGCTGGGCGTCTTGACCCCCGGCGGGGTAGGCTGAAATGCGGTAAACGCGGCCCAGTTCGGCGAATTGGGGGGAGATCAAGGCGGAGAGCATGAAATACAGGGCCACCAGCAGCATGGTCAAGCCGAGGTTAGCCTCTAAGGGGGCACTGTTCGTCCCGGCGCTGGCCGGCCTAACCGCACACGCCCCGGCCCGGGCCAAAAAGGCGGCCAGGGCGGCTATGGTCATGAAGGCAAGAAAAAGAGCGGCTATGGCGGCCGGGGCTTGTTCGGGAAAATACAGGTTCAAGACGGCGGCCGACATGAGAATGACGCTCAGGCAGACCGGGCAGGGAATGACCAGGGCCAGCCAGCCCCGGCTGGGAGCCGCGCCGCAGGAGGCGTCCGCCCCGCGGCCCAGAAGGATGAGCCCCCAGGCCAGGAGCATGAGGGCCGTAAGCCAGTGGAGAAGGAAGCCGTGCCGCCAAAGGGGCAAGAGGGTTTCATAGTGGGCCAGGAGGTTGATCTTGGAAATTACGAGAAAGACGAGGCCGAAAAGGGCCGCGTAGCAAAATATGACGGCCAGGCTGGCCAGGAGCCGTTGCCTTAGCCGGCCTACGGCCAGGGCGTAGGCCCAGCCCAGACCGGTCTTGACCGCAAAAGCGCCCAGGGAGATGACTAGGCCCAGCCAGAGGGTTTTAAGTTCCATTATTCACTTCGTCATTCCTGCGAAAGCCGGAATCCAAGCCTTTTCATGTTGATTTGCAACTGAGAAATGGTATCATCCAAAAGGGCGGTTCAATCCGTCCGGCGATTTCTTGAGAATGTGGGGGTAAAGCCATGAGCATACTTGCCTACAAGGGCTATCAGGGCAGTTTTGAGTATGATCCTGACGCCGATATTTTTCACGGCGAAGTTTTGCACCTTAAAGATGTCATAACATTTCAGGGGCGTTCCATTGATGAATTGAAAGCGGCCCTGGCGGAATCCGTGGAAGTATATCTGGAATACTGCCGGACAAAAGGCCGGGCGCCGGAAAAACCATATTCAGGGGCTTTCAATGTGCGCCTCGCTCCGGAAATTCATCAGAGAATCGCCATGCGGGATGCGGGAGGCGCATGACGGTGTAAGCCTCAATAAATGGGTGGCGAAAGCTCTTGAAACGGCAGTGACCAATTGACATCCTCCCGTCATTTTCCAATAGTTACCCCGGCGTCCGGATGGCGGCCGCCGGGATTATGGGCAATGGCTAATACACGTATTTGAGACCCACGTAGAAATTTCGACCGGGGCCAGGGTAGCCGATGTAGCCTACATCGTATTTGTCCAAAAGGTTGTTGACTTCGGCCCGCACCTTCATCTTGCCCATGTCCGCAAACTCCATGATGCCCAGTTCGAGCGACATATCCACGATTGTGCCTGGAGTGTAATCAACCCACGGCGATGCAGGAGGCGGTGGAGGGTCATTCCAGTTTTGACTCTTCTTTTCCCCGGCGTAGCTGGCATTGACATTGACCATGAGATCAATGTTAGGCTCTACGAAGTCCACGCCACAACTCATGGTCATCTTAGAGGTGTTGGGCAGGGTATCGAAGCCAAGGGCCTCAACCGAGCTGGGGCCCCCGCTGTGGTCTTTATTGCGACGGGTGGGCAGATAGGTAAGGTTAATATAGGGCCGCAGAGTAAAATCTTGCTGAAAGGCTTGGCCCAGATCGGCGCTCAAAGCCAGTTCAAAGCCTGATATAGTAGCCCCAGTAAGGTTTTCAAACTTGTAGTAGGTGGCAGTGGAATCCCACCACGCTTCGGGGTTCGGCTCACGAGTGTCCGTAGCTATTATTTTGTCGTCCCACTTGGAACGGAAATAAGTCAGCCCGGCTGTGAAAAACTCCCAATTGACGTCCAGGCCTACTTCCCAGGTTTTGGATTTTTCAGCTTTAATATCCGGGTTAGGCAAATAAGAGGAGCTTCCCCAAATTTCATTGGGGGCGGGCATTCTGAAGCCTTGGGAATAATTGCCCCGCAGTTTCAACCAGTCTGCAGGTAGCCAGGCCAGCCCAACGGAATGGGAAATGTTTGTCTGCTTCTTGTTGTCCGGGCTGGCCGTTGCGCCTCGATCAATTTTATATGAATCAAAGCGGCCTCCAGCGGAAAAAATCAGACTGTCATCCAGAAATCTGAGCTTGCCGGAAAGAAAGGCGCCAAAATCTTCATATTCCGGGGTATCAGCACCGTAGCGTGTGGTATACTCATAACCCAAAAACTCCAGGCCGCCTGACAGGGCGAAAAGTCCTCCAGCGTCATAACCAAGAATTCCGGTTAGGTTTTTTAGGTCCATTGAGCCTTTATTCTTGTTGGGAGAAGCAACGCCAGATGCGGAAAAAGCTTGCGCGGTATCCGTCATTGTACCGAAACTGAACCGGCCTTGCCAGGTGAAAGCCTTGTCTTGGGTGGAACCATCGTAGGTAAAGGCCATGTTGGAGTTGGTCATATCAATGCTGGTCATTCCCGTAAAGCCGGGATTGGCCGGATTGAAATAGGGGACATCTGCATAAGGGCCTTCACTCCCGAAGATGCTGAAATAATTATAATTGAATCCAATTCGATGCCCCTCCATCAAATTCAGGCCCACATCTGCGTTGAAGCCGTATTGGTTGCCGGTGCGGGTGCCTTCCCAAACCCAGCCCTTCCCGGTCTTGTAATCACCCCGATATTGCTGACCAGCCCCTAAAGAAAAGTCAAAGCGGCCGTTGGCAGACTGACCGCTGGCGGCCAATTTGAGGCGTTCCAGATCATAGCTGCCCATCCCGGCCTCGGCCATAATCTCCGTCTTTTCACCGCCGCGCTTGGTGATGATGTTCACCACCCCGCCCATGGCTGATGGGCCGTATTGCACAGCCGCCGGGCCGCGTATGACCTCAATGCGCTCCACATTGGCCAAGCCGATGAAATCCACGTTGGGGCCGCCTATGCGTCGACCGTTGAGTAAAACCAGTACTTTGGAGGTGATGTCGCTGGCGTCCATCTGGGGGCTTTCCATGCCGCGGAGGCGCAATTGTTTACCGCCGGCATTGGTGCCGGAAACGTCAAAACCCTGCTGGCGCAAGAGTTGGCTCATATCCGAGGCGGAAGATTTTTTTATCATTTCCTCGGTGATGACCGTGACGTTACTGGTGACTTCCCTTAGCGATTCCTCGACTCGGGTGGCCGTGACCACCACGGTGTCCAGGGCCAGGGACCTGCCGGG
>Ga0099364_10006135_pt1 | contig 17580 bp, 16 predicted proteins | sample TergutTh196P3_FD_73070 | JGI IMG/M metagenome (GOLD analysis project Ga0099364, IMG submission 73070) | Microcerotermes parvus P3 segment gut microbial communities from Pointe-Noire, Republic of the Congo - Th196 P3 | ecosystem: Host-associated > Arthropoda: Insects > Digestive system > Gut ...
GCTGGAAATCCGTTTGCAGCAAGTATGAACATAAAAACGCCCGACAGCGATATGCAGATAGCAGCTAAATTCAACGGAAAAATAGATTTCGATTCGATGGCGGATATTGTTCCGTTAGAAGGAGTTACACTCAAAGGCTTGTTGGAGTGCGACCTTGCATTGGCGGGACGCATGTCTACCCTTGAAAATGAACAATACGAAGATTTTGAAGCCGAAGGAACGTTGAAACTAAGCGGCTTCGACTTCGAAAGCCCAGACTTCCCGCAAGGCGTAAAAATAACGACCACGCAACTCAACTTCACTCCTAAAGTAGTTGACCTTGTGAGTTTTGACGCTGTCATAGGGCGTACGGACATATCTATGAACGGCTCTTTAGAAAATTTCATTCCTTTCGTTTTCACTGATGAAACTGTAAGGGGCAGATTAGCGCTGACCTCGAACACCATCGACCTTAACGAATTTATGAGCGACGAGCCCGAAGAAGCAGCGCCAACAGATACCGTCGCACTATCTGTTATTGAAGTTCCAAAAAATATCGATTTCGTGATGACCGCCAACATAGGCAAGATACTGTTCGACAAGTTGGCTATCACTAATGCCGTTGGAACACTGTTAGTTAGAGACGGAACTGTTGTTATGCAAAATTTGGGTATGAATATGTTGGAGGGAAGCATGGTTCTCAGCGGAGAATACAACACGCAGAACATCAAAACGCCCTTTATCAATTTCGGAATGGACATCAGGCAGTTCGACATACCGTCGGCATTGTCGTCGTTTTCGATGCTTGAAAGCATGTTTGACGAGCCGCAAAATTATGTTGGTAAAGTTTCGGCAAGGCTAAACCTGTACAGCGTTCTCGACGAAACTTTATCGCCCGTGCTCAACTCGGTGCAATCAAAGGGACAACTGCAGACGCATAATTTGGAACTCCGTAATTCTAAACTCTTTGGGACAATGGCAGACTTGCTGCGCGACGAAAAATGGCGCACCCCCGCTCCGGGCAACGTAAATATAGGATACGAAATCAGAGACGGGCGCGTGTGGGTTGAGCCGGTAAATATGAATATAGCACAAACAAAAATCGAACTCACCGGCGACCAGGGACTTGATATGACATTAAACTACAGGGTCAACGCCTCTGTGCCAACCGCAGCAGTAGGCGCTGCCGAAGTTTTGAGCATGATACCCGGAGGTTCAAGCATCAGAGAGTTTAAAGTGACAGGCATAATAGGCGGCACAGTAACAAGCCCCGACGTGAGATTGAGTATTGGCGACATGGTGGGAGGTATAGCCGACGCCTTGCGCGAGCAGGTGGAAGCCGTGAGAGACCAGGTAGTTGAAGCTGTCACCGAACGGGTGGAAGAGGTTGTTACTCAGGTTAGAGACGAGGTAGCAAGACAGGTAGAATCTATTATGGCTGAAGCCGAAAGACAAGCCGAAGCCCTTCGCAACACGGGTAAACAAACCGCCGACAGGACACGCAGAGAGGCTAATGCCGCTGCAGATAAGATAATAAGCGACGCCGCATCAAGGAGTGTGATTGAAAGGCGCGCAGCACAAACGCTTGCCGACAGAACACGCAACGAAGGTGAAACAGCCGCAAGAAGAATAGAGCAGGAAGCAGACAGAAATGCAACGAACCTGATACAGGAAGCAAGAAGGAGAGCAGACGCGCTGCAGTAGTCGGTTTGCGTTATATTTTGCATAAAATTACCACAGTTGCAAATGAATGTGGCAGTTTTTTGCACAATAAGTATAGTATGAACGTTGATATTCAAGACATATTCAGTAAAAACAAAGGATTTCTAAAGTCAAAAGACCTGACTTTAAGGAGCCAATGGTATTGCCTTAACAGACTGATTGACAGCGGTGAGGCTGTCAGACTGAAAAGGGGGTTGTATTGTTTGCAGCAACATAACGTAATCGACCAAAATCGGGAAGTTGCACAAATTGCGCCTTCGGGCGTGTTCTGCTTGTTTTCGGCTTGGCAGCATTATCAGTTAACAACCAACAATCCGTTTGAATATCACATTGCAATCGTCAGAAACGAAAAAATTGTTATGCCTGAATATCCACCTGTAAAAATTTATCGTTGGAGCGAAAAATTTTACAAATTGGGAATTGTTGAAACAGAGGATATTAAGATATATGATTTGGAAAAATCGGTTTGCGACGCCGTTCGTTTTCGCAACAAAGTAGGATTGGACATAGCCATTGAGGTTGTGAAAAATTATGTCGCAAGAAAAGACCGAAATTTTGACAAACTTGCAAAATATGCACGTCAATTGCGGATAGAAAAAATAATACAAGATATGATAATGCCAATGTTATGAAAAAGGTTCTACGACTTTTTGTGTGGAAACGGCGGCAATCCGTAGGATTGCATCTCTCGGTAGAAATCGTATCGCACGTATAACGCAGCAATCCGTAGGATTGCATCTCTTCTGTGGGTAATGAATTTGTCAGTCATTTTCATAATCAATCTCTCAACTCAAAAGATGCAATCCTACGGATTGCCGTACTATACATGCTAAATCGTTTTCTACCGAAAGATTCAATCCTACGGATTGCCGTACTATACATGCTAAATCGTTTTCTACCGAAAGATTCAATCCTACGGATTGCCGCTTTTTATGTGTTCAAAATCATTATCACACTTCCACACAAAAAGTCGTAGAACCAAAAAAATAACAAAAAAAAAATATTTTTTTGTTGGAATTAGTCGCTAAATTTGGCTTGCGACAAAAGATTTTTAGATAAATTGTGTGTTCGTTCGTGCCAATAAGTCAAGACCGCCCCCAGCCTCGTTTGCGTCTATGTCGGCAGCATTGCCGTTCAACAATTTATCAACGGCATCGTTAAATATAAAAATTGAATTGACCAAAATATAACGGTTTACACGAAAAAAATATTACGACGTATAGACCTGTGTATCAACGAAAAAATGCTTGAGCAGGCGTAGTTTTAAAAAAAATTACAAAAAAAATAACAACTTGCACAATAATTTACAATTTGTGTGGTTATATATGCAGTTATGTAGTTTTTTTAGTAAATTAATTTTTTTTTAATTCAAATGAAAAGAGTAAATTTGTTTTTTATCGCCGCGTTTGTAGCGGCAAGTGCAATGTTTGTTAGTTGTGGTGACCCGGAAGACGGCCCACCGGAGTTGGCCGCGCCAACGATACAGGTATTTTTTAACGAGAGCCCAGATGCATCGCTTGATGGAAAGATTGACCGAACCGGAGATGCTGAAGATGCTGTTAAAATTGAGATAGAATTTACAGCGCCGGGTGATCTTGCTCAAATTAGTATAACACGAGATGGCACGAATGGTCCAATGCCTCCTGTAGTAACTGATTTTTTGACACCTACTGGGCATTTTGAAACATGGACTGTTGTAAGAGAAGGAAATGCAGCATACACAGTTAAGTATGAAGTAAGCGTTCTCGATGCTCAGACACCACCGAAGCCGGCAAGTATTACTATCGAGATTAATTTCGAAGAGTATGTGCCGCCTAGAACTGAATTGGGTGATGAGGAAAGCTTTTCGTTGACAATGCGCACCAATAATAGTCAAACTGATGGCGACAACGATGAAACAACAGTTGGGGTTAGGTATAACAATAATTCAGGTGATAACAGCGGAAGGTTTCTTGCAATACCAACGCCTAATTCTCGTTTTGTCCCATTGAATGCTACGCAACTTGCTGGCATAGAAGATTATGATGATCTTGTAGAAGAGTATGATTCCAGAGTTGGAGCTGATGGTATAGGCGAATTTACAAGACCTAATGGTACGAGTAGCTATTCGTTTATCTCAAAAGTTGGAGATAACTATTTCCTAGTAACAATGACTCAACTTGCCATGGCACCAGGAAATAATGTTGCTTCTTTTGTATATAAAACTGCTAAAACTGCTGCGGAATAATTTTCGCAGCAGTGGTTTATAATCGTAATATAATCTAAAAACACATAACAAACATTGCATAACGTTACCGCTCTGAAATATTCAGGGCGGTTTTTATTTGTGGTTGGTACACGTTCCGGCCTTCCTCTCAAAAAATTGTGCCAATCCGCTCAACTTAACGCAGTGGTCTCACCGAAGGTAATCCGTCCAATCCGTGTATCCCCTTGCGTTGATGCTTACAGAGAGGCACGGCATGCCACACCTCTTTTTAAGGAGATTGCGGGTCAAGCCCGCAATGACGCGGCTACCAAGTCCCTGCGGGACTTTGTAGAGACGTGGCATGCCGCGTCTATTGTCCGCAGGTTAAAACCTACGGTTAATAAAGTTTCGTCCTTGCAGGACTATTCGCCACTGGCTGTACCTTTACAAGTAGTTAATTTTTCATGCCTAAACAATGCACCCTATACCTTCGGAAAGTTTCTATAATGTTTACTTAACTTACCGGCTTTAGTGTAAATTCCGGCTCGAACTAAAAATCCTCTGGCTAAATTCCTATCCTTAGATAATTTTTCCGTATATTCGTTTGCCATTTTGATAAAATCAGCCCTTTCCTGGTCATTCATATAAAATAATTTTTAAATTAAAAAAAATACGCCGCAAAGATACAAATTTTTAAAACAAAAAACAAAAAACAAAAAACAAAAAAAATTGGAAGTTAAAAAAAAGATGTTTATATTTGCCGCGTCAAATTTTAGTAATCTAATCGTATATGAAGACAGTTAAAAACATAGCCCAAAGTAAAGTATCGCCGGCGGTCAAAGCGAGGTCTTCCTCGAGCGCTTCAGGCAAATCCAAAACACTTGTCAGGTTTGACTGGGCTATTAAGCGTTTGCTTCGCAACAAGGCGAGCTACGTTGTGCTTGAAGGCTTTCTGTCGGTTCTGCTGAAGGAAAAGATAAAAATTATCAATATAACTGAAAGCGAAGGAAATCAGGACGACCCGGAAAACAAGTTCAACCGTGTGGATATTTTGGTAGAGGATGCTTGCGGAGAGTTGATAATCATCGAGATGCAAAACAACAACCAGGTAGATTATTTCCTTCGGATGCTCTTTGGCGTATCCAAAGCGATAACAGACCATATATCATTAGGCGACAAATACGAAAAGGTACGCAAGATATACCATATAAATATAATATACTTTACGATTGGCGATGGCGATGACTATGTGTATCACGGTTATAATGAATTTAGAGGTATTCACAGTAGAAGGCTTTTGCAACTGACAAAAAAGCAAAAAGAATTTTTCGCAGCCAAAAAAGCAAAATATGAAAAGCTTTCGCAAGAAGATAAAAAAGCTTATTCGTTTCATCTTGACCAAAAAAACTATGAGCAGGATGTGGTAGCAAATTCAATCGCGGAAGGCGAAGCAAAAGGCGAAGCAGAGCGCAAAGAACTTAAAGCACAAATTGCGCAAAAAGACCAGGACCTTGCCCAAAAAGACCAGGACCTTGCCCAAAAAGACCAGGACCTTGCCCAAGAGCGAAAAAAAAATATTGAACTCGAAGCAAAAATAGAAGAACTTAAAAAAATGATGAAATAATGGGAACACGTAGCATGCTTTTTTTAGACTGGGCGATGGAATATTATCTCTGCGAAAAAGAAAATTTTGAGATATTAGAAGGTTTCTTGAGCGAATTGCTTCAACGTAAAGTCGTTATTAGACAAATCGAAGAAAGTGAAAGAATTTATAAGGAACGGAGATACAAGTTTAACGAGGTGGTTATGCCGGTGGAAATAGACGACAAAGAATTGTGCGTGGTAGAACTGCAACACGGCGGCACAAGCGATTACTACTGGCGTAAACTTTATCGTGTAAACAATTCTCTGACCGATTATGTTAATAGAGGAGGCGTTTATAGCGGGGCAAGCAAACTATATTCTATCAATGTCGCCTATTTCGAAATTGGAGAGGGTAAAGATTATATATATCACGGATTTACTGATTTTAGGGGGCTTCACAACAAAAAACAACTTAAACTTGATGTTCTGCAACGCGCGTTATGCACCAAATATGTTAACGATGGGATGTATCCCGAGTGTTACATTATAAGCACGAATAGTTTCGACAATAAAGACCCCAAGAACACGTTGGACGAATGGATGTTTTATTTGACATACAGCAAAATAAGAGATAGTTTTACAGCGCAGGGTATGGATAAAGCTAGAAAAATATTGTCGAAAGGCAGCCTCACAGATGAAGAAAAGAGACAGTATGAGCGAAGTATACATGGGAGACGCAGCGATGATAGCATCGTTGATACAGCTTTTTTTTATGGCAAGCTCAATGGGATGCTTGAAAAATGGGCGAAAGAACAAGAAATAGTTAGTTACGTAGGGGCAATGACGTAGTTACTCAGTTACTCAGTTATTCAAGACCAGGACCTTGCGCAAAAAGACCAGGACCTTGCCCAAGAGCGAAAAAACCTCGAAGCCGAACGTAAAAAGAACGAAGCCCTCGCTGCTCAATTAGAAAAACTAAAAAAAATGATGAAATAATTACGTGTGAGGTATCTAAACAAAAACGACAATTTGAAATGCACCCAAAATCAAAGACCTGAAAATCCGTGCAAATCCGTCAAATCCGTCTAATCCGTGTATCCCCGCAGCTTTCATATTGTCGTTTTTTGGGGATACGCGGATTACCGAAACGGTGAGAAAAGTTAGGCTGATAAGACTGATGTTCGCGGATTTTTTTGGGTTGCAAAATCGATTTTGCAAAAATAAAGTCGTAGAAAAAAAGTCGTAGAATCATTTTTTTTACCCAAAAAAAGTACCGATACGCATTGCCTTTCTTATCAAAAAATGGTCATGCGGCACTAATCTTACTTTTCCGGCTGTTTCCTTCAGCGGTACGGACGTCATGGTGTTGTTGTGTATAGCCACCATCTTTCCGAAAATTCGCTCGTTAATCAACGTTGCCGCGTATGTTCCCATGCGCGTGGCTAAAATGCGGTCGAAAGGCGACGGACTGCCGCCACGCATGGTATAGCCCGGCACCGTGACGCGGGTTTCGAGTTTAGTGCCCTTTTCTATTTGCTCGGCTATGAAGGCTCCGGCGCTCCGGCGCTCTTTTCTAATGCCCTCAGCCACAACTACAATAGAATAGGGCTTGCCCTTGCGACAACGCTCGAGCAGCACACGGTTCACATTGTCGATGTCGTGTTCCATTTCGGGAATAAGTATCACGTCGCCGCCGCCTGCTACACCCGCGTAGAGCGTTATCCAGCCCGCATGATGCCCCATCAACTCGATAACCATCACCCGCTTGTGCGAATTGGCTGTAGAGTGCAGACGGTCAATGGCTTCTGTAGCGATGTTTACAGCCGTGTCAAAACCAAACGTAACATCGGTGCCCCACACATCGTTGTCGATGGTTTTGGGGATACCTATAATATTTATGCCCATTTCGGAAAGTTGGGCAGCCGTTTTTTGTGTACCGTTGCCACCAATGCACACAACGCAATCAAGCCCCATTTTTTCGCAGTTCTGCTTAATCAGTTGGGGCTTGTCTGCAATTACGTCGCCTTCTTTTTTCTTGAAGGGTTTTTCGCGCGAGGTACCCAAAATAGTCCCGCCAAGGGTGAGGATACCCGATAGTTGCCGCTCTGTCAGCGGGATAGTGTCATTAAACATCAGTCCGGTGAAGCCGTCAAGCACCCCGATGACCTCCATGCCGAAGGTCATCGCTGCCTTGCCCACGCCCCGTATCGTCGCGTTTATTCCGGGACAGTCGCCCCCCGCTGATAGAATACCTATTTTCATCAGTTGGTTTTGTATTCGAACTTTATCTTTGACAATTCCTGGTTTGCCTGCACAATCTTTTTCGCCAGCCCTTCCTTGTATTCCACTACCTTTTTCATCAGAGCATCGTCACCTGCCGCAAGTATTTGTATTGCAAGCAGTCCGGCGTTCTGTGCGGCGTCCAAACCTACCGTTGCTACCGGCGTGCCGGGAGGCATTTGAAGAATAGAAAGAATTGAATCCCAGCCGTCGATAGAAATTACCGACCTTACCGGAACGCCAATAACCGGCACGGGCGTAAGCGAAGCCATTACGCCGGGCAGGTGCGCTGCGCCGCCTGCGCCTGCGATGATAACTCGAACACCGCGTTCGTGAGCGCCGCGTGCAAATTCACCTGCCTGATGCGGTGTGCGGTGCGCTGATAAGGCGTTGATTTCGAACGGAATACAGAACTCGTTCAAAATTTTTGCCGCCTGTTCCATGATGGGCATATCAGAAGTACTGCCCATAATTATACTAACTTTTGGTTGCATAAAATATTTTTATTAATTTTGCCGCAAATTTAATAATAAAAATTGAAAACAATAACATTAAGCGATAAAAAATTTAGGATGTGCATCAGTCGCGCTAAGGTACGCGCTGGTATAGAGCACATTGCAGAGCGGATAAACAATGATTACGAGGGCAAAGAAATTCTTTTCTTAGCCGTCCTCAACGGAGCGTTCATGTTTGCCGCCGAGTTAGTACGTCAGATTAAGCCGCTATGCCGCATTTCCTTTGTGAAAGTAGCCTCCTATCAGGGCGACGCCACCGAGGGAATTGTCAGAGAACTGATAGGGCTGAAGGAAGACCTGAACGGAAAGCATGTCATTCTGATAGAGGATATTGTGGACACCGGCTTCACATTAGAGCATATCACAAACCAGATGCGAAATGGCTACAAGCCGGCAAGCATCGCAATAGCAAGTTTGCTGTTCAAGCCGCAGGCATACCGTAAAAACATAGCCATAGACTATGTGGGACTTGAAATCCCTAACGATTTTGTGGTCGGCTGGGGATTGGACTACAACGGTTACGGACGTAACCTCGAAGAGATTTATGTAATTGAAGAATAACCTTTTAATAATTTTTAATAATTTTTTTATAACATTTTTAATAAAAACAGTATGTTTAATTTAGTAATTTTTGGCGCTCCCGGAGCGGGCAAAGGAACACAGGCAACGATGCTTGCCGACAAGTTCGCGCTAATGCACTTATCTACAGGCGATATGTTCCGCAAGGAGATTTCCGCCGGCACCGACTTGGGCAAATTGGCTCAAAAGTACACGGACAGTGGCGAGTTCGTGCCCGACGAGGTAGTAATAGACATGATAGCCTCACAGTTCGGGCAATACCCCGACGTGAAGGGCTTTCTGTTCGACGGTTTTCCGCGCACGATAGCGCAAGCCGAAGCCTTCGACAAGATGCTGACAAAGCACGACCAAAAAATTTCGGCTGTGCTGGCATTGGAGGTCGAAACAGACGAATTAGTGAAGCGACTGCAACTGCGCGGAGAGAGCTCCGGCAGAGCAGACGACATGTCGATGGACGTGATACGCAACCGTATAGAGGTGTATAACCAAAAAACAAAGCCTATCATAGACTATTACATCGCTCAAAACAAATACTGTCCGGTAAACGGAACAGGAGAAATAGCAGAGATTTTTGAGAGACTTTGTGGTGAGTTAAGAGTGAAGAGTGAAGAATGAAGAGTGAAGAGTGAAAACTCTGAAAACTGAAAACTGAAAACTATTTATGGAGGCATTAATTTTTTTGACCGATGGTTTTGAGGAGATTGAGGCGCTGGCGACGTTTGATATCCTGAAACGTGGCGGGGTAGACGTGCTTTTGGTATCTCTCACATCAGACAGGATTGTTGTGGGCAAGCATGGCGTTAGCGTTAACGTTAATTATATGTATAGCGACATCAACTTTGATGTTGCCCGAATGTTGATATTGCCCGGAGGTAGTACAAAGATTAACGACCACGACGGATTGAAGCGCGAAATCGTAAAATTTGCTGAAAACGGCGGGAAAATAGCGGCTATATGCGCTGCGCCAATGGTGTTAGGCGGTCTGGGACTGCTCTCCGGAAAGAAGGCAACCTGTTATCCGGGCTTCGAAAAATATCTTGACGGAGCAAAAATGACCGACGAAGCGGTAGTGGTAGACGAAAACATCACTACCGCACGGGCGGCAGGATGCTCTATAGAGTTTGCATTGGAGTTGCTTAGCCAACTCAGAGGAAAGGAAGTAGCAGACGAGGTGGCGCAAAAGATATCGTTCATTATCAAATCGAACTCGTAAAAAAAACTTACGAGTTCGATATTTCTGATTTTCAACCGATAACGATATGTTGTATCATTAAGGTTGCGACATCTATCGTGGTATAGCGTCAATATATTCGCTCAACGGAGCGTCGTTATAACACAGGTCAATTATTTTTTTACCTGTCGGATTAAGGTCGGGCGTATTGAACTTCGCGAGTTCTTTTTTGAAGAAGTCAGTCAATATTTTAGCGCCTTTATCGTAGCCTTCCAGACTTACTTCAGATTGTGTTTCCGGTTGGAGGAAGGCTTTCCTGATATACTGTCCGTCTATTTTCATGTGCGCCAGGCAATAACCCAATAAATCGCACCGCGACTGTACAAGATGCTCCGGTCTGAACTTTGCGCTACCGCGTCGTGCAATATATTCGCGTGCAAGCCATTGTGGTTTGAAACCTACATGATAATAGCCTATGTGCTGGTTAGGTATCAGAACGTATCTCGTGTTAGGCGTATTTAGTACCTGTTCCAACAGCAGGTTTGCCTGTCTGACCACGCTACCCGTCAAAAAGTATCCGTAAGAACCTATTCCTTCGCTTGTCATACCTTCAGTTTCAACTATGCTGGGGTTATTATGTCCGCGCGGAGCAACCAACCGCCAGAGCCATCCAAGTGCGGGCGGCAAAATGTGCATTAATCCTATTATTCCGTATGTAGGTCTATTTTTGCAGCACGGCGGAGTTCTGACCCCGAAGCTTCTAATGTCTACTTCCACAGGCGTATCAACAATATTTTTTATCAACCGGCGCGGCATAATTACACGCGGATTAGGACATGGCACTCCGGTTGAATCAATCGTATGTTCCCAAATCAATACAGTAGCATTTGGCTCGCATTGCATACTCATAAAGACCAACGGCTCTTTAGGATGAATACATGATTTTTCCATGTTTGGGTCGGTTCCATATTGTTTTATGTGGTCTACTCTGACAAACCATCCGGCTTCTACGTCCTTAATAACCAATTTTTTGCTGTCATTTTGCATTTTTGGGTGGCAAAGCGCCATATCATCGGCTACCGGATGCAGTTCGCAAGGCTCGTCTATACGGAGATAAAATTTTTCTTTGGTATCAAGGTTTTGCCCGATTAAAATTTTCCCGTCCGGTTCGCGATGTATATGTTCGCTGATTTCGCTTTTTCCTCCGCCCGATGCGCCTTCATGCATCACAACTATTTCATTTTCGTATGGAGTGATAATTTTAACTGCCGCCGTATGAACGGTGACCCATCCTTCCTGTTCGCCTATGTCTAACAAAAATCCGTATATCCCCTTTTTTGCGCTTGGTCCGGGATACAGGTTATACGAAAATAGCTCATAAACCTCGTCAGAGCGGTAATGAGCTACTATTTGTTTACCGTCAAAATGTGTGTGCCTGAAGGGAGGCGCAAGATATATCACAACTTTGGGCTCGAAAGTTCCCTCGCGTTCGTCGATATTGAAAAAATACTGCAAGTCTGCAAGTCCGCAGGCAAAAAAACCTGCATTTTTTGGCGCTATCAGCACCGCTTCGTATCCATACTCATCGCCGCCAGCCATAACCGGTACGACTATTAGTTCCTGTTTTTTTAGCCATTCAAAAGTTTCTTGTCTGAGCGTATCAAAATCCTTTTTGAAAAGGTCTTTATATCTTGGCTTATCAGTGGCTTTATCGTCGCCAATAATCAGGCATGCCGGGTCGCGTCTGCGCATATAGTCTTCGGTGTAGTTTATCACCGCCCCGTTTTTACAGCGTGTGATAACCGCTTCAGCGAACGGCGTCCCGTTAACATCGTATTCGACCGTGAACCTGTTGGCGCCCTCGCCGCCAAGCGCTAATTCAATGAGCTCAGCCCTGCTTTTGGGAACTGTAACCGATTTGCAATTAGAAAGAATATCCGTAATATTCTGTGAAAAAATGAATTTACTTAAATCTGACATTTATTATTATTAATTATTTTAAAAATTTGCCGCAAAATTACACTTTTTTTTGTATTTGACAAAATTTTTCCAACAAAATATTTTGTCAATCCAAAATTTATATGTACCTTTGCAGTCATGAATAACGACGAAAATGACGATATATTGAACCAAGCCGCTAATAGCGAGTATGAGCATGGTTTTGTGAGTAATATAGAGACCGAAACAATTCCTAAGGGGCTCAACGAAGATACCGTAAGGTTGATTTCGCAAAAAAAGGGAGAGCCGGAATTTATGCTCGAATTTCGCTTGAACGCTTATAACCAGTGGCTTACTATGAAGATGCCGCGGTGGGCGCATCTTAAACTTCCGAAAATTAATTTTCAGGATATTATTTATTATGCAGCGCCAAAACAACGCCCCGTGTTGAACAGCATGGACGAGGTAGACCCCGAACTGCGACGCACTTTCGAAAAACTCGGCATACCGCTCGAAGAGCAAAAATGGTTAGCCGGAGTGGCTGTAGACGCAGTGATAGACAGTGTTTCGGTAAAAACAACGTTCAAAGATGAATTGGCGAAGCACAACATTATATTTTGTTCCTTCAGCGAGGCAGTGCGCGAATATCCTGACCTTGTGAAACAATACCTGGGGACGGTAGTGCCGCCCGGCGATAATTATTTTGCGGCGCTCAACTCGGCGGTCTTTAGCGACGGCTCCTTCTGCTATATCCCCAAAGGGGTGCGCTGCCCGATGGAGTTGTCTACCTATTTTCGCATTAACGCAGCCAATACCGGACAATTTGAACGAACGCTGTTAGTAGTAGACGAAGACGCCTACGTTTCGTACCTTGAGGGCTGTACGGCGCCACAACGCGATGAAAATCAACTACATGCAGCCGTAGTGGAAATAATAGCCATGAAAAATGCCGACGTGAAATATTCAACGGTTCAGAACTGGTATCCGGGCGACAAGGAGGGACGGGGCGGTATCTTCAACTTTGTTACAAAACGTGGTATATGCAAGGGCGACAAAGCAAAAATTTCGTGGACGCAGGTAGAAACAGGCTCGGCGATAACGTGGAAATACCCGTCGTGCATATTGAAGGGCAACAATTCAACCGGCGAATTTTATTCGGTGGCGCTAACCCGCAACCACCAACAGGCAGACACCGGAACAAAGATGATACACATAGGCAAAAACACGCGCAGCCGCATCATCTCAAAGGGTATATCAGCCGGCTTCAGCCAAAACAGTTACAGGGGATTAGTAAAAATGGTGAGCGGAGCAAATAACTCCCGAAACTTTTCGCAATGCGATTCCCTGCTGTTAGGCGACAAATGCAGCGCACACACATTTCCATTCATGGAGGTAGAAAATACCTCGTCGATAGTGGAACACGAAGCCACAACATCGAAAATTAACGAAGACCAACTGTTTTACTGCACCCAGCGCGGCATGAGCGCCGAAGATGCCGTAGGGCTGATAGTGAACGGATACGCACGCGAAATTATTAATCGTTTGCCAATGGAATTTGCCGTTGAAGCGCAAAAGTTGCTGTCTATCAGCTTAGAAGGAAGTGTAGGGTAGAATTGGGTATCCATAAAGTAAGTCGAAATCATGAATACCACACGCAGATATGATTTAGATGCCCTACGCGTCATAGTTTTCGGGTTATTGATTTTGTATCATGTGGGCATGTTTTTTGTTCCATGGGATTTTCACCTTAAAAACTCGGTTACCTGCGAATGGCTTAAATATCCGATGTTTTTTCTCAATCAGTGGCGTTTACCGTTACTTTTCGTTATTTCGGGAATGGGAACGTTTTACAATATTTCCAAGCGAAGCGGCGGCGGTTTTGCCAATGAACGCTTGCTACGGTTGTTTATTCCGTTTGTTTTCGGAATGTTATTTATTGTACCGCCTCAAGTTTATGTAGAAAGATTGGACAAAGGACAATTTGCGGGCGGCTATTTCGAATATTTTCCTTCAATGGCTTTTGCCAACGGACCTTATCCCGAAGGAAATATTTCGTATCATCATCTTTGGTTTGTCTTTTATTTGCTGATTTTTTCGCTTGCTCTGATACCAATATTTCGTTATTTATTGAAACATCCGCAAACGTGGATTATTCGTAAAACAAAGAGTTTGACTGCCGGTAAGTTTGGGCTTTTTGCATTATCGCTTCCGCTTATTTTTTGTTACATATTTTTAAAACCGCGTTTTCCCTCTACCCATGCGTTAATTGGCGACTGGTTCAATCTTGTCAGCTTCTGCACATTATTTTTCTATGGCTTCCTGTTGATGACACTCAAAGACGCCTTGTGGGAAAACATAGCCCAAAATCGACGTATATATTTGATTGCGGGCAGTATAACTTTTGCGTTATTGATGCTGTTAGGGTTTGGTGTTGGTGGTTTTCACTACAAGGGCGAACTTTCAAATGCTGTTCTGGCTATCAACGCTTGGGCGTGGATTTTGGCAATAATTGGCTATGCGGCTGCATATCTCAACAAACCAAGTCGCGCATTATCATACGCAAACGAGGCAGTTTACCCGTTCTATATACTGCACCAAACAATAATTTTAATTCTTTGCTATTATCTCAAAAATGTAGAGATGAGCTTTTTTGCAAAATTTTCAATCATTGCAGTTGGAACATTCGGAATATCGTGGCTGATTTATGAATTTGGTATTAGGCGATATAGTTGGATTAGACCGCTGTTTGGAATGAAAAGGAAGAGAGGGAAATGATGTTCAATTAGAATGTCCCATAGATGATTTACCTGCCGGATATTTTGTTATCCGGCAGGTTTTTCAATTTTTTTTTCAATTTTTTTCAATTTTTCCATTTTTTTTTATAAATTTGCATTTTTATCATTTTTAAATTCAGACACAATGAAAATCAATTATTTTGTATTCAGCATATTTTTATGTTTTTTTCTGTCTTCCTGCGACACGGCACAGCGTTCGTGCACCGATTGCATAGACACATTCAGCGCATTTAGCGCCGAATTTGCGGAGCCTTCAAAAGAATTTGGCTCTGCGCCGCTATACGTGTGGAACAACTATGTTACCCGCGAAGGCATAGACCGCACTATGACCGACTTTAAAGAAAAGGGGTTTGGCGGCGTTTTCGTGCATCCACGTCCGGGTTTAGTTACCGAGTACCTGTCTGACGAATGGTTTGCGCTGTTCAAACATACCCTCGACAAGGGTAAACAATTGGGTATGAACACATGGATTTACGATGAAAATTCGTATCCCAGTGGTTTTGCCGGAGGTCATGTGCCTTCAATAATGCCCGAAAGTTACAATCAGGGGCAGGGCATACATTTGCGAAAGTACGATGTATTGCCCGAAACGGCTGACAGTTATTTTATCATAATGAAGGAAGTTGACGGCAATTTTGTTGACATCACTGCAAACTTTCGAGACGAAACAGGTCAGTCAGGCAATTATTATCTTTTTTTGAAAACGTTTTTTGGACAGTCGCCGTGGTACGGCGGTTTTTCATACGTAGACCTTCTTTATCCGGGGGTTACGGAAAAGTTTATTGAAGTAACTATGTCGGGCTACAAGCGCGTTGCCGGCGACGAGTTCGGCAAATCAATGCCGGGTTGGTTTACCGATGAGCCGCATATACAGCCGCCCGACGGTAGCATACGCTGGACCCCCGACCTGTTCGATGTCTTTCAGCAAACATGGGGCTACGACTTGAAAGCCACATTGCCCTCTTTGTTCGAGGAGGTTGGCGATTGGCAAAAGGTGCGCCACAACTACACATCCACGCTATTGCAGATGTTTATTGACCGATGGGCTATACCGTGCTACGAGTTCTGTGAGGCAAATAACCTGCACTTTACAGGACACTACTGGGAACACGGATGGCCCGATATAAGCTACGGCGGCGACAACATGGCGATGTACGCCTGGCACCAAATGCCAGGTATAGACTTGTTGTTCAACCAGTTCAACGAACAGTCGGCAACGGCACAGTTTGGAAACATACGAATAGTTAAGGAAGTTAGAAGCGTGGCAAACCAAATGGGCTATCAACGCACCTTCTGTGAAACTTATGGCGGAGGAGGCTGGGAAGTCGATTTTCGCGACTTCAAACGATTAGGCGACTGGGCTTACGTGCTGGGTATAAACTTCATGAATCAGCATCTTTCGCATTTTACCATTTCTGGAGCGCGCAAGGGCGACTATCCGCCAAATTTTACCGACCACTCGCCGTGGTGGCACTACTATAAGCCGCTGAACATGCACTATGCGCGTCTGTCAATGGCTCTGTCGGCGGGCGAACAAATGAACGATATAATGATACTCGAACCAACATCAACAATATGGATGTATTACGCTTACCGCAACAGCAACAATAAATTCAGAGACATTGGTCAAACATTCCAAACGTTTGTGACAACGCTCGAAAAAGCGCAGGTGGAATACGATTTGGGAAGCGAAAATATTATCAAAGACCACGGACGGGTAAACAAAAACAAATTCGAGGTAAACAAAAGAACGTATTCAAGGGTAGTAATTCCGCCAATGATGGAAAATGTAGACAGCCCGACCTACGAACTTCTGAAAAAATTTATCGATGGCGGAGGTACGGTATTAGCTTTTTCGATACCCAATTTCTTGGACGGAAAATATGACGTCGAAATGGAAAAATATTTTTCTGAAAAGACTAATGTAAAAAAGTTTACCGACCTGACAGCCAATGTTATCAGCGAAAATTTTTCTACTGCCGGTATTCATTTTGCTGACTTTTCGGGTGGCAACCTTTTTCATCATCGCCGCATTATGCGCGACGGACAAATATTGTTTTTAGTAAATGCCTGCCTCGAAGAAGCCGTCAAAGGAGCTGTTTCGCTCGCCGGAAAAGACGCCATAGTGTTGAACACTCTTACGGGCGACATGTTCGACTATCCCGAAACTCTTGAAGGCGGAAGCGTAAGTTTGGATTTCGACCTACCGCCGGCAGGTAGCCTGTTATTGTATGTGTTCGACAAAAAACAAAAAGGTTTTGAACCAATAAAACAGTTCGCATATAAAGCAGTAGACGCTATCTCGCCGCTAAGCATAAAGCCCGACGGCGACAATATTCTTACCATCGACTTTTGCGACCTGCAATTAGGCTCCGAAATATTTCGCGACCAGCACTTTTTCGACGCAGCCGACAGGGCATACAAGTATCACGATTTTGTAAACGGCAACCCGTGGAATACTTCCGTGCAGTACCGAGACAACATCGTGAGCCGCGACACCTTCAAAACGGGCGGTTTCAAAGCTACTTATCGCTTCACGGTGGCGGGCGATTTTGATATGAGCGGCATGAAGGCGGTAGTGGAGCGCCCCCATCTGTATAAAATAACGTTGAACGGCGCTGAAATAAGACCGGAGCCGGGAAAATGGTTTTTAGACCGCGAAATGGGCGTGTTACCAATTGGAGGCGTCGTAAGGAAGGGCGCAAACGAACTGACAATAGAGCTGTCGCCAATGAAAATACACGCCGAAATTGAAGCAGTGTATATTCTGGGCGATTTCACGGTACAACCCGCTGCCAAAGGTTTCACTATCAACCCGCTGGAAAATATTGC
>Ga0099364_10006136_pt1 | contig 17574 bp, 12 predicted proteins | sample TergutTh196P3_FD_73070 | JGI IMG/M metagenome (GOLD analysis project Ga0099364, IMG submission 73070) | Microcerotermes parvus P3 segment gut microbial communities from Pointe-Noire, Republic of the Congo - Th196 P3 | ecosystem: Host-associated > Arthropoda: Insects > Digestive system > Gut ...
TAAACTCAATAACAATTTCGGTAAACTCAATAACAATTTCGGTAAACTCAATAACAATTTCGGTAAACTCAATAACAATTTCGGTAAACTCAATAACAATTTCAATACGTTCAATAACAAACTAAAATCCTTTGTAACTTTGTGGTTAGATTTTATTTGAGAACTATTTATTCAATAGTAACAACTGTAATTCCAGATCCTCCAAATTGAATTTGTTCGTCTGCAAAATGTTTAACAAAAGGCATTGTAGCGAGTTGTTGTCGTATCAGTTGCCTAAGGATACCGTTTCCTTTTCCGTGCAAAATTTTAAGTTCGTTCACTCCGCACATAATTGCTTCGTCAATGTGAATTGTAACTCTCTCTAGTGCTTCGTCGCCTCGCATTCCTCTGATATCAATATTTGGTGTGAAGTTCAGTTTTTTCTTGCGTAAAATTTCAGATAATATTTTTGTATTTTCGGAATCTTGTCGGTGCGCTCGTTTAAATTCGTTTTTACTAATTTTTTCAAGAAGTATAAGTTTTGTGTTTGTAATTAGTTGCCCAAATGCAACTAATGCATCGTTTTCTCTTATTTCGAGAACTTCACCGGGAATAGAGTAACCGTGTAGTTTCACAAAGTCGCCTTTTTCAATTCTATCAAAAAGTTTTTGTTGTACCTTTTCAGTTTTCTTTTTCTTATTTTTTAATGATGATATTTTTTTAGCATATTTTAATTGGAAAGTGTCGTCATTTTCCACAAAAATCTTTTCTTTGTATTCTTCAAGTTTTTGTCGCGCTGATTTAGTTTTTTCTTTTTCGGCTTCCGTTTCACGAATTTGTTTAATAGTAATTTCGATTTCCCTGTTTGCGCCTGATATTATTAATGCGGCATCTTCGCGGGCTTTTTTTAAAATTTCTTTTCTATCGCTTATTAGATTTTCGAGTTCATTTTCATATTTATTTGTCAAAATATCTAATTTTCGTTCTTGTTCTTTGACGGAATTTCGTTTTTGTTCCCAATATCTTTTGTCTCTGATAATTTCGCGCAGATGTTTATCAAAATTTATTCTATCTTCGCCGAGTTTTTCTTGTGCTGATTCGAGAATTGTTTCGGGTAGTCCAATTTTTCGTGCAATTTCAAAAGCGAAAGAACTGCCGGGTTGCCCTGTTTTTAAACTAAAGAGAGGACAAATATTATGTGTATCGAAAAGCATTGCACCATTTACTATTCCTGATGTTTCGGCAGCAAAATGTTTAAGATTTGTATAATGGGTTGTTATTACTCCGTAAACTCCCTGTTTATTAAGTTGTTGTAGTATTGATTCGGCTATTGCACCGCCCAGCATGGGTTCCGTACCTGTTCCAAATTCATCAATTAAGAGTAACGAGTGCTCATCTGACTGTTTTACAAACGTTTTCATGTTCAATAAATGAGAACTGTAAGTACTAAGGTCATTTTCGATTGATTGTTCGTCTCCAATGTCAAGAAATATTTTTTTGAATAAGCCCAATTGTGAGCCTTCTTTAACAGGAACGGGTAATCCGCACTGAAGCATATATTGAATAATTCCCACAGTTTGCAAACAGACCGACTTACCGCCTGCGTTTGGTCCCGAAATGATAATAATACGCTCGGTGGGAGACGTTTCAATATTCAGAGGAACAATTTTTTTCCCTTGATTTTTAAGTTGTATATATAAAAGTGGATGTCTTGCCTCAATCCATTTAAAGTGCGGTTCATTTTCCATTTGCGGAACGATTGCTTCTATTTGCAAAGCAAAACGTGCCTTAGCGCGTATAAAATCAATAATTCCCAGAAAATCGTAGGCATATAATAAATCTGCTGAATATGGGCGCAAAAAAATTGAAAATTCTTTTAAAATCCTTATTAATTCACGCCTTTCGGCATATATGAGTTCTCTAATTTGATTATTAAGTTCAACAATTTCGCTTGGTTCGATGTAAGATGTACGTCCTGTGGCAGATTCGTCGTGGACAATACCGGGGAACTTTCTTTTGTTAGTTGCTAAAACCGGAATTACCGCCCTGCCATCTCTTATTGTAACACTAACGTCTGTTTCAACTAATCCTATTTGCTTTGCCTGTTTTAAAATAGTTTGCATCCGCTTTGAAACTGACTGCTGTTTTTGAGTAATTTCTTTACGAAAACCCGCTAATTCGGGTGATGCATTATCTTTGATTTTTCCTTGTTTATTTAAAATAATGTCAATTCGTTCTATTACAGCCGGATAAACCATAACATTAATAGCCAAATTGTGCAACTGAGGAAATTCATTAGCCTCTTTTGAATTAATAAATTTTAATAAATCTTTTATAGTTCCTAACGACCTGCGCAAATCGAACAGTTCCTGCTCTTCAAGATAAAGACCTTCAACGGCAATTTTATTTATTCCTTGCCTTAAGTCAAAAAAATATGAGGTTGGAATATCTTCACCTTCTGTTTCAATTCTAAGCAATTCTTCAGTTTGTTTCAATAATAAATGCACCTCGCTGAAATCATCTGAAAAGCACATTTTTTCTACATTTTCGATTCCTAAATTGCATAAACAATTATCTGCAATCATTTCCCGAATTTTTTCAAATTTCAATTTTGTTTCGAAACTATCAGGATAAATATTCTTATAAACGTTTAACATTGTTATTCTTGTGGAATATATTTTGAAAAAAATAAAGTGCAAAATTAGTGTTAAATTTGATACAAAACAGGTAAAAAGAAAAATTTTTCAATTTTTTTGGGAAGAAACACTGTTTTGAAGGAAAGAAAGTTTTAACGCAAGGAATAGAAAATAGAACACCTGCCACCTCTCCCTTAGTCTCTTATTTTCAGTTTAATATTGGAAAAAAGATATCAAAACATAATGCAAGTTATATTCCGAGAATAAAAGAATTCTGATTTTTGTTTATTTAAAATTTCATCTATTTTTGCAAAAAATTTTTTGATAAAATAAGGAGTATTTTTATGAGTTTAATAAAATCTATTTCGGGTATTAGGGGCACTATTGGTGGTAAATCAGGTGATGGTTTAAACCCAATTGATATTGCTCGTTTCGTTTCTGCTTATGGAACGTGGCTAAAGATATATAATGAGGATAAAAAATTAAAGGTTGTAGTGGGTCGTGATGCGCGTATTTCGGGGGAAATGGTAAAAAACATTGTTATTGGGTCGCTGCAAGGAGTTGGAATTGATGTTATAAATCTGGGACTTGCTTCTACCCCAACAACTGAATTGGCTGTTACTTACGAAAATGCCGACGGAGGACTTATTCTTACAGCAAGCCATAACCCAAAGCAGTGGAACGCACTGAAAATGTTGAATTCAAAAGGCGAATTTTTATCTGCAACAGACGGTACCGAAGTCCTTGCAATAGCCGAAAATGAAAATTTTTATTTTGCCGATGTTGATAATTTAGGCACTGTAACTGAAAAATGCGACTACGACAACATACATATTGAAAACATTTTGAAGTTGAAATTGGTTGATGTTGAAGCAATTAGAAGGGCAAATTTTAAAGTAGTTATAGATTGTGTAAATTCTGTTGGCGGAATTATTATACCAAAACTTCTTAATACTTTGGGAGTTAATGAAATAGTAGAACTATACTGCGAGCCAAACGGTTTGTTTCCACACAACCCCGAGCCTTTGCCCGAACATCTCGAAGATATTTCAAACCTTATTAAAAAAGTGAACGCCGATGTCGGTTTTGTTGTTGATCCTGACGTAGATAGGCTTGCAATTATTAACGAAGATGGAACAATGTTCGGTGAAGAATATACATTAGTTGCCATTGCAGATTATGTTTTGTCTCAAGATTTTCCAAACGGTGGAGGTTCAACAGTTTCCAATTTGAGTTCCACGAGGGCATTACGCGATATTACTGAAAAATATGGTGGTTTATATTTTGCTTCGGCTGTTGGTGAAGTCAATGTTGTTGAAAAAATGAAAGAGGTTGGTGCTATTATTGGAGGCGAGGGCAACGGAGGAGTTATTTATCCGCAATCCCACTACGGACGTGACGCTCTTGTTGGAATTGCGCTTTTCCTTTCATTTTTGGCTAAAAAAAATAAAAATTGTTCAGAACTGAAAAAAGAGTATCCTCTTTATTTTATTTCCAAAAACAAAATTTTGCTCAACGAAGGAATTGACATTGAGGCAATTTTTCATAAAATAAAAGAAAAATATAAATCAGAACAAATAACAGATATTGACGGCATTAAGATTGATTTTGAAAATAAATGGATACATTTTCGCACATCAAACACTGAACCAATAATACGGATTTATTCAGAGGCAAAAACAGAACAAGAAGCAAAAGAAATATTTTTTGACAACATCGAGCTTTGTGAGTGAGGAAGTTATTTTTGTCATGATATTTACTTTCATTATTCAATAAGATATATTCAAGGCCTCACTGCATATCACTGATATCAGGGTATCACCGTGTGTGCGACCCTTGCGGTCGCACGAATACCATTTTGTATAGTATTATTGTAGGGGCGAGGCTTGCCCTCGCCCTCTTTATTTTAGGCAACCGCAAGGGTTGCCCCTACAATATCTATCCTAATATCATTCAGGGCAACCGCAAGGGTTGCCCCTACAATATCTATTCTAATATCATTCAGGGCAACCGCAAGGGTTGTCCCTACAATATCTATTCTAATATCATTCAGGGCAACCGCAAGGGTTGCCCCTACAATATCTATCCTAATATCATTCAGGGCAACCGCAAGGGTTGCCCCTACAGACACCGTTAAACGATACTACATTTGCTTTATGAATAATGTAGGCTAGGTAAAAATAAGGTTCTTACGTTAAAAATTGCGACAAATCAAGATTTCAATTTTCCATAATGCAAATGCGTCAGAAACAGAATATCAAATATTTACAGAAATAACTAAAAGAATTACGTTGGTAGAGTAGAAGCGTTGGCATTATTTCCCTTTCTTTACTTCGCAATATTTACCGCAGAACGCAATACCGTACTTAATTATTTCGGTATAATTTTCTGAAATTAACTCATCTGCGTATTTGTTGTCTTCAATTTGTTTGAGTGCCGCATCACACTCTTTTTGCAGGTATTTCTCTTTTTTTGCCCACTTTAACTCTATAATTACGGCTTTATTGCGACGTGTGGTTTGTTTTAGCGCTATATCACATCGTCCGAGACCTGTTTCGCGATTGGATTTTACGGTGTAATATTGCAGTCTGCCAAGAATACCAACGATGAGACCGTGATAAAAATCTTCTTTGCCGTCAAAATAACTTATGCTGTCTCCAAGTGTGTTGTTCAATTCATTTTTGACAATTTCGTCGTTACCGTTTAACAGCGCATCGAAAAATAAACTAAAATCTTTTACTTCGACTTTTTCGTCGAACCAGTCTTGAATTTTGGTTACGTATATGTATAGGACTTCTCTGTTGGGGATAGCCAAATCTAATATTAATTTACCATCTTTGTCTTGACGCTCTATCCCGACTTTTTTAAGATAGCCTGTAAAGAATAAAAAATTCCAAAAATTATCAATTCTTTTATCTATTTCATCGTAAGTAACATCTTCATGGATTTTTTTTGAAATTATTCCGTCAGAAATCAATTTTTCAAGGTCAGTCCTTACATCAGCATTTGATTTTTCCAATATTTGTCGGACTATATCATTGCTACTGGTGTTTGCCCAATATGGTTGAGGTGCACGTTCAGGCATTACTGTCCACTCGCTTAAACATTTTATGAGGCTCCAAGGATTATATACTTCTTTGTTTCCAAAAAGATAGCCGTCGTACCAATCTCTTATCAATTGTGTTTTATCTTCAAAAGTATAATGTTTTAGCATGGCGTCAACTTCCACTTGCGTAAAACCGAAATACTCGTCATAATGTCCGGAAAGGATTGATATTACGTCAAGATTATTTAATCCTGTGAAAATGCTTTCTTTTGAAATTCGCAAACATCCTGTCATTACTGAGAGCTGCAGATGTTCGTTGCTTTTTAGTGCGCTACTCATTAATGCACGGATAAACCCGACCATTTCACTATAGAAACCACACCGCCACGCGTTTTCAAGAGGTACGTCGTATTCGTCAATCAAAATTATTGCTTTTCTGCCATGATAGGTTTCCAAACATTTGCAGAGAAATCTAAGAGAAGACGAGTATTCATCTTTGGAAGCCTCACGTGAAGATAACCTTTCAAACAGTGCCTTATCGTCCTTATCCTCTAATTTTTTTAACACGTACCGATGCCGCTTAAATTCTTCAGTGATTATCTCTTTCAAGACAAAATAAGAACTCTCAAATGTGCTCTTATTCGCATCTTTAAGAACCAAAAATATCACAGGATATTTGCCTTGATGTTCCATATACTCCTCGCCGGCTGTTTCTATTTTCAATCCGTTGAATAGCGCTCGCGTATCTTTGCCGCTCAAAGGAGCAGTATCTTCAAAGAAACATTTGAGCATTGTTTGGTTGAGCGTTTTACCAAAACGACGAGGACGTGTACAAAGTGTAAACTTCGAACCTTTGTCTAAAATATCCCTTATAAACAATGTTTTATCAACATAGTAATAGTTTTCCTCTATCATTGAGGCAAAGAATTCTACGCCGATTGGTAATTTTTTTTTCTTTTTATCGAACATTTTGATTGGATTTTTTTACAAAAATAATATATTTTTTTAAACCTTACAAAATTAATTTTAATTTTTTTTTACGAATTGACAAATTTGAAACGATTTTATACCCACGAATGACACAAATGGTTATCTTTTATTAACGCAAGGACGCAAAGTTGTGAACGCAAAGGGCTTTTGGATGAGCCGATTTCATTTGGGAAAATGGATGCCGAATGGCGATTCTATGCATTCTTCATTTTCTGCATAAACCAACAAAAGTATATGAAATTTTTTAAATTCCAAGCGAGTATAATGAAAAAAATTTTTTTTCAGAGGAAAGGTACACAAAAAATAACTGAAAACTGAAAACTGAATTAAGTTGGTAGAGTAGCAGCGTTGGCATTATTTCCCTTTCTTTACTTCGCAATATTTACCGCAGAACGCAATACCGTACTTAATTATTTCAGTATAATTTTCTGATATTAACTCGTCTGCGTATTTGTTGTCTTCAATTTGTTTTAGTGCCGCATCACACTCTTTTTGCAGGTATTTCTCTTTTTTTGCCCACTTTAACTCTATAATTACGGCTTTATTGCGACGCGTGGTTTGTTTTAGCGCTATATCACATCTTCCGAGACCTGTTTCGCGATTGGATTTTACGGTGTAATATTGCAGTCTGCCAAGGATACCTACAATGAGACCGTGATAAAAATCTTCTTTGCCGTCAAAATAACTTATGCTGTCTCCAAGTGTGTTGTTTAATTCATTTTTGACAATTTCGGCGTTACCGTTTAACAGCGCATCGAAAAATAAACTAAAATCTTTTACTTTGACTTTTTCTTTTAACCAACTTTCTATTTTGGTAAAGTATATGTATCGCACTTCTCTGTTGGGGATAGCCAAATCCAATGTTAATCTGTTATCGGCATCTTGACGTTCTACTCCTACTTTTTTTAGATAGCCGGTAAAGAACAAAAAGTTCCAAAGGTTATCAATGTCTTCTTCTATTTCATCAAAAGTGACATCTTCATGAATTTTTTTTGAAATTATTCCTCCTGACATTAATGTTTCAAGGTCTGCCCTCACGTCTGAATTTGAATTTTCCAATATTTGTCGGACAATATCATTACTACTTGTGTTTGCCCAATATGGTTGTGGTGCACGTTCAGGCATAGCAGTCCACTCGCTTAAACATTTTATGAGGCTCCAAGGGTTATATACTTCTTTGTTTCCAAAAAGATATCCGTCGTACCAATCTCTTATCAATTGTGTCTTATCTTCAAATGTATAATGTTTTAGCATAGCGTCAACTTCCATTTGCGTAAAGCCAAAATACTCGTCATAATGTCCTGAAAGAATTGATATAACATCAAGATTATTTAATCCAGTGAATATACTTTCTTTCGAAATCCGCAAACAGCCTGTCACTGCTGCAAACTGCAGATGTTCGTTACCTTTCAGAGTGTTGCCCAATAAAGAACGAATGAAAATGACCATTTTTTGATAAAATTTCAGAGACCACGCATTTTCAAGGGGTACGTCGTACTCGTCGATTAAGATAATTGTTTTTCTACCATGATATGTTTCCAAACATTTTGACAAAAATTTGACTGAAAACGAGTATTCTTCTTCTGATCCAGCGCCGGATGCCAACTTGTCGAACAATGCTATATCGTCTTTGTCAGATATTTTTTCAAGTGCGTATCGGTGTCGTTTAATTTCCTCAATGATTTCGAACTTCAATTTGTTATAGGATTTTTCAAACGTGCTTAGTTTCGCCTCTTTGAAATTCAAAAATATCACAGGATATTTGCCTTGATGATCCATATACTCCTCGCCGGCTGTTTCTATTTTCAATCCGTTGAATAGCGCTCGCGTATCTTTGCCGCTCAAAGGAGCAGTATCTTCAAAGAAACATTTAAGCATAGTTTGGTTGAGCGTTTTGCCAAAACGACGGGGACGAGTGCAAAGCGTAAACTTTGAACCTTTGTCTATAATATCCCTAATAAATAAGGTCTTATCTACATAGTAATAATTTTCCTCTATCATTGAGGCAAAGAATTCCACGCCGATTGGTAATTTTTTTTTCTTTTTATCGAACATTTTGATTGGATTTTTTTACAAAAATAATATATTTTTTTTAAACCTGACAAAATTAATTTTAATTTTTTTTACGAATTGACAAATTTGAAACTATTTTATACCCACGAATGACACAAATGGTTATCTTTTATTAACGCAATGACGCAAAGTTGAGAACGTAAAGGGAGTAAAAAAAACCAACCAATCGCTGAAACACAACCCTTAACGTCACACCATACACCAAGAAACGGCTGACACTCTTGTAATGTCTCTACTATGAAGGCTAAATAAATGGATTAATAATTCTTAGTCGGTTATCTACCAATAAGCCATGCATCATATCTTCGGAATAAAGAATATGACAATTAGCTTCAAGTGCAGAAGCGACAATAATACTGTCAAATAATTGAAAATCATAACGGTCAATTAATACTCTTGCTAATTTCAGTGTAGAAATATTTATCGGCTGTAAAATGCACAATTCAATATTTTGCAAACAAATGTCCATTATCAAGTCCTTGGGAAGTTTCAATTTTCGTTTTATTACGTTTAAATATTCCGAAATTACTTGCGTTGAAATAACGGGATACAAAGAAAATAAATTTACCGCTATTTTTTGTTTATCAGGTTCATCATTACTGTGACAGTATATCAGAATATTTGTATCAAGGGCTACGGTTTTATTCATAATTGTTTGCGTCATCGCGATTGAACTTGAAATTTTTTGTTGAAAATAAATATTGCGGCTGCATCGACCTAAATGCAGGCTCACTTTTTTTAATAGTTTCACGCAATATCGTTTTGGATAAATCAAGCGGGAATGCAATAAACTCAATATCCCTTCCATACCATTCGCGAGGCACTAAAAAAGGGAATATGCTATCCGTTTCTGAAGGAGTAAAAACTGTTCTATACATCGTATTAAGATTAAAATTTTGCAAAAGTACAACTTATTATCAAATAACAAACATTTTTTTTGCTTTTTTTGTTTATATTTAAGATATTTTTAACGCAAAGACGTAAACGTGAGAACGCAAAGGGCTTTTGGCTGAGCCGGATTTCATTTGGGAAAATCGATGCCGAATTGAGATTCTATGCATTCTTCGTTTTCTACATAAACCAACAAAGCAAACTATATAAATGGAGTTTTTGTAATTATCGCTTTTAAATCTTTATTGCGAACTCTGACAGCAATTTTATCATCTTTTTTCGTAAGAAAATCGGAGTTGATATAACCCATACCAATACCTTGTTTTAAAATTGGGGACATTGTACCCGATGTAACTATACCAATGATATTTCCCTCTCTATCAGTTATTTCGTAATTATGTCGCGGAATTCCTCTATCTTCTAAAACGAAACCTTTCAATCGTCTTGAAACACCTTCTGTTTTCTGTTTTAAAAGCAATTGTTTGTCTATAAAATTTTTGTAGTCAGTGAATTTCGTTATCCATCCTAATCCTGCTTCAATTGGTGATGTTGTATCGTCAATATCGTTACCATAAAGACAAAAACCCATTTCCAAGCGTAACGTATCTCGTGCACCAAGTCCAATGGGAATAATACCAAAATCTTTTCCTGCTTCCATAATTGCGTTCCAAACGGTAACTGCGTCATTATTATAGATATAGAGTTCAAAACCTCCCGCTCCCGTATATCCTGTATTTGAAATGATTATTTCTTTAACACCCGCAAAAGGTGCTGTAACGAAATTATAATACGGGATTTTAGATAAGTCAGTAGAGGTCAGTTTTTGCAATACTTCCATTGCTTTTGGACCTTGAATTGCCAAAAGAGAAATTTTGTCACTTGCATTTTCTAAAATAGCACCTTCGCTATTATTTTTGATGCACCAATTCCAATCTTTTTCAATGTTTGCGGCATTGACAACGAGCAGATATTTCTCATCCTCGTATCTGTAAAGCAAAAAGTCATCAACAATTCCACCTTGTCCGTTTGGAAAACAAGAATATTGGACTTTTCCGGGTGTTAAAACAGAAACGTCATTAGAACTGATTTTTTGTAGAAAATCCAATGCTTTTGGACCTTTTACCCAAAATTCTCCCATGTGAGAGACGTCGAATACGCCGACAGAATTTCGTACTGCGAGATGTTCGTTTGTTATGCCTGAAAATTCTATCGGCATTTGGAAACCAGAAAACTCTATCATCTTGGCTCCCAAAGAGTTATGAACTGAATTTAATGCTGTTTTTTTCATATTTTAAATAAAAAATTTTTTGCAATATTATTATTTTTTTTACAAATAAAAAAATTTTTTTGTGTTTTTTTGATAAAGATAAAAAAAAACTATTACTTTTGCATTTATTTTATAAAAATAAACTTTTGCTATAAATAAAAAATAAAGTATGTCAACAAGTAAAAAATTAATAGATTTATCTTATTTAGAAGGCATTGCGGGCGATAATGAATCCATTCTTGATGAGTTGATTAATATTTTTTTAGACCAGATTGATGAATTCAACACCGGTTTTAAAAATTATTTTTCAAAAAAAGATTGGAAAAAACTTGCTGCTTTGGCACATAAGGCTAAATCTTCGGTACTTTCAATGGGTTTAGAAGAATTAGGTAATGATTTAAAAGAACTCGAACTTTTATCATTAGGACTAATTGATAAAGAACCATCCACAGAAAACATTAAAATTGAGGAGCAAATATTTTCAAAAATTGAAAATTTTAAACAAGTTTGTGAGGAAGCAAAAAAAGAACTAAATATTTAATAAATTATGTTGTCGATTATCAACAAAGAAACCAAACAAGAAGGTATTTTGGAAGGTCTTGACCGACTTACTGCGTTAAATGCCCACATCGTGAAAGAAGAACTGACAAAATATTTATCCGTTCCGAACGTCATTTTTACACTAAATATGGAAAACATTAGGTTCATTGATAGTACGGGAATTGGCGTTCTAATTTCAGCCTATAAAACTGCTCATATGAACAACGGAATATTTTTATTGTCAAACGTCAACAAAGAAGTCATGACACTTTTAACACTTATGAAATTAGACAAAGTGTTTAATTTTGCAGATGACATTTAATAAATTTTTATATGATTACACCCGAACAAGTTAAAGACTTGAGTGAACGCGAACATGCGTTGAGGAGGTATCTTTGACATTGACAATAAGATTGTCGAAGTCGAAAAAGAAGAAAAAATCACTCTCGCTCCCGATTTTTGGAATGATTCTAAATCTGCCGAACAACAACTCCGTAAAATTAAGAACATTAAGAGTTGGATAATTGAGTATCAAAACGTTAAAAATCATACCGATGATTTGTTGGTACTTTTCGATTTTTTCAAAGAAGGGGAAGCACTTGAAAGCGATGTTGAACAACAATATTTTACAACATTGCAAACCATTGAAAACTTAGAACTTCGCAATATGTTGCGAAATGAGGAAGATAAATTAGGCGCAGTGATAAAAATAGTATCAGGCGCAGGTGGAACCGAAGCGCAGGATTGGGCTGAAATGCTATACCGTATGTATCAAAGATGGTGCGAAAAGCAAGGGTACAAGTGCGAAAATACTAACTATCAGCAAGGTGACGAAGCAGGAATTAAAACTGTTACAATGCAAATTGAAGGCGAAATGGCGTATGGTTTCCTTAAATGTGAAAATGGAGTGCACCGTTTAGTTAGAGTATCACCGTTTAATGCACAAGGCAAAAGAATGACATCTTTTTCATCAGTTTTTGTAGTACCTCTTGTTGACGATTCAATCGAAATTGAGGTAAATAATGCTGATTTGTTTTGGGACACGTTCCGGTCGTCAGGTGCAGGAGGTCAAAATGTGAATAAAGTAGAAACAGGCGTTAGGTTGCGATATACTCATCGAGACGCTGATACGGGCAGCACAAGAGAAATTATCATCGAAAATACTGAAAGTAGATCACAGTTCGGAAACAAAGAAAATGCACTTCGCCTGTTGAAGTCGCAACTATATGAAATTGAACTGGAAAAACGTAGAGCCGCACAAGCAAAAATCGAAGCAGGAAAGAAAAAAATTGAGTGGGGATCACAAATCAGAAGTTATGTCTTTGACGACCGCCGTGTAAAAGACCACCGCACAAACTACCAAACATCAGATGTCCAAGGCGTAATGGACGGAAATTTAGACGAGTTTATTAAAGAATATTTGATGCAGTTTGGAGGAAATACATCGGTTGTTTAGCCATTCCGACTAACCACTACTTTTGCGTTAAGTTTTTTACCACGAAGTCGCACGAAGGAATTTTTTACCACGAAGTCGCACAAAGGATTTTGGTTTGTTATTGAACGTATTGAAATTGTTATTGAGTTTACCGAAATATTGAATTTATTGAAATTGTTATTGAGTTTACCGAAATTGTTATTGAGTTTACCGAAATTGTTATTGAGTTTACCGAAATACACAAAGGCACACAAAGGTTAGTTTTTTAACCACTAACCACTAATCACTAACCACTAATCACTATTTTTGCGTAAAAAAAATAAAAAAATATGGTTAGCCTACATTACTCAAAAACAAATATTTTTCATCGTTTACGGTGTCTGTATGGGCAACCCTTGCGGTTGCCTTGAATGATATGGAGATAAACATTGTAGGGGCAACCCTTGCGGTTGCCTAAACTAAAAAGGGCGAGGGCAAGTCTCGCCCCCACAATATTATGCGGGATGGAAACTGTGCGACCGCAAGAGTCGCACATACAACGAGATTTAGATAAAAATGGCATGTAGCAGGACTACGAATGTTTTTTTGAATAATATAGGTTAGATAAAAATAAATTTTGTGAAATAAAAAAAAAGCACTATTTTTGCAAGATATTTTATTTTTGATAACTAATTTTCTGCTATGATTGTTTTTTTTAAAATAAAGGTAAGAATAAAGAAAAGAATAGGCTGCATTCCTAACCGAATGCATGTGTCGAGATTGATTAATTTCTACCAAGCGATGCATTCTTTTCGACAAGCTCAAAGCATCGCCTAACGGAATGCCAAAACTGATAACTGATAACTAAAAACTTATGAAATACGAATTGAAAATACTTATTTTTCTACCAAGCGATGCATTCTTTTCGACAAGCTCAAAGCATCGCCTAACGGAATACCAAAACTGAAAACTGATAACTGAAAACTGATAACTTATATATTATGCAAGAAATTAAAATTGATATTTCAAAGACGTTGAATTTTGTATCTGAAAATGATATAAATGAATTAAAAACAAAGGTTTTTGCATTTCAGAATATCCTTCAAAGCAAGACAGGAGCTGGAAATGATTTTTTAGGTTGGTTAGATTTGCCTTCATCTACTTCGAAGGATGATTTGAGCAGAATTAATAAAACCGCACAGCAATTAAGTTCAATTGCCGACTATGTTGTTATAGTTGGAATTGGAGGGAGTTATCTTGGTGCACGAGCAGTGATTGATGCTCTGTCAGATACTTTCTGCAACCTTAAAACTGTCCGTAAAAATCCTATTATTCTTTATGCAGGGCAGAATATTAGTGAAGATTATACTTTCGAGCTACTTGATTTTTTGAAAGATAAATCATTCGCGGTTGTTGTTATTTCCAAATCGGGAACTACCACCGAGCCTGCAATTGCGTTTAGACTATTAAAAGAGTTGTTAGAAAAAAATTATTCTCGTGACGAAGCAAAAAAACGTATCATTGCCATAACAGACGCTTCAAAAGGCGCATTAAGAACGCTTTCAAACCGTGAAGGTTACGAAACCTACATAATTCCTGATGACGTTGGTGGTCGTTTTTCGGTATTAACGCCCGTAGGGTTGTTGCCCATTGTTATTGCGGGAATCGATATTGAAAAACTGATTGAAGGCGCAACTTGGATGGAAAATAGATTAAAATCAGAAAATTATGATGACAATCCTGCTGCCTTATATGCGGCTATCAGAAATATTCTTTACAAAGAAGAGAGAAAAATAGAGATATTAGTAAATTATCATCCCAAACTGCATTCTATTGCAGAATGGTGGAAACAACTCTACGGCGAAAGTGAAGGAAAAAGTTTTAAAGGAATATTCCCTGCTGCCGTTGATTTTACTACCGATTTACACTCAATGGGACAATGGATACAAGAAGGTGAGAGAACTATTTTTGAAACAGTTTTATCTGTTGAAAAACCTAAATATAGTGTAGAAATTCCTTTTGATAAAGATAATCTTGACCAATTAAATTTTTTAGCAGGAAAACGCATCGATGAAGTAAACAAAAAGGCAGAGTTAGGAACTCAGATAGCCCATATTGACGGTGCGGTTCCTAATATTCGTATTTCCATTCCCGAATTGAACGAATTTTATCTCGGACAATTAATCTATTTTTTTGAAAAAGCCTGCGGAATCAGTGGATACATGCTCGGCGTAAACCCATTTGACCAACCCGGTGTTGAAGCATACAAAAAAAATATGTTTGCCTTGCTGGGAAAACCATGATAAATGATTAATACAAACCATTAAAATATATTTAATATGAAAAAAATTTTTAGTACACTACTTTTTTTATCTGTCATTTTGGTTGTAAACGCACAATGGAGCGACAACCCGACAGAAAATAATCGGATTACTCCTTTGGCAACCGAAATTTATGACCACGACATTAAAGTATCGGCTGACGGTACTTCTTTTATCGTTTTTAATCGTCCAACAGGAGGAAATACTGCAACTTTCCTTCAAATTGTTGACGTGGACGGAAATATGTTATTTTCCGACCAAGGTATGTTAATTAGCAACCAGCAAACACTATCTTGGACAATGATAGACCAACTTCTGTTTGTTGATGACGACGGAAACGCTATTGTTGTTGTTGTTGACTGCAGAAATGCGGGCGGCGGTTATAATATTAGTTACACACTTTACAAAGTATCTCCAACGGGAGAGATGTTGTGGGGCGAAAACGGGCTTGACCTCTGTGAAGGCTTATCGTTTGGGACTGTTGCTGTAATGAATATTGTTCAATTAGATGACGGAAACTACGTTTGTGCTTGGATGGTAGAAGAGAGTAATGTTTATATTCAGATGCAAAAAATTTCTAAAGCCGGTGAATTACTTTGGAATGCCGCTGATACAAGAATTTACGACCCCGCCATTCCTAATGAATATCCTTACCTTGTTAATGCAGGGAACAATGAAGTTGTCTTAGTCTTTTCGAGCGGCACAATTTTCAATAGAAATATTAAAGCGAGAAAAATTGACGAAAATTTTGCTAATGTTTGGTCTCAAGACCTTGCAATTTACAACGGTAGTTTTGGATATACTCCTTTATGGGTCATTATCAGAGTGATACCTGACCAAATGGGAGGTGCATTTGTTGGTTGGTTCGACGATAGAAATAATACTTGGACAGAATCTACTTATGTTGCGCATGTTAAATCAGACGGCACACACGGGTTTCCATCAGGAATTGGTGGTGAAAAAATGGGATATAGTTCTTTAAGAAGTTTTTTCCCCGAAATGTATTATGATAAAGATGAAGATTTTTTATATGTTGCATTTCGAGAAACTAATGACAATCAAACATGGCAACAGATGAAGGCACAAAAAGTGAAAGTTTCAACGGGTCAATTAATGTGGAATTCCAACGGAATAGATGTTTCACCTCTATTGTATAATCATAGTATTGCATTTCACACTATTCAAGGAGATGCCAACAACAACGTAGCAATCTTTTTTTCTTCAAATACTTGGCATCCCGAACATTTTTATGGCTGGGATATTAACAATATAACTCTCATAAATAGTAACGGAGAATATGTTTGGGAAGATGAGATTATTGAATTTTCCAATCCTGTTGGTTTTAAAGGCAGTTTGCTTTCAACTCCGTTAGTAACGGGCAATTTTTGGTTAACTGCTTGGAATGATGAACGAGTAGTTGCTGGCGACCCAGATGGTAAAAAGAAAATTTATATGCAACGTATCAACATTGACGGTACATTGGGCGATAACGGTAGCATTATTTGTTTGCCGCCCACAAATATCGTAATTGATAATATTACCTACGAATCTGCGGATGTTATATGGACTGGCGAAACTGACGATTACGAATTGCAATACAGAATTGTAGGTGAAGAATGGATTTCTGAAATTGTTATCAGTGCTAACGACTTCATTTTGGAATATTTAGTGCCAAATACAGATTATCAAGTTCGGATTTTATCTATTTGTTCTGAAAGCCAAACAAGTATATGGTCTGAAATTGAAACTTTTACAACACTGAATATTCCAATTCCTCCTTGCGAATCTCCTATTAATCTGAATGTTGAAGACGTGACTGACCAAAGCGCACTTCTAATTTGGGAACAAGGAAACGACCAAAATACTAATTATGAATTGCAATATCGAGATGCAACATCTGATATTTGGAATATTATTGAAGATATTGATGAAACTACATATTTATTAACAGATTTGGTTTCCAATACTCTATATTTGTGGAATGTTAGAGCAAATTGTAGCGAAGAAAGAATTAGCGAATGGTCTGAAGAAAGCGAATTTACTACAGATATTCCACCATGCGAATGTCCTATTAATCTGAATGTTGAAGACGTGACTGACCAAAGCGCACTTTTAATTTGGGAACAAGGAAACGACCAAAATATTAATTATGAATTGCAATATCGAGATGCAACATCTGATATTTGGAATATTATTGAAGATATTGATGAAACTACATATTTATTAACAGATTTGGTTTCCAATACTCTATATTTGTGGAGTGTTAGGGCAAATTGCAGCGAAGAAAGAATTAGCGAATGGGCAGAAGAAAGCGAATTCACCACTGATAGAGCCGGAATTTCAACATTCGGAGAAAAAGCGATAACAGTTTTCGCAGTTGGCAAAATGATTAGCATCATTAACCCCGAAAATATTTT
>Ga0099364_10006137_pt1 | contig 17573 bp, 11 predicted proteins | sample TergutTh196P3_FD_73070 | JGI IMG/M metagenome (GOLD analysis project Ga0099364, IMG submission 73070) | Microcerotermes parvus P3 segment gut microbial communities from Pointe-Noire, Republic of the Congo - Th196 P3 | ecosystem: Host-associated > Arthropoda: Insects > Digestive system > Gut ...
CCCCGGTTATGCGCGATTCCATATCGCCGCTCTCCAGCCGCTTGAAATGCTCCATCAGCACCATCAGCGGCCGGTTCATGTATTTATGCGTCATGTACGCGTACAGGCAGGCGAGGCCAAAAAACAGCACAATGGCCGCCCATATCAAAAACCTGTACCACTGCGCGGGCGCGGCCAGCAGGCTCTCGTCGTAATAGCTGACGAACGTGAGGCCCGCTATGTACAACTGCCGCTTCACCGCTATGTGCCTCTTGCCGTCGAGGAGCACGGTCTCCTCGCCCGGGGAGCGCGACAGCGTCGCGGAGAGGGCGCGCGCCGGCCCCATGCTTTCGGGCGCCGCTATCAACCCGTCGTGGTTGTACAGGAAACAGCCCGTCCCCCCGGCGAAATGCACATAGTCGCTGAACAACTGATCGCTGGACAGCACTGTCTCTATTACGTAGTTGACCGTGCTGCCGCGCCTGTTTACGGTGTACAGCGTCAAATAGCCGTCGGCGATGAATGCGCCGCCATACAGCCCGTGGATACTTTCGAGGCGCTCTATCTGTGACAGCGTCAAATCGTCATAAACGTACCTGCCGCCGCCCGACGACGATATGACGCGCATCATGGGCGGCATATACACGCTGACTGCCTCCACATAGGCGTTTGTGCTTTTGAACAGCGAGAGCTTGTCCTGCAGCCGGTTTATGGTCGTGGTCCATGTCAGCCTGTTCATGAGCCCGCTGTGGTATGTCAGATCGTTGAGGTCCTTGTCGAGGATGAGGCTTTGGTGCTGGCTGACGATGCGCGAGTATTCGGACTCAAAGCTCTGCGCGAAGTAGTCCGCATTTTGCGACATGGCTTGCGACGCCTCGACGCGCGCCTGATAGTCGGCGTTCCATATCAGCGCCAGCGTTATGCTCAAAAATGGGATTGACACACATACGAATACGATTATGAACCGGCGAAAAATCCCGCCCCTGGCAATGGATTTCATGGCACAACCCCATATGGCAAACCGCGAGCGGCTGTCCAACAATTTATACGTTTATGGAATTCCTGCATCGACGCGATAAGCGTCAACTACGTTGCCGGGACATCGCGCCCCACGGGCGCTTATTGTATCGTTTTTATATGTGTTCCGCGCGTATGTCAACATTCTATATCAAATCGGTCAACATACTATACAAATGACAAAATATTTAACTACATATCCGGCGAAAATTGCCCTATACTGTGTGCAATATTTTATATTTACTGTATTAAGTATTATATAAATAATGGAGGCGTTAGAATGAAGAAAATGCGTAACTTTACTATTGCCATCGCGGTATTGCTTATCGTCGCGATGATGGCGGCCTGCGGCGGCACGGCGCCTTCGGGCGCAGAGACGACAGCCGCTGCAGCGGCGACGACTGCAGCGTCCGCAGCAACAGAAGCTGCGACCACCGCCGCTACAACCACGGCGGCATCCACGACGGCGGCAGCGGCCGGAGCGGCGACCACAGCGGCGCAAGCCACTACGGCGGTGATCACCACGACCGCCACGCCCGAGACGACGCCTGCCGCCGGCACGGCGGAGGCCGACAAATTCTTCGGCGGCTATGATCCGATGATCACCATCACATCGGTGAAGAACCTGGGCTCCGCAGGCTTGACGTTCCCGGAGGGCGACTCGCTCGAAGACAATGTCTGGACTCGCTATTACGAGGAAGTCCTCGGCATCAAGATCGACTGGCTGTGGTCCGTCAACGACGCGGAATACGACCAAAAGGTCAATATCGCCATCACGTCGAACGACATACCGGACATCATGCGGGTGCGGAACACCCAGATGAAAATGATGTACGAGAACGACCAACTGCTCGACATGACCGACCTGCTGCCGGAGTACTGGGCGCCGTTCACAGAGGACGTCATAACGGCGGACGGGGGCAACGGCCTCCGCTCGGCCACATTTGACGGGAAGCTGTCCGCGATACCCATCGTCGGCAACGGCCTGGGCAACGCGTTCGTGCTGTGGGTCCGTACAGACTGGCTGGAAAAGCTTAATCTCGATTTCCCCGAAACGATCGAAGACGTGCTGGCGCTGAGCGAGGCCTTCACGACGCAGGACCCGGACGGCAACGGCCTGGACGACAGCTTCGGCATCGCGGTTCACAAGGATTTGTTCGGCGTGGGCTTTGCCTGCCTCGAGGGCTTCTTTAACGCGTACGGCGCGTACCACGACATATGGATACCGAGGGACGGGCAGTTGGTGTACGGCAATGTGCAGCCTGAGGCCAAGGCGGCGCTCCGGGTGCTCACGGAGCTGTACGCGAACGGGCAGCTAGATCCCGAGTTCGGCGTCAAGGACGCGAACAAGGTCACAGAGGACGTCGGGGCAAACAGGTTTGGCCTGATGTTCGGCCAGTTTTCGAACATGGCGCGGATAAACCCCGTCAAAGTGGAGAACCCGGAGTTCGAGTGGGTCCCGGTGTCCGTTCCGCTGGACAGCGACATCCAGGCAAAGGCCCAGTTGCCGTTTGGCACGAGCCGCTATTTTGTCATAAGCAAGGCGGCCAAGAACCCCGAGGCGTTCGTGAAGATGGTCAACCTGCAGCTCGAAAAAAGCTATGGCGAATCGGCTGAGTCGACGCGTTTCAACATCACGCCGGACGGCTACGGCCCGTACTCGTACAACGTGGTGTATTTCGAGCCGGCCATGAAAAACTTTGACGCGGCCAAAGCGGTCACCTATGCCGTCGAGACCGGCGACACCTCGCTGCTGAACGACGAGCAGCGCAACTACTACGACATGAGCATGATGAGCCTGAGCGGCGACCACGGGAACAACAACTGGCACCAGTTGAAGATGTTCGGGCCCAAGGGCTCGCTGTCGGTGATGCAGGGCTACTGGGACTCTGGCAACTATATGCCGAACGCGTTCTACGGCGCCCCAACGCAAACGATGACAGAAAAATTGTCCACGCTGCAGACGCAGACATTGACCGACTACACCGCCATCATCCTGGGCGGCAACCTGGACGATTTCGAGGTTTATGTGCAAAACTGGAACCTGCTCGGCGGCGAGCAAATGACCGCCGAAGTCAACGAGTGGTACGCGACGCAGCAGTAATACAATAATTAAACATAGAACAGCGAGGGGACGCCGAGGTACGGGATGTCGAGGCGCGGGATGCCGAGGCGCGGGACGTCGAGGCGCGGGATGCCGAGGTTGGCGTCCCCTACGATTTCGTTCTATTGGGGGCGCCGATGAACAAAAATAAATTTATACGGAACCTGCCGCTGCATATCATGCTGCTGCCGGCGCTGACGTTCCTATTCATCTACAACTACATACCGCTCGTCGGCAACCTGATGGCCTTCCAGCGCTTCAACCCCGTCAGGGGGCTGTTCCGCTCCGAATGGATCGGCCTTAGCAACTTCCGCTATGTGATGCTCATGCCGGGCACCTTCCAGGTTCTATGGAACACATTCTACATTGCGATGCTTAAAGTCATCGTGGGCATTGTTGTGCCGGTGAGCGTCGCCCTGATGCTGAACGAGATGCGCAACATCCGCTACAAGCGGGCGGTCCAGACCATCATATACTTTCCGCACTTTATCAGTTGGGTCATCCTGTCGGGCGTGATGGTCGACATACTCTCCCCGTCCAGGGGGATCGTGGGGCTGATGTTCCAGGCGCTCGGGCTCAATGCCCCGTTCTTCCTTGGCGACCCCACCATCTTCCCCTACACGCTCGTAGTGACGCATAGCTGGAAGGAGTTCGGGTTCGGCACCATTGTGTACCTGACGGCCCTGACAAACATCGACCCCACCTTGTACGAGGCGGCGATGATCGACGGGGGCAACCGGTGGAAGCAGACGCTCCACATCACCATCCCCGGCATCCTGCCGATCGTCATGCTCATGTCCATCCTGAGCATGGGCAACATTTTAAACGCCGGCTTCGACCAGGTCTTCAACCTGTACAACCCGCAGGTGTACAAGACCGGCGACATACTGGACACGCTGGTGTACAGGCTGGGGCTTGTGGACGCGCAGTACGGCGTCGCCACGGCGGTGGGGCTGTTCAAGTCCGTCGTGTCGTTCGTCATGCTGTCCATATCGTACGCCCTCGCGTATAAATTTACCGACTACCGGGTGTTTTAAGGTGTGTTTTTAATGGAAATGAGGCAAGCATATGAATAAATCGACGCCGGGGATGAAAGCGTTTTCCATATTCAACTATCTTTTTTTGTCCGCACTGGCCGTGACGTGCCTTTTGCCCATGGTCAACCAGCTCGCCATATCGTTCAGCTCCAGCGGGGCGGTCGGCATGGGGCTGGTGCAGCTCTGGCCGGTCAACCCGACGCTGGAGGCATACAGGTACATGGCGGAAAAGCCCCAGTTCTTTGCATCGGTGGGCGTGTCCTTGCAACGCATCCTGCTGGCCGTGCCGCTGAGCATGCTGCTCACGGTCCTCGCGGCCTACCCCCTGTCGCGGCACAACCACGAGTGGAAAGCACGCAAATACTATATCTGGCTGTTCGTCATCCCGATGCTGTTCAGCGGCGGGCTGATCCCCACCTACATGGTGGTGCGGGACACGAAGCTCATCAACACAATCCTGGCGCTGGTCTTCCCATCGGCCGTCAATATGTTCAACACCATCCTGATGATGAATTTCTACCGGGGCATCCCCAAGGAGATGGAGGAGGCCGCCCTGATCGACGGCGCGGGGCATGTGCGCGTGCTGACGAGCATCATCTTGCCCGTGTCCGCGCCCGTCCTCGCGACGGTGACGCTGTTCTTCATCGTCAACCACTGGAACGCGTGGTTCGACGGGTTGATTTACATGAACTCGCCCACCAAGTACCCGCTACAGACATACATGCGGACGCAGGTGTTCGCCAACGACCTCATGTCGATGGAGGCGATGCGCGATGTGCGTGAGACCACAAACGTCTCCGACCGCACGGGCAAGGCGGCGCAGATTTTCCTTGCGGTACTGCCGATTTTGTGCGTGTACCCGTTTTTGCAAAAATATTTTACGACAGGCATAGTAATGGGCAGCGTTAAAGGATAAGATAGATAAAATATTACAGCTGCCGACGCGCGGCGCGCGCCGGTACAAGAATGCGAGGGTGGTGTATGAAACGCAAAATTGCATTTATCGGCGCGGGCTCCATGGTGTTTACGCGCAACTTGGTACGAGACCTTCTGACGTTCCCGGCGTTTGGGGACGATTTGGAAATCGCGCTGTGCGACATCAGCGAAAAGAACCTTGGCTATAGCAAGTCGGCCGTCGAGCGCATATTGAAAGACGGCGGGTACGGCGCGAAGATGACGACGACGACCGACAGGCGCGTCGCGCTGGAGGGGGCGGACGGCGTCCTCACCACCATCGCCGTGGGCAAGCCGGGCGACACATTGGTCGACTGCGGCATTCCCGAGAAATACGGCGTCACTGTCTGCGTCGGCGACACGCGAGGCCCGCAGGGCATTTTCCGCTATCTTAGGACGATCCCGGCCATTATGGAAATCGTCCGCGACATGGAGAAGCTGTGCCCGGATGCCGTTTTATTAAACTATACGAACCCGATGGCGATGATCTGCCGCACCATCCAGGAAGCCAGCAGCATCACCACGACGGGTCTGTGCCACAGCGTGCAGGGCACGGCCATGATGCTCGCGCGCTGGATTGGCGCGCCTTTCGAGGACATCACGTACCTGTGCGCCGGCATCAACCACCAAGCCCATTATTTGAACTACAAATGGAACGGGAAAGACGCTTATCCGCTGATACGGGAAAAGATCCTCAACGACAAGGAAATATACGAGTCCGAAAAGGTGCGCAACGAGATGTACCTTGCATTGAACTACTACGTGACGGAGTCCTCAGTGCACAACAGCGAGTACAACGCTTGGTTCCGCAAGCGCCCGGAGCTGATCGAACAGTACCTTCGCGAGGGCTCGACCTTGACGTCGGAAAAGATCAAGAGCAGGCTGGACCCCACGGGCGAACGCCGCGCGGAGCGGATGAACACGTGGCTGGCCGAGCCGTTCACGCTGGAGCGCGGGCACGAATACGCCGCATATATCTTCAACGCCATTTTCGGCGACTATACGATTTTCGAGTTCAACGGGAACATCAGAAACTTCGGGCTGATCGACAACCTGCCGCACGGCTGCTGCGTCGAGTCGCCCGTGGAGGCGTCGCGCGCGGGGCTGCGGCCGATCCATGTGGGGCCGCTGCCGGCGAACCTGGCGATCCTCAACGGCATACACGCCCAGATTGAGGACATGGCCGTCCACGCGTACCTGACGGGCGACCGGGATCTCGTGTACCAGTGCAACTATTTCGACCCGAACACATCGTCCGTGCTTTCGCTCAAGGAAATAAGGGCTATGACCGACGAAATGTTCGAAGCCGGCAAGGAGTGGCTGCCGATATAAGGTGTTAATAATCGTATAAGAAATTAGTTAACGCGAAGTATTTGCCCGTAGGGGCGATTGTTAATCGCCCGCGTGCGATATGTAAAAAACATATGGGTTTTTAATGAACTGGCGGCTGCATGATCATGTTTTATTGCAGCCGCCCCATTTCGTCCAGCAGCTCCGGCAGGGGCTTTATCGCATCGGATGCGCCTGCACCGGACAGGCTGCATGCCGCCACGGCGCCGGCTACATGTATGGCCCTTTCCAGCGGCCATCCGTGGTACGCCCCGTACAGGACGGCGGAGGCGAAGGCATCCCCGGCGCCGACGGACGACTTGATGAACCCGTCCGGTATTTTCCAAGACGGCGTCTGCACGTATTCCCCTCCCCGCACTAGGCCGCACGCCATCTCCGGCATGTGCAGCACGACCCAGCGCCTGACGCCTATGTCCATCAGCATGCGGCAGGCTTCCGGCAGATTCTCCACCAAAACCTCACCGCCCGCGCCGCGCAGGGGTATGCCCGTCGTGCGGGACGCCTCGTACTCGTTGATGCAGCAAAAATCCACATATTTGAGCGCAGGAGGCACAAGCTCCCGAAAGCGCTCGCCCTCCTCGCTCACCACGTCGACGGACGTTAAAATGCCGGCCTTCTGCGCAGCGTCCAGCACGCGGCACATGGCGGTCGGATAGTCGGGATCCGGCGCGTCGAGGGCGTCCAGCAGAAGGATATAGCCGATGTGCAGGATGTCCGCGCCAATCGATATAAAATCGAAATGCTCCGGGGCGAGCAGGCTGTTCGCGCCGTTGTATGTAAAAAATGTCCTGCGACCCGTCCCCAGCTCCGACATAACGTCCGTATAGGACGTGCTTCCCTGCCGCAAAACATGCGTGACGTCAATATTTTTATGTTCCATAAACTGCGACATGATGTACTCCCCCGCCTCGTCATGCCCCACAATCCCGATTATTTTTACAGGGAGCGACGGGTCGAGCTTTGCCAGCGCCAGCCCGCAGTTGCAAGCCAACCCTCCGACGGAGCGATCCATCGCCGATATTGTAGTCAACGCCTGCGGCGCCGGATAGCTATTGATATATTTAACATAATCAACAATAAGGCTCCCAGCAATAGCAATACCCTTTTGCATATTTATGTCCTTTCACCCCAGTAATATACGTTTTACATGTACGACAAGGGCGTAGCACGCTACGCCCCTACGGACGGACGCCTGCCCTTATATCAAAAATTTATGCTAGACTATACTACCGCGCATACCCTTTTTTACTTTTTCGGCCAACAGCAGCAACTCCGGCATGGGGCGCTCGATGGCTGCGAATAAATCCATGACCAGCGCGGTATGCTCGCCATCGAGTCCGCCCGTGTCCCTGGCAATGGCCTCTGCCTCCCCCGCGTTGTCCGTGACATAGCGCAGCGCCGCCGCGTACCCCAGCTCTATGTATACGGGGAATATGCCGTGCGCCCGGCACTCCCGCATCGCCCCCGCGAGCCTGTCCCCCGCCGCGAGCTTGCGCATGGGGTCGCGGCAGACGCGCTCGCAGGTGTCGCCGAGCGCCGCGTTGCCGAACCGCAACAGCAAGTCCTCCGCGTGGTCGAATACCCCGCCAAAGGGAACGGCGTACTTTGCGGACAGCATGGCGGCCGATTCGGTCATGGCGCTCTGCGTAAAAAGGCGGACATGGGGATCGGCGATAGCCTCCGCAATCGTGGCATAGCCCCTCCCGGCGCCCAGGTACCCACAAATGGCGTGTCCCATATTGTGCATATATAATTTTCGTTCTTCGAAAAAGGCGAACGGGGCGTATGGAATCAAGTTGGCCACGTCAGGGGGCGCCCCGACGAACGCGTCCCTGTCCACCGGGAGAAGCCCGTATTCCTCGACCATGACATTCAACGGGTCTTCGGTGTTCGGCGCGGCGACGGGGATCATGCGGCCTATGGCCGTCTCTATCAGCCCGCATTTTTGGGCGAGCAGCGCCCTGTCCCCTTCGGGCAAGGCTGCCTCGAGCCAGCCGCGCAGGTGGTGAGCGGCGCCTTTTAGGTTTTCGCAAATCAAAATGTTAAGCGGCCTGCCCGATTGCCGCATCCTGGCGGAAAAGCCCCTCGCAATCAGCGGGGCGACTTTTTGCAACACTGACGCGCCTAGCGCTGTCGCCATCATGTCGCAGGCGGCGATTTCCCCCACGACGGCCGTCTCGTCCAGGCCGTCGACCCCGCGCACGCCTGAAACAGGAACATAAACAGGCGTTTCGGCAACGATTGTATAATGGTAGCCCCGCCTTTCGTTCAAAGCGCGGACAATATCGGGGTTTATATCGACAAAAGCCACTTCATACCCGGCATGTGCGAAAAGCGGGCCGATAAACCCCCGCCCAACGCTGCCCGCTCCGTACATTAAAAATTTCGGCATATTGTTGGCGCCGCCTTTCTTCAATTTATTGGTTAATTATAATCTTCCGCAGCCAAAAAAAGCAATTGCATCACGAGCCGGGCATGTTGATTATACTGAATATATGTTACAATTCAATATATCAAGCGAGAACGAATTAAAGGAACCAATGATATGGATATGAGTAGAGTAGAAGCGAATAATAGCGTTCATGCAGACGCGAAGGCGGCAGCCGTCGCGCCGGTGCTGCGCATGTGTTACGCGGCGGCGGCGGGGACTGGGGCTGGGGCTGGGGCGGTTATTGTATACCTTGGGGAAGAGGAGCCGCGCCCGGGGCAGCGTGTGTGCATCATAGAACCGGGTGACATTGGATTAGACGGTAGCGCCCCCGGCGACCCATTGTCAGAAACTGATATAGCCACGTTTCATTCCGCTCTCAAAAATGAGTTCCTAACAAACGGGTGTGGCCGGGTAGCGGTATATGTGCCGGGCGTCGGTATGTTTGCCTGCGGCGCGGATATTGACGCAGCTATCCGCGAAGCGGTGCAGGCGCTTCAGGGCAGCTCCGCCGCATATTTCAGGCGTCAAGCGCAGGCCATAAAATATATGGCTATGGCTACGGATGATATAAACAGCAACGGCGCGGCAGATAACGGGCGCATGAAAGGCAAAATCGTGCTGGTAACAGGCGCGGCGCAGGGGTTCGGCAAGGGGATAGCGGAAGGGCTCGCGGCAGAGGGCGCGTATGTCGCAGTCGCGGACATGAATTATGAAGGCGCTAAGGCATGCGCGGAACAGATATGCAAAATATGTGGCGCTGGGCGCGCGATTGCCGTACACGCCAACGTCACGGACGAAGAGTCCGTCGCCGCCATGGTACGGGAGACGGTTCTCTCCTACGGGGGCCTCGATCTGTTCATCTCTAACGCGGGGGTGCTGATCGCGGGGGCGCTGCCAGACATGTCAAAAAAGGATTTCGAGCTCGTCACATCGGTCAACTACACAGGCTATTTCCTCGGGGCGAAACACGCGTCTGCCCCCATGAAGATACAGCGCGCCGTAAATGGGCAATACATGTCGGACATCATAGAGATCAATTCAAAGTCCGGGCTGGAGGGCAGCAACAAGAACTTCGCGTACGCGGGCAGCAAGTTCGGCGGAATCGGGCTGACTCAGAGCTTCGCCTTGGAACTGGTCGAGTACGGCATAAAAGTCAACGCCATCTGCCCCGGCAATTTTCTGGACGGCCCGCTGTGGTCGGATCCGGACAGGGGCCTTTTCAAGCAGTACCTGGAGGCTGGGAAGGTGCCGGGCGCAAAAACTGTGGGCGATGTGCGGCGCTACTACGAGTCGCGCGTCCCTATGAAGCGCGGCTGCACGGTCGGGGACGTAGTAAAAGCCATTTTATACCTGGTCGATCAAAAATATGAGACCGGGCAGGCGCTCCCGGTCACGGGCGGGCAAGTCATGTTGAGCTAAAAGTTATCATATATATAGATGACAGATATGTCATCTATATATATGATCGCATTAATTGGTAACGTTAAAATGAACAGTTTGTCATTTTATTTATTATGTTTTGCATATGCTCTCTAATGGTAACTCAATTATAATGAATGGAGCGTTCATGAACGATATCGACAATCGAGGGCGATCCCAGGAGCTGTCACCGGATCGGGCTACGGGACGAGCCCAGGAGTTGTCATCGGATCGAGCCCAGGAACTTTCCCAGGATCAGACCACGGAGCAAGCGCAGGGGCAGTCTGCGGATCGAGCCCAGGGGCTGTCTGCGGATCGAGCCTCGGATCGGGCCGAATTCGTAAACAACCATATCCATACGACATATTCGTTTTCGCCCTATTCCCCGGCGGAGGCCATTGGCGCGGCGCGGTCGGCGGGGCTGCTGACCGCCGGCATCATGGATCACGATTCGGTGGCCGGCGCGCAGGAGTTCATCCGCGCCGGGGAGGCCGCCGGTGTCGCCACGACGGTCGGCCTGGAGTGCCGCTGCTCCATGTCCGGTACGCCGTTCGAGGGCAGGCGGCTCAACAACCCCGACCAGAACTCCGTCGCGTACCTGGCCATGCACGGCATCCCGCACGGCGCGCTGGGTCGCGTGCAAAATTTCATGGCGCCATATAGGGCAGCACGCGAGGCCAGGAGCCGCGAAATGACCGGTCGGCTGGACGGGCTGTTCGCGCCGCATGGCATCAGGCTCGATTTTGATCGGGATGTGGCGGCGATTTCACTGTACCGGCAGGGGGGGACGATAACGGAGCGGCACATACTGTTCGCGCTCGCGAGAAAGCTCATGGCCACGCATGGAGCCGGGGGCGGGCTGGTCGATTTTTTGGAAGGCGCGTTCTCGATTGAAATAACGGGCGGGCTGCGGGAAAAATTGACGTCGCCCGGTACGCCCTATTACCAATACCATCTATTGGGCCTGCTCAAAAGCAGTTTTATGGACAGGTTTTACATAGACGCCAGGGATGAGCTTGTGCATGTGTCGGATTTTGTAAAGCTTGCTAACGAGGCAGGCGCGATAGCCGCGTACGCATACCTTGGCGACGTCAAGGACTCCGTGACGGGCGACAAAAAGGACAGCGCGTATGAAGATTCGTTCTTGGACGAGCTTACCGCGTGGCTAAAGCTCGCTGGCTTCCATGCGGTGACATATATGCCCGCGCGCAACACGCCGGAACAGTTAGCACGCATCATCGCGCTGTGCGGGCGGCACGCGTTGTTCCAGATATCCGGGGAGGACATCAACTCGCCGTTCCAGAGTTTTATATGCCCCGCCCTGGCCGATCCGCGCTACGCCCACCTCGTCGAATCGACATGGGCGCTGATTGGCCACGAAAAGGCGGCCACCCGCGATCCCGGGCGCGGTATGTTCTCGCCCCGGACAATCGCCGAAACGCCGCCGCTGAGTGAGCGGATCAAACGGTTTGCAACAATAGGGCGTTCAGGCGAATAATAGAAAACGCGCAACCTAATATAATAGAGAGGAATGATAACGCATGAAGACAAAAGCCCTCCGGCAATATGGAAAAAACGACCTGCGGCTCGAGGAATTCGAACTCCCGCCCATAGGCGAAGAAGAATTACTCGTGAAAGTCATGTCAGACAGCCTGTGCATGTCGTCATATAAATCATCATCGCAAGGCGCCGATCACAAACGCGTCCCCGACGATATAGCCACAAACCCCATCATCATCGGCCACGAGTTCTGCGGGGAGATACTGGAAGCAGGGCCGATGCTGGCTGGCAAGGCCCAATACGTTCCGGGCAGGCGCTTTTCTATACAGCCAGCGATGAAGGGCACATACGACGCAGCGGGCTATTCGTTCAAATATCTGGGCGGCAACACGCAGTACGCGATCATCCCCAAGTGCTACATCGATCAGGACTGCGTGCTGCCCTACGACGGCAAAGCGTGGTATCACGCGTCGATGGCCGAGCCGGTTTCATGCGTCATCGGCGCCGCCCGCGCGAGCTATCACACGGAAGCTGGCGTCTATGAGCACAAAATGGGCATCCGCGAGGGGGGCAAAATGGCCGCGCTTGCCGCCGCCGGGCCGATGGGGCTGGCGCTCATCGACTATATCATCCACTGCGATAGGAGGCCTTCGCTGCTTGTCGTGACAGACATCGACCAGGGCAGGCTGGATCGGGCCAAAGCTTTGCTGACGCCGGAGGAAGCCGCGCAATTCGGCGTCGAGCTGAAATATGAAAACACGCGGGACTGCGCCGATCCGGTGGCACTGCTGCGCGGGCTGGCTAACGGCGCCAAGGGCGCGAACGCCACCGTTGGCGCGAACGTCGCCGTTGGCGACGGCTATGACGACGTGTTCGTGTTCGCTCCGGTCGCGCCGGTGGTCGAGCAAGCGGACGCGATACTTGGCTACGACGGCTGCATGAACTTCTTCGCCGGGCCGTCCGACACAGCCTTTGCCGCGAAGTTCAATTTCTACAACGTGCACTACAATGCCACGCATGTTGTCGGCACATCAGGCGGCAACACCGACGATATGAAGGAGGCGCTCAGCCTAGCGGCGGCGGGCAGGATAGACCCGTCGATATTGATAACGCATGTCGGCGGTTTGGATGCGGCGCGCGACGCGACGCTGCGGCTGCCGGAGATACCGGGCGGCAAAAAGCTAATCTACACGCATATATCCATGCCCCTGACGGCGATTGCGGATTTTGCCGCCCTGGGGGAAAACGATCCGGTGTTTGCGGAACTGGCAGACATATGCGGGCGGGCCGGGGGGTCGGGCGCGGGCCAGTCCGGCGGCTTATGGTGCGCGGACGCCGAGCGCTATCTGTTGGCCAACGCGAAACCAATATAGAGTGAGGAGTAAAAAATATGGCTGAAACGGTTCTGCTGCCGAAGATCGGCATTACAGTGGAGTCATGCATTATCGGCGCGTGGAACAAGAAGGCTGGCGACACGGTTGCCATAGGTGACGTCCTGTTCAGCTACGAGACGGATAAAGCGGTGCTCGAATGCGAGTCGACGGCTGGCGGCACTTTATTGGAAGTGCTGTACAACGAAGGCGACGAGGCGCCCGTGCTATCGCCTGTTTGCGTCATTGGCAGCCCCGGTGAAAATTACCAAGACGTGCTGCGCGGGGGCGAGTCCGTCGGGGGAGAATCCTTCGGGGGAAGCACAAAAAGCGTCGAAGGCATCGACGGTGAGCGGGCGTCAAGCCAGCATAAAGATAGCGGGCGGGACGCCCGCGCACCCAGTAGTGATACAAATGGCGCCGATAGAGCCAATGGCATCGACGCCCGCGCGCTCAGTAAAGATATTGGTGGCAGTGAAAGTACAGATGGTATCGTAGGTATAAAAATTTCACCGCGCGCAAGAAATCTCGCGGAGCGGCTAGGCATAGATTACGGTGCGGCCGCCCCGAGCGGACCAAATGGGCGCGTAATAGAACGAGATATAGAGCAACTGGCGCGCGTGTTGCCCGCCTCGGCGGAGGCGGTTCCGGCGTTGGCCGGGGTAGCGGGCGCTGTCCAGGCTGTGGCGGCAGGCGTCGCCGCGAAGGTTGCAACCGCAAGCCTCGACGCGAAGGCTGCTGCCGGGGCAACCAACATTCCAGCCGTTGCCGTGGCAGCCAAAGCATCCGGCACAGGCGATGGCGAGGCAGGCTACAGCGACGAAAAACTGCCGAACATCCGCCGCGTGATCGCCAGGACCATGCAAAAATCGTTGTCCGAAATGGCACAGCTCACGCACCACCACTCGTTTGACGCGACCAATGTTTTGGCGCTCAGGGCCCAATTCAAGCAATTCGGCAAACAGCGCGGTATGGACGGTGTGACGATTGGCGACATTATACTTTATGCCGTCTCGCGCATATTGCGCGACTTCCCGGATTTCAACGCGCACCTCATCGACGGCAGCGTCATGAGGCGTTTCCGCGACATCAACCTCGGCGTGGCAATAGACACGGAGCGCGGGCTGATGGTCCCGACGCTATTCAACGCGGGCGAAAAAACACTGAAACAAATATCTGCAGAAGTCAAGGCTTTGGCGGGGGCGGCGCGTTCGGGTTCTATTAACCCCGACTTGCTGGGCGGCGCCACATTTACCGTGTCTAACCTGGGCGCTACCGGGATAGAGATGTTCACCCCCATCATCAACCCGCCGCAGGTCGCGATCCTCGGGGTCTGCGGCGTAACCACGCGCGTGCGCGCCGCAGTGGCAAACGCAACAGGTGCGGCTGGTTCGGCAGGCGCGGTGGGTTCGGCAGGCGCAGCAGCCATCGAGGCTTACCCGTCGATGGGGCTGTCGCTCACATATGACCACAGGGCGGTAGACGGCGCGCCGGCCGCCGTGTTCGCGCAAAAGATATGCGAGGGCCTGGAAAATATACAAATGCTGCTGATAAGCGGCGATTAGCAATTTTTAAGTTGATAAGTAACGCTTATCAAAGTTTACAGATTGAGGTTATTAAGTTAGCGAATAAAAATGCGACGCAAAAACGTGAATATAGGTGACGTATGGATCGATATGACTTGGCAATATTGGGCGGAGGCCCTGCGGGGTATATCGCCGCAGAGCAAGCCGCGTCGGGCGGCCTGAAAACCGTCTTGTTCGAAGCGGATAAACTGGGCGGCGTTTGCCTGAACGAGGGCTGCATCCCGACAAAGGTGATGCTCAACTCTTCCAAGCTGCTATACTACGCTAAAACCGGCGTGGCATACGGCGTACTGGCAAAAGGCGTTGACGCAGGAGGCGCAGATTTCAGCAACGCAAAAGTCGGTAGTGCTGAATTCGGCAAAACCGAATTTCATATATCGCAAAGCGCGGTGCTGGCGCGGAAGGAAAAGGCTATTAAAACACTCACAGCAGGGGTACGCTCAAAATTGTCGGCTGCCGGCGTCGATATAGTTTTCGGAAAAGCGGAAATCTCAGGCAGTGGCAACGCTGGCGTCGGCAGGGGCGAAATCGGCGGTAGTAATGGCGGCGGTAGCGGCGGTAATAACAGCAGTGGCAACAGTGGCGGTAACGGCGGTAGTAACGGCAGTGGCAACGGCGGCGGCGCAGACAGAGGCGGCGGCTACATTGTCACGCAGACAACAGGCGACGCGCCCGGGCGGCAAGTACAGGCTGCCCGCGTTTTAATCGCAACCGGTTCATCCCCGATTGTCCCGCCTGTCGGCGGCGTCGGGCAGGCCCTAGAGTCAGGTTTCGCCATCACAAGTCGTGAGGCGCTTTCGCTCGCGGACATACCAAAAAAACTTGTCATAGTAGGCGGCGGCATTATTGGGCTGGAGCTCGCGGACTATTTTAATGCCGCAGGCGCGGACGTTACAATTGTGGAAATGCTGGACAGGGTCGCGTTCCCGATGGAAGCGGAAACATCAAAGATCCTCATGGGGCATCTGCGCAAAAGGGGCGTCGCTTTTAAGCTTGGGCATCGGCTGTCGGAATTCGTGCCGCCGGGGATGGGTGATAAAAACGGGGAAAGCGGAAAAATTATAATTGAACAAACTATTGTCGCAGGGGCGGCTGCCAATAGTGATTCGCCCTCAAAAGAGACTCTGCCAGCCGACACAGTCCTGATCGCAGTGGGGCGAAGGCCGAATGTCTCCGGCATCGGGCTGGAAAACATCGGCGTACATATCGAACGCGGCGCCATCGTAACGGACGACCATATGCGCACCAACGTCCCAGGCGTCTACGCGGCGGGCGACGTGAACGGCAAATACATGCTCGCGCACACGGCGTACCGCGAGGCCTGCTGCGCTGTATCGAACATGCTCGGCAAACCGGACAAAATGCGCTACGACGCCATCCCGTCGGTCATATATACAAACCCGGAAGCCGCCGGCGTCGGCGAAACGGAAGAGAGCGCCGCCGCAAAAGGGCTGCAGGTAAAGACCGTCAAGCTGCCGCTGCGTTATTCCGGGCGATACATAGCCGAGGTCGAAGGCGGCGACGGCATCTGCAAAGTGCTGTTCGACGCGCGCAAATCTACTATTATAGGGGCGCATATCGTTGGCACGTACGCTTCGGAGATCATTATGACCGCAGTCGCCATGATGGAGAGCCAAAGGCCCGCCGAGGCGCTGCGCGGCCTGGTGTTCCCCCATCCGACCGTCGGCGAGATCCTCCGCGAGGCGCTGTTCGCATATAAATAAATACACATTATAATTAATTCTACCGGAGGTTATAAAATGCCAAAATCAATGCCGATCGATCCGGCGGAACTGTCGAAGAAGAGCTATATCAAGACGCCGGACATACCGGTCAACCAATATAGCAAAACCGTCGCGCAAGAGCGGGATAATTTTTCGGACGGCGAATTGCTGCGCATATACGGCGACATGGCGATATTGCGTGAATTCGAATATATGCTGAGCCAGATCAAGACCCAGGGGGCGTACAGCGGCGTCGAGGCGGAATACCCAGGCCCCGCGCATCTCTCGCTCGGGCAGGAGGCTGCCGCTGTGGGCCAGGCGTACCTGCTGGGCAGGGACGACATGATGTTTGGCAGCCACCGCAGCCACAGCGAAGTGCTGGCAAAATCGCTGTCGTGCATACACAAGCTGCCGGGCGCGGAGCTGCAAAGCATCATGGAAAACTTTTTTGGCGGGCGCATCCTCCGGGCGCTTGACAAAGTATACAAGCCCAAGTCCATCGAAGACCAGGCGGTGCACTTTTTGCTGTACGGCGCTCTGTGCGAGCTGTTCGCGCGCGAAAACGGCTTCCATATGGGCATGGGCGGCAGCATGCACATGTTCTTCCTGCCGTTCGGCGTCTACCCTAACAATGCGATAGTCGGCGGCTCCAGCACGATCGCAGCCGGCGCGGCGCTGTATAAAAAGTGCAACGCGGCGCCCGGCCTGGTCATATGCAACATAGGCGACGGGAGCCTCGGGTGCGGGCCCGTCTGGGAGGCCATGAACTTCGCAGCGATGGGCCAATATGACAACTTGTGGGAGGCGCATAAAAAAGGCGGGCTGCCGCTTATTTTCAACATCAACAACAACGGCTACGGGATGGGCGGGCAGACCAGTGGCGAGACGATGGCGTACGACATGCTGGCGCGCGTGGGCGCGGGCGTGGCGCCGAACGCCATGCAAGCCGAGCGCGTCTGGGGGCATGACCCGCTCGCTGTCGTCGACGCGTACAGCCGCAAGATGCGGACAATAAAAGTAAAAGGCGGCCCCGTCCTGCTCGACGTCGTCACATACAGGCTGGTCGGGCATTCGACTTCGGATCAGAACGCGTACAGGACCA
>Ga0099364_10006138_pt1 | contig 17572 bp, 17 predicted proteins | sample TergutTh196P3_FD_73070 | JGI IMG/M metagenome (GOLD analysis project Ga0099364, IMG submission 73070) | Microcerotermes parvus P3 segment gut microbial communities from Pointe-Noire, Republic of the Congo - Th196 P3 | ecosystem: Host-associated > Arthropoda: Insects > Digestive system > Gut ...
AGAAAAGGTCTACGAGTACATCATTAACCGTTTTGGAAAAGACAACACGGCATATATATTGACTACGGGAACTATAGCGGAAAAAGGAACGATTGATGAAATCGGCAGAGCATTTCATTACTACTGGAAAAAAGAAAACGAAGGCAAGAAAGAAACAGAGAGCCCATACCATATTGACCGAATGGCTCGAATAAAAGCCGAGTTTGAGAGCGACACGGAGGAGACAAGACAAAAGTATGAAGAGATATTCTATTATTTCGACGGGCTTCTTGGCGTCGTGATTTCTCAAGGAATCCATCCTGCCGGAATGGTGGCGAGCCCGGTTACGTTACCAGACAACTACGGCACATTTTGGAGCGGCGAAAAAAGAGTAACTTCAATTAACATGGAGGAAATTCACGAGGTTTCCCTTGTGAAGTATGACATTCTGGGGCTTAAAAACATCGGGGTCATCAGAGATACGTGCAAACTGGCCGGACTTCCGTATCCGAAATCGCACACCATTGACTGGAATGATTCCGCCGTATGGGAAGACGTTATAAAGTCGCCGGCAGGTCTATTCCAGTTTGAATCACCGTTTGCGTTTGATAGTCTGAAGAAGTTTGAGCCACGTAAGATTAACGATATGTCTTTGGTAAACGCAGCAATACGTCCTTCAGGAGCATCATACAGGGATAGGCTGTTTGCTAAGCAAGTAAACAAAAACCCATCAGAAATAATTGATGAGGTACTAAAAGATAATGATGGGTATTTGTGTATTGGTGAGAATGAAGATATTTGTACACCTACGGGCCCGGTGAAAATCAAGAATATTTTGGTTGGGGATAGTGTATATACACATAATGGTATTAGGAGAGTTAAGGGGAAATTTGATAATGGCGTTCAAGACGTATATGCGCTTAGGTTTTTAGGAAGAGAGATAAAACTGACAAATGCGCACAAAGTATTGACACATAAAGGGTGGTTGCCACTGTCTCAAATTAGTGTTGGGGATAGTGTTGCTTACCATCTCGGGAATCAATCAAAAATAACACATAACGAATCTTTGTTAATGCTTGTCGGGTGGTTACTTGGCGATGGCGGATTGACAGTATCAAATTGTATTAAGTTTACAAATCAGAGTTATGATGTGACTTTAGCTTTTAGAAGGGCTGTAGAGGCGTTCGATCCATCGTTAACAACGTCTATTACCAATAGAACTTCAAGAGTGAATAAGCTAGATTTATTTCTTAGTGAAGTGAGGTTTGTAAAAAACTCCAAAAAAGCGAAATCGCTCACTTTAAAGCTCAGAGAGCTTGGCTTGAAATACGACGAGGGCGGTGGATGTGCTGCAACTGAGAAGTTTATACCTGATTTTTTGTTTGGGCTTAGTAAGGAGAGTTTGTTGATATTTTTAGGCGCATATACAGATACTGACAGTAACCTGCCAAACATTAGCACCCCTTATCTTACTTATAAGACAGCATCAAGTAGACTGGCGTATGGACTTCAAGAGATTATAAGACTAATTGGATACTCAGCAAACGTAAGCAAGGCGGAAAACGCTTATCATATTGGTGTTAACTCGGCTAGAGGATTACTGCTTGAATTGCACCAACACAGTTACAAGGTTAGGCGTAGGTGGGAAGTTGATAGGCTTACAAAAAGTAACAAGATAATATACGGAGGGAGAGTTTTAAGGCAATATGTTATAGACTGGGTGGTTGAAAATAAATTGTGTAAAAAGGATGTATGGCGAAATACCGGTGTCCAGCTGTGCGCAAAACATAAGTATATTGCCGCGAGTGCCGTAGAAAGGATAGCGTTATATTACTCTCTTAGTTACCCATTCGATATTAATCGTAATACGGAGTGGGTGGTCGTTGATGAAATATGTTATCAAGGTGCGTCTAATGTGTTTGATATAGAGGTTGAAGATGTTCATAATTATGTTTGTAATGGGGTGGTTGTGCATAATTGCTTCCAAGAAGACACCATTAAGTTCCTCAAAGACATCTGTGGCTTGAGCGGCAGCGAAGCGGACAACGTAAGAAGAGCAATAGGGCGTAAAGACGAAGAGCGCCTAAACGCCGCTCTCCCGCAAATTCTTGACGGGTATTGTGGGATGTCTGATAAACCCAGAGAAGTGGCTGAAGCGGAAGCAAAAGAGTTTATTCAGATTATCGAAGACTCCAGCAGATATCAGTTCGGACTTAATCACAGCACAGGTTATTCAATGATTGCTTACATGTGTGCTATGTTGCGGTACTATTACCCGCTGGAGTTTGTAACGGCTTTGCTGAATAATGCAGACAACGAAAGCGACATTATTTCCGGCACCGAGCTTGCTCAAATGAAAAAAATCAAAATCAAACCAATCCAATTCGGTTATTCAAGAGCGAAATATATGGCAGATAAAGAAACAAACTCCGTATACAAAGGCATCGAGTCAATTAAATACTGCAACACTGCCATTGGCGAAGAGTTGTATCGCATGAGGAATAAATTATATGAGTCGTTTATGGAGTTGCTATATGACATTAATGCTATTGATATAAACTCACGTCAAATGGATATATTAATAAAGCTAGACTACTTCAGAGTTTTCGGCAACAGCAAATACCTACTCAAGCTAAGAGATATATTTGATTATTTCAAACAAGGCAGCGCAAAGCATCTTAAAAAAGACAAGGTGAACGACCCGATTCTGAAAAGCATTATTGAGCGACACAGCAGACAAACTGAAAAAACTTACCTTGACCTTGACACACGAAGCATTCTCTATGAGGTTGAGCAGTATATGAGTGCGCAGGACATCAGGGACTTTTCGCTCAAAGACAAAATCGCGTTCCAGAAGGAGTTCCTTGGGTACATAGACATCCAGACCAACAACCCTGAAGACAAGAACAAACTCCTCGTCGTCTCTGTCACACCGCTTAAAAACAAAAACAAATCAAAAGTATGGGGTTACAGATATAAAACTGTTGCGCTTGCAACCGGTAAAAATTCAGAGATAACGATATGGGCAAGCGACTACGCAAGTAGGCCCGTTCAAGAGTTGGACACTATTTTTGTGAAGAGAGAGTGGCTTGAAAAGAAAGAGTGGAATGGGTACATAAACATCTGGGCGAATAACTATCGGATTATTGAGAGCGGGGTGGCGTAGCTGAATATTATCTACCGTATTTATTACGACTCGCCGGACGAAATAGAAGGGAGAGATATAGAATATGCTAACCAAAGACCAACGCGCCGCCATCCGTGCGCGGTGTGAGGCGGCAACGCTAGGGCCGTGGGAACTACTGCGGGTAAAGACCGTTGGCATAAATGGAGATTGGTTTTTGATTGATGAAAAAACAAGACTTGCAATAATCGAAAAATCTGATGCAAACGCCGATTTCATCGTCCACGCCCGTCAGGACATCCCCGCTCTGTTGGACGCGCTGGAAGACGCGGAAGCAGAAAATGAGGCACTATTTGAAACACACATAGCCCACGAAGCGGCAATCATGAGTAATTGCCAGTGCAACTACTGGAAACACCGCGCTGGGGCATCAGAGAAAGGACTAGATTATGGAGTCAGTAAAGAAGATATTTGATGAACTTCAAGCTACGAACGGTAAGAAAGAAAAAGAAAGCATTATAAGAGCAAATCAGGATAATCAAGCATTCAAGGATACATTACACTTCTTGCTTAACCCGTTTATTACAACCGGTATATCAGCTAAAAAGCTAAGTAAGCAAGTCCCACGGACAAGAACGCATTTTATAAATGGGTTCGCTGTGATGAAGTATTTACAGGAGAATAACACCGGTACTGATATGGTAATTGCCAGTGTTCAAGGGTTTATTAATCGACAGACCGATGATATGAAAGAATTTTACAGAGCCTTGTTTACCAAAAGCATACGCTTAGGTTGCGCAGCCAGTACAGTCAACAAGGTTTTAGGAAAAGGATTCATCCCTCAGTTTGAGGTGATGTTAGCGGAGAAGTTTATTGACTACATTAATATGGTCGAAGGAAGAGATTTTAGTGTTACTCTGAAGCTTGATGGTATTCGAGCGGTTGCCGTTAAAGATGGCGACAGCGTAAAAATATTTAGCAGACAAGGGCAACCGATAGAAGGATTAGTTGATATTGAAACAGAGTTACTTGGACATTATTTGCAAGATGTCGTTCTTGACGGCGAGTTACTCATCGCGGACACTGACGGAGTTCCAAGTAAAGTACAGTATAAAAAAACAACGAATATCGTTCGTAAAGACGGTGAAAAGCATGGGATAAAATTTAGAGTGTTTGACTACTTGTCATTATCTGAATTTACCAATCAGTTTTCAAAGAAAGCATATGTTGAACGCAGGACAGCGCTTGAGAGGGACTTCTCGCATATGGAGTATATTGAGGTTCTTCCCGTTCTATATTCTGGTAATGACATATCAAAAATATATGAAATCCTTGACAAGGCCAGAGCTGAGAGCCAAGAGGGTTGTATGGTTAATATGAATGATGCCCCATATGAGTTTAAGCGAACTAAGAATCTTCTCAAAGTAAAGACTATGCAGGATTGCGATTTGAGGATTGTAGGCTTCGAGGAAGGGCGAGGGAGGCTGTCGGGTACGCTTGGCAGGCTTAATGTTGATTATAAAGGGAATGTCCTTGGAGTCGGCTCAGGATTTAGTGATAAACAGCGAAAGTGGTTTTGGGATGATCAAGATAAGTTGGCCGGTCGCGTCATAACGGTTCAGTATTTTGAAGAAACAAAAGACAAAAACGGGAAACCATCATTAAGATTTCCGGTATATAAAGAACTGCGTGAGATAGATAAGGAGGTAAATTATTGAGATTTGAGTTTGAGAATTTTCTAAAAGACCGTAAAGAGGTCTTCTGTAATTATCGGTGCCGGCATGGTGACGGGAGAGTAGTTAATATAGTCGCCGAAGACTATGATGACGAGTGTAATAGATGTGGCGCTGCTATAAATAAAACTAAACCAAAGGTAAGTATTAACCCGTGTGATTACTGTGAAATATCTGAGTTCATCAGAGAAATTCGAGATTGTGACGTGGTTGTTGGATGATATTTTTCGACATGGACTCGCACTCATGCACCGTAGAAGTACATACAGGGAACCATGTTCAGCGAGAACAGATAAACGCACCCAAAATGATGCTTCAAGCCAAGTTTGTTCAGCTTATGGATATGGCTGGTCGAAGCCCAAGTCCAATGAAGGTGAAAATTATTAAGGAAGAAAAGGTCTGGGATCCATTAATCCAGACGCATAAACCCTTGGAAAATTTTATGGAGTTCAGAAATAATACTTGGGAAAGAGCATACAAACAGGAGGAAAATTTTGAAGAGTAATACATTACGAAAAGTATTGTCTAATATTCTATGGATATTTGTTTTCGGGTATATATTGATATGCTTAGCAATGTCTCCGTTATTGCTTGTTGAGGTAAACAAAGTACGTATAGAAGTAACCGCACTGGATACAAGAATAGACATATTAACAGATGAAGTCAGAACAATAAAAGAAGAAAATAATAAATTGCATGGATTGTTAGATAGAGCAAATAGTAGAGAAACAGTAAATTACGGAATTATGGATTTGAGTTATTCAAACCAAGACGATAATAAAGATTTGGAGTTCTTAGGTGAGTGGCGGATTACAGCTTATTGTTCATGTGAAAAGTGCTGTGGGAAATGGGCGAGTTCTAAATACAGACCGGATGGAATTGTCCGAGGAGCATCTGGGGAACAGCTTATCCCCGGCGTATCGGTTGCTGCGCCGGCATCGTTAGTGTTTGGGACATCTATTGAAATAGATGGGTTAGGAGAATATATCGTTCACGACAGGATGGCTCAATGGGTCATAAAGAAACACGGAAACACAATTGACTTATATATGGAAGACCACAAAGAAGCACTTGAATTTGGGGTAAGAATACTGACGGTCTATTCTTTACAAGCAGAGGGCGGAGGCGATGTATAGCGTAGAATGCTTGGAGCGCGGGAAATGGGTGGTTAAATGCAAAACCACCCACATAGATAAAACACAATTCAAGTCGATTGCAAATTGCGATCAATACCAATACCGGATAATGAAAGACGGTAAAGACATAACTGAAAGGTACAAAAAGGATAGGAAGGTGTGCAAAAATAATAATTGAGAGAAAGTGGGCGATGCCAAACAAATGGACATTCACAATAAAGCCGATAAAAGAACTCTTAAAAGAAGAAATTACAGATGGCTTATGGATAGACCCATTTGCAGGAGAGCATAGCCCAGCAGAAATAACGAACGACTTAAACCCAGACCGACCTACTACATACCACATGAACGCATTGGATTTTCTGAAAACATTTGAGGACAGCTCTGTAGACGGAGTTCTTTACGACCCGCCGTACTCACCCAGACAAGTCAAAGAGTGCTATGAGGGGATAGGCTCAGAAGTTAAGTGGGACGGCAGAACAACCTTTTGGAGCGAAACAAAAGATGAGGTTGCAAGGGTATTGAAACGTGGAGGAAAAGCGATTTGTTTCGGATGGAGCAGCATGGGGTGTGGAAAATCAAGAGGGTTTGAGATGAATAGAATATTGCTTGTCCCACACGGCAGCACAAAGAATGACACCATATGTACGGTTGAGATTAAAAGCGGCAATAATACATAATACCATATCAATTAAGTGATTGGTGAAAAAGAACGGAGGAAGATAATAAATGGCAATGGAAGTAATAAAACGAAAATGTGATGGCATCACAAAAGAAACAATACAACGAATAAAGACAGACGCGCCACAGATTGCATATAACTCAGAAGGTCGAATTACTGTGCGGATTCCTCAGCATAACGGGGATGTATTGGTGGTGTTTGACAGGCCGCTGTCACGGGAAATGATAAGATTTATGAAGTCCGGTATCGCAGAGTTGCCACACACCTCGGCTTGGTGCGCCAGATGCTCGCAGGAGTTTAATGAGGGACTTCCGTTTTGAGTTCATTAGGTATTACTAAAAAGCAAAACACACGAATCCTCGACGCCTGTTGTGGAAGCCGGATGTTCTGGTTCGATAGAGAAAACCCTGACACGACTTATATGGACATACGAGATTTTGAAGATACTCTTTGCGACGGTCGAACGCTCACCGTTCACCCTGACATCGTGGCCGACTTTCGGGACATTCCATTTGAGGATGAATCATTCTCTCTTGTCGTGTTCGACCCGCCGCATTTGAAAAGCGTTGGTGAGACAAGCTGGATGGCAAAGAAATACGGGAAGCTGTCTGATTGCTGGCAGGACGATTTAATGAAGGGGTTTTCAGAATGCTTCAGGGTACTCAAGCAGGATGGCGTTTTGGTTTTCAAGTGGAACGAAGACCAAATCAAAGCAGCGGAGGTTTTGAAGTTGGTTCCGTATAAGCCGCTGTTTGGGGATAGACGGAGTAAGACGCATTGGATGGTTTTCATGAAACCAAACAATAAACATAGAATCCTTGTTTGATATCTATTTTCTCTTTAGCTGAACGCTTAGATTCCCGTCTTCGTCTATTTCAATACTCAATGGTTTCACATACTTCTTGTAAAATTGCGCCTTCTCAGCTTCGGACATATCTGTGCGGGTTGTGTTGTGTGCTGCATCTACTATATCTTTAATATTCACCTGTAAGGCATTGGTGAGAGTGTCTTGTATCTCTTTTAGCAAAGCGGCGATTTTAATATCATTGCTGGAACCGGAGTAAAAATCATCTATAAAACAATAAAAAACACCGGCGTTAAAAAGAGCGTTCTTCATATCAGGACCGGTCTTTTCGTATTCAAGCATCACTAAAAATTTGGCTTCTGGAATCGATGAAATTAAACCCCAATAATCAGAGTCGCTTGAAAATAACACAAAAGAATCAACATTATTCTGATAAAACTCTCTGCACGTGCCGGCAGTTAACTTGATGTCTACCAAAGACTTATTATCTTTAACTCTTTCGATGAGGATATGTTCAACCGCAATGTCAGTGTATGATTCAAGTATTCGCCAAGTAGATACCGTGTTGACATCATCAAAGAGGATAATTTTACTTACTTTCTGAGCGTATTCTGGGGCAAGACCACGCAATGAGGCGCACAGCTTATACGGGTCAGAATTTTCGCAATCGACAACGAAGACAATGTTTTTAGCGGTTTCTATGAAGTTATATATACCGTCTTTAGTATTCGAACTAATATCTGAAACTTTGCTGTCATCAATGAATATATCGTTATTCCATAAATAAAGGAGCGTGACAAACTTTTTATCATTATACAAAATATTCCCTTGATCTGACGGATGCCAATTAATGTATGCCTGATAAGGGTAAGCGCTATAATTTTCGAAATACAAATTGCCAGCTGCCTTGATACCTTCTTCTGTTAATCCGTTGGGCATTATAAATAAGTTCTTAATATACGACCAGTTTACCCATATAGGAAACAATTCTTTACAGTTGTTTATTCTATCTGAAATGATTTTATTCAAATCAATTACAAAAAAGGTGAGTTTTTGGTTCGTCTTTAATTGAATACCATCAGATGAGAGTTGATGAAGAGATTCTACTGGCATCAACTCCGGCATCATACTTAAAGTCTTGTGGTTATAGATTTGCGCGTTAATTATTTTACTGAAATTACGCTCAATAGCTGTTCTCAAACGACATAGGTTACGTATTATCCGCGCCCTGCTATCGTTTTCAAGTTCGACAAAAATATCTAGTAAAGGCGGTTGTTGCTCATTTTCAAAAACATTTTGTTGGACTCCGATTAAGTAGGCAACTCTTGAAATTATGTTGTAGGTATGGTTTTTCCAGTAATTGGGCGTTGACGGATAGAGAGGCAAATCAGTGTTTGCATCGGCAATTTCATGGGTTATCAATATAAACAACTCCTAATCAAAAATATGTCAGTTAATAATACCACAAAGAAAGGTGTGACGCAATGCCAATGACAAAGAATTTGTCCGCGAAGAAAGAGGTGGTACATAATCGAAGCGATACGAGAGAAGGATTGGACGGGCAATCAGAATAGCGTCTTCAAAACGCTCGGAGCGTCTAATCATACAGACAGAAAAAGAGAGCAAGACGACTTCTACGCAACAGACCCCGCAGCCATCGACGTGCTGTGCGGCGTTGAGAAGTTTGACGGTCGAATATGGGAGTGTGCTTGCGGAGAAGGACATCTGTCCAAAAGACTGACAGAACATAGATACGATGTGATAAGCTCGGATTTAATTGACAGAGGGTATGGAACAGGCGGCATTGACTTTCTAAAGTATGACAAGCCTTTCAACGGGAATATAATCACCAACCCGCCGTACAAGTACGCTAAGGAGTTTATCGAGAAGGCTCTTGAGTTGGTTCCTGATGGGAAGAAGGTGGCGATGTTTCTTAAGATTCAGTTTCTTGAGGGTAAAGCTCGCAAGGCATTGTTTAAGAAATATCCGCCGAAGATGATATATATTTCGAGTTCAAGGCTTGTGTGTGCGAAGAACGCACGGTTTGATGAGGCCGTAAACGCCGTAGCTTATGCGTGGTACATATGGGAAAAGGGATATAAAGGTTCAACGCGGTTGGACTGGGTAAATTAAAAGGAAGGAGAATAGTAGATGAGTAAATACAAAGTTGGCGACAAGGTTCGTGTTAGGTCTGACCTTGTTGTTGATGAGACATATGGTAGTAATACTTTTGTGTGTGGTATGAAAGCGGCGTTGGGTAAAAAAGTGACAATTAGTACCGTATTCAACGACGCATATAGAGTTGATGAATTTGATTATACTTGGACGGACGAAATGTTCGAAAATACAATAACACAAACTAAGGAGGAAAAAGAAATGGGTAAATATAGAACACAGGGCATAGTAGAGCTTTGGGCTTCAAAGCGGAAGGAAGTATTAAGGCAGGAATCGTATGCGAAAAAGAGATTATTGGAAAACACTGATGTCAAGTACGCTAAGCTGGTCGCGGCAGTTGCTTCGATAAATGAAACTTGTCAAACTAGGCAAAAATGTAAAGAGGAGCTTACCGTTGACCATATTGTGAGAATGCTAGATTTGGATTTGAGAAAAGACATACTTTCGGATTGTATCGTAGACAAGTTAAAAGCGCTCGTTGAAGAATACGAAAAGGGCGTTCAGGCTATTTGCGACGACGTAAAACCCCTTGGGGCCCTTCTCTCCGCTTGCGAAACATACGAGCAGGAAATGGATATATTACGCACGAAGGGCATAGTAGACGAACAGTACAACATCAAGCCGTAGGTTGATAATCACAATAGCCGGGTAGCCAAAGATATAGGCAGAGGAAGACAATACTCCGTCCCCGAACGGCGGGTAATCGCCTGTGGCGGCGTTCCTCGGAATGTCGCAGCAGCTCCAATAGGAGCCGCGCACACAGGTTAAACCGCGCAGGGATTTTGCCGTAGGTGTGAAGCCTTGCCCCGGCTTAATGAATGAGAAAGGAAATAGTATGAGTTATTGCGCATACATAACGAGAATAAAGAATATTAGAACCCATACAAACGCAGATAGATTACTGGTTGGTCAGTGCTTTGGCAACAGCGTTATTGTTGGTCTTTCGACAGAGGAAGGAGAGCTTGGAATTTACTTCCCGACTGACGGAAGACTCTGTGTCGAATACTGCGAAGAAAATAATCTGCTACGGAAGAAAGACGAGTGCGGAAACCAAGTAGGAGGTTTTCTCGATCCGGAAAAACGAAAGATTCAGGCGATAAAGCTGAGAGGCGAACAGTCAGACGGGCTGTTTATGCCGCTGAAATCTCTCGAAAAATTTGCGGATGTTGCTACCCTTAAAGAAGGAGACACAATTACCATACTTGACGGATTGAGAATTTGTGAGAAATATATTCCGCGAGGTCATAATCGAGCAAGACAGAGTAGCGGTAATGGGAAGGTGGCTGCTAAACGGGTTGATAAAACAAGCTTTCCGATATTCTATGAGCATAGCGACACCTCTCAGCTTGCGTACAATACCAACCAGTTTAGAGTTGGCGACATATGCGAAATCACGTTAAAAATGCACGGCACCAGTCAGCGCACTAGCCATACGATTAAAGAGAAGGCAAAGGCGCTTCCGTATTGGTTGTACAAGACTACACAGGCATTAGGTCTAAAACCCAGAGACAAAAAGACATGGGAATATATTTCAGGGACTCGGAGAGTAGTTCTGAAAAACATGGAAGGCGGATACTACGGAAGCAACGCCTTCAGACAGCAACACCATGATAAGTTCGTCGGGAAACTTCAGAAGGGCGAAACAGTCTATTATGAGGTGGTCGGGTTTGTAGATAATGGCACGCCGATAATGAGTGATTGCGCGAATAAGAAGACTAGCGACAAGGAGTTTGTCAAACTGTACGGCGACACTACGCGCTTCAGTTACGGATGCGGAGCGACCGAGAGTGATATTTACGTATACCGGATGACGATAACGAATGAGGATGGTTACACCGTTGAATACCCGTATGACTTGGTAAAGGTGCGTTGCGAGCAGATGGGTGTTAAATACTGTCCTGAGTATGAGCGTTTCATTTTTAGTACAGTTGAAGATCTTATGGAGCGTGTCGAGAAATATTACGACGGGGTTGACCCAATAGGAAAAAGCCATGTAAAAGAAGGCGTCGTCGTCAGGATTGCCAATCGCGAGAAATTTACAGCATACAAGCATAAAAACTGGCACTTCAAGGTGTTGGAGGGCATTATTAAGGATGCGGCAGTAGTAGCTGACATGGAAGAGGCTCAAGAACTGCTTGAAGAGGCGGTATGAGAAAACATCATGTTTTAAACAAGACTGGGCATAATAATTAACGGAGGTGGCTTTGCAATGACATATAAGCAAAAGTATAAAAACGGGTTCTATAATATTTCAATCTCCGCAAACACTCCAAGCCAACAAGCCATTCAGGATTTTAATAAAGAGCTGGCAAAGCTATACTACAAATATTGTGAAAATACGGTAATACCCCGAGTCGAACTTCCACGACCTAGTCTAGCGTCGTAGAGAAACACGCAGATCCTGCGCGTCCCTATTGACAAACATGGCAAAATGACATATAATAGAGTCGTCAAATGATGACTCTATTGGGAGGGATTGCATTGTGACTGTTGAGTATAACGTTAAGTACGTCGCCGTATATCTTAGAAAATCGCGTGCCGAGCATGATGACGAGCTGTCGAAGCATAGAGCTATACTAACCGATCTTTGCCAGAGAAATAAGTTCAAATATGTTGAATATGCAGAAATTGGAACATCTGACTCTATTGATATGCGCCCCAAAATGTTGCAACTTTTAAAAGATGTTGATGGAGGGGTATATGATGCCGTTGTTGTAGTGGACTATGATCGTCTCAGCCGTGGGGATTTAGGTGAGCAAGACAGAATTAAAAAAACATTTCAGAACTCCGAGACTCTCATTATTACGCCGGACAAGATTTATGACCTGAACAACGACTTGGATGATACATATGCTGATTTCAAGGGGTTATTTGCTCGGCAAGAATACAAAATGATTACTAAGCGACTTAGGCAAGGCAAAAAGATTGGTTCGAGAAGGGGCGATTGGACAAACGGGGCACCGCCATTTCCGTATGCCTATCAGCGATATAAGGACAAAGAAAATGAAAAAGGTTTAGTGGTAAACGACGAGCAACACATATTATATCGTGAGATTGTCGAGATGGCTCTAAATGGGGTTACGCCGAATAATATCGCCATCGACTTAAATCGAAGAGGGCTACTTACAAGGAAAGGCAACTATTGGAGTGGGAGTATCATTCAAAGAATATTACTTGACGAAACTCATTTAGGAAAAATCATCAGCAATAAAACTCAGGGTGATGGACACAAAAACAAGAGACCGAATGCAAAAAAAGCCAAATGCCTACCCAGAGAAGACTGGGTAATTGTTGAGGGGTCCCACGAGCCTGTTAAGACACAAGAAGAACACGACAAGATAAAAAAAATTATTGAAGATCGAAAACTGTCACCACATAGAGCAAGGAAACAAACACACGCATTCTCCGGTATTGTCCGATGTGGGAGATGTGGGCATTGTTTAACTTTTGGAAAAAACAGAACACGCCAAGACATCATCATGTTAAAGCCCTGTTGGTATAAAAATCCTCTCGGAGTTGTCTGTAGAAATGGCGGGATCACTCTGAGCGTTTTTGAAAAAATGATTCTTGATGATATCAAAAATTTCAAAGATAACTTTGTTATCCAAGAAGCTGAGATGAGCAGGGTTAATGTTGACACGCTGAGAAAGCTTATTGAGGAAAAAGAGCTTGCCCTTTCCAAGTTTACGAAGGCATTAAGCGTTGTCAATGATGGCTATGAGCTCGGGGACTATTCGAGAGAAGTTTGGTTGGAGCGGAAGAAGAAGTGGGAAGACAGAATACGAGAAACGACGAACGAAGTGTACGATCTAAAAAAGCAATTAGAATCGTCTCCTCAAATTTCCAGTGAGCTTAGGCAACGAAACATTGAAGAATTTTTCAATAAGATTGAAACCTGCACAACAAACGCAGAAAGAAACAACATGTACAAAGCAATCATAGAAAGCATCACTTGGCTAAAAGACGGCAACGACATTTCAGTAAAAATCAATTATAAATAGTAGCTCACAATTTACATCATTATGCAAACATGGCACCAGTGGCAGGTGGAGTAACCGATAGACAGAAACACCGGTTTATCCTCGCGCCTCGCTCTCTCAAACGCCTCCCCGCACCATGGATACCAGTCCACGGGGTTATGCGCGTGCTGCAGGAGATAGGGCGAGGTTTCATTTATCAACCTATTAGGCGCGCTCGTCGCGGTCATAAAAAGTCACCGTCTTTCATTGGTTCGCGGGCGCGTAATGCGCGCGCCCCTGCGTTAGGATTATCATTTCCGCCCACTAGCCGGAATATGCCGTCCTATTAAATATTTCATGTGTTGAACCTGCCGCGGAAGTGTAGTAGAATAATACCGAGGTGGATAATATGTCAATTCTGCGCGCTTACCTGCTGCCGCATCCGCCGCTGGCCGTGCCATCGGTCGGACGCGGTGAGGAAAAGAAGATTCAAAAAACGCTGGACGCGTTTGACGCGGTTTCGCTTGAAATCGCCGGACTCGCCCCTGATACGATCGTTTTTATTACCCCGCACGGCGTATCATATTCGGACTATTTTCATATCTCGCCGGCACGCGGAGCCAAAGGCGACTTATCCCGATTCCGCGCAAAAGACGCGCGCTTTGAGGTTGAGTATGACACCGAGCTAAGGGATAATATCATCCGGCTCGCCGAAAATAGCGGCCTTCGCGCGGGAACATTGGGCGAACGCGACGCCCAATTAGACCATGGCGTAACGGTGCCGCTATGGTTTATCAACCGCCGCTGCGGAAAGTTCAGGACATTGCGCATCTCACAGTCTGGCATGGGGCCGGACGAGCATTACCGTCTGGGACAGTGTATAGCGGAGGCGTCGGAAAAGCTGAGCCGCAAGACCGTCCTGATTGCCAGCGGCGATCTCTCCCACAAGCTCTCCGCCGCCGCGCCTTACGGCTTTGCGTCGGAAGGCGCCGAATTCGACAACGCGATTACCGAGGCGCTTTCCTCAGGGGATTTCCTCGCGCTGCTCGCTGTCCCCGAGCAATTGCGCGAACGCGCCGCCGAGTGCGGATACAACTCCTGCGTGGTTCTGGCGGGCTGCTTTGACCGCAGAGGCGTCGCCGCGTCGCTTTACTCCTACGAAGGCCCGTTCGGGGTCGGGTACGCCGTGGCGGGCTTTGAGCCGGAGGCGCCGGACGAAAGCCGTAACATCTTAGAACAGTTCATGGAGCTTACGCTCGCCGAAAGCCGGCGGAAACGTGACGCCGAGGACGCTTATCAGGCGTTGGCGCGCCTGTCTTTGGATCATACCGTCCGAAACGGCGGTACGCTGCCGCTTCCCGGCGGGCTTCCCGATGAAATGCTCGACCGGCGGGCGGGAGCGTTTGTTTCCCTGCACAAAAACGGCAGACTGCGCGGCTGTGTCGGCACGATTGCGCCGACAACGGACTGTATCGGGCTGGAAATCATCCAAAACGCCGTGTCCGCAGGACTGCGCGACAACCGCTTTGAGCCGGTGACGGCGGCGGAGCTTGAGCAGCTGACCGTAAAGGTGGATATTTTGTCCGAGCCGGAGCCTGTTTCCGAACCATCCGAGCTGGACGTTAAACGCTATGGTGTAATCGTGTCAAGCGGGCATAGACGCGGGCTGCTGCTGCCCAATCTTGACGGTATCGACACCGTTGAGGAACAGGTCGCCATTGCGAAAAAGAAAGCAGGCATCCCCGAAAACGCGTCGGTCAAGCTGGAACGGTTCGAGGTCGCCCGCCATGAGTGACCACCCCGCACTGTTTTGGGATGCCGGCGAGAACGGGTCGGCACTCTGCGGGCTGTGTCCCCGCCGATGCGCCGTATCCGAGGGCGCGGCGGGCTTTTGCGGCGCGCGTGAAAATCGGGGCGGAAGCCTGTATGCCGCGGCTTACGGACAGGTTTCCTCCCTCGCGCTGGACCCGATCGAAAAAAAGCCGCTGTTCCGGTTCCACCCGGGGAAGCTCATACTCTCGGCCGGAGGCTTCGGCTGCAACTTGCGCTGCCCATTCTGCCAAAACCACGGAATATCTATGAGAACCGCCGGGCGCGGCGCGGAAATATTCACGCCGGAAAGACTGACCGTGCTTGCGCGTCAGGCCGTCCCTGACGGAAACATCGGCGTGGCCTACACCTATAACGAGCCGCTGATCGGGTATGAGTTCCTGCGGGACTGCGCCGTGGCCGTGCGCGATATGGGGCTGCTCAACGTCGTTGTGACCAACGGCTATATAAACACGGCGCCGCTTGAGGCGCTGCTTCCGCTGATTGACGCGATGAACATTGACCTGAAAGGCTTTTCAAGCGCGTTCTACAAAACGCTCGGCGGCGGGCTGGATGCGGTCATGGAAACAATCGCGCGCGCCCGCAAACAGTGTCATGTGGAGGTCACCACGCTGGTCATACCGGGCGAAAACGATTCGGAGGACCAAATCGCAGCGCTGGCAGGATGGCTGGCGTCTGTTGACAGGGAGATTCCGTTGCATTTGTCGCGTTTTTTCCCGCGGCATTTGTACGCGGACAGGGCGCCGACCCCGCGCGAAACGATTGTCAGGCTCTGCGGGGTCGCGGCGCGTGAACTGCGGCATGTGTACGGCGGAAATATGAATTGATTGACGAATATAAATTGGCGCGTCAGGGATGCCGCGCCCTACGATTACGCCCGCCACCACCACCAACGGCGCGATGAAGACATCGCGCCCTACACACGCGCCCCATATGGTTGGGCCTTGACAAAACCCGCGAAAAATGGTAACATTTCTTCGGAACTGTCGTTTGGCGGCTCGGTCAGGCAGGTGCCCTGCCGGGCAATGCGGGGGTTCCACCCCCGAACCCCCTACGGAGGGGGTGGCGCGTAGCGCCGGGGGTTGCGTGCCCATACGCGGAACTGTTTCAGTTTGGCCTGTTGATCATAGCTGTTATTGCTCTCTGCTTGAAAAACAAGCGGAAGAAATAATCTGAGACGCCGTATTAGCTACGGCGTCTCACACTTCTTAACTTAGGACTGAGCCGCCCTGCAAAAAGCGGCAGTTCCATCTTTATTCACAGTATAACACGTGGCACCCCCGTTGTCAACCCCTGTTTTTCCCCGTCCACCCGTACGGTCGGGTTCCATCCCCGACCGCACAAAAAAACCCCGCCTGACGGGTTTCAGGGGTTGACAACTCATATTTTCATGCTATAATATCAGCAGAAAGGGCGGCACCTCAAACGGTTTTCGCCTGATCTAAGGGGTAACTAAGTAACCGTTGCCTTGACTCGGGGGGCGGTTACTTTGTGCGTGGCGCACCGCGCACACTACATGCCCGTTGCAATCCAGCACATTACCGTTGTGCCTTTTTCTTCAGCGCTTATCAGCTCGACCCTGCCGCCGTGATGTTCGGCAATATGCTTCACAATAGACAGCCCCAGCCCTGTGCCGCCTGTTTTTTTATCGCGCGATTTGTCCACCCTGTAAAACCGCTCGAATACCCGGCTGTGATGTTCGCTCGGAATCCCCGCGCCGGTGTCGGCCACTTCTATTTTGCAGAAGTCTTTTTCGCCGGACAGCGCAACCGTAACCTCGCCGTTTTCCGCGCTGTACTTTATCCCATTATCAATCAGGTTGTACAGAAGCTCGTCGATCATTTGCCTGTTGGCTTTTATGGAAAACCGCCCGCCTGTCACACTGACACTAATGTGTTTGTTCTCCGCCTTCTCGCGCAGGACGTCAATCACATACAGCGCCAGCTCGCGCAAATCAAACTCCGTATACTCGTCACGGATGTTGCCCTCATCAAATTCAGAGAGCCGGATAATATCGTCAATAACGCAAATCAGGCGTTTGGCTTGTGTCAGGATTTTTGACGCGAAGCCTTGTATATCCTCCTCCTTCGCCATGCCGTTTTCAATCAGCTCCGCGTACGCGGATATGCTTGTCAGCGGCGTTTTGAGT
>Ga0099364_10006139_pt1 | contig 17569 bp, 15 predicted proteins | sample TergutTh196P3_FD_73070 | JGI IMG/M metagenome (GOLD analysis project Ga0099364, IMG submission 73070) | Microcerotermes parvus P3 segment gut microbial communities from Pointe-Noire, Republic of the Congo - Th196 P3 | ecosystem: Host-associated > Arthropoda: Insects > Digestive system > Gut ...
AGAATATGCTATAAATATCGCTTTAGATTCTGTGGATTCAGGCTTCATTTCTAATTGGTTTGAGCATTGTGGTTATGTTATTAATGTATAGGGGAATTGCTATACAATATCTCTCTTTCTGATTTATTTCATGGAAGCGGTATACTATAGAGGGTACAGTTAAAAGTACCCTCTATAATATTAGGCAGTCAGTACATTTGCGGCACAAATGGACGGACACCAACACGGCTTACAGCCGAGAAAGGAGCAACCTATGAACAACAACATTTCTTATTCCCGTGTCGGCGATTACTTTCTTCCTAACATCACACTCAACGAATCGTCGCCCAAAACAATTCAACCCCTCGGCAGATACGGACGAATGCACAAGGCATATCTGCATGAACATCGCCCGATTCTGTATAACACGCTTTTGTTATCCGAGCGGTTGTACCCGCTCTGCCGGGAAATCGACCAAGCGGCGACACACAGATTGGCAACAATCGAAAATCGTGAAACCGCACACGAAATAATTCTCGAAGAATTAGTCTACTATTAGACGGCTCAATTTTGAGCTTTGCACCTTGACAAATACCGATTGTTAAATCGGTCATATCGAAATTCCGCTTTTCAGAAATCGTGAATTTAATTTTCCGGATTTGAAAAATATTTTCGCTCAAACCATACTATTTTTCGGCTTAGTATTAGGGGGAATGTTTCGGGTGATTGGTTATCAATCCGACCCCAAAATCGGCTTAATAGTAGAGGGACAAAAATTTTTGAGGAAGTTTTTTAGACCAGCCCCCCTCAAAAGTCGGCATAGTAGTAGAGGGAGGAATCTGAATTTTATGTGAACTTTTCAAAAAGACCCGGTCAACCCCCCTTGATTTTCGGCTTAGTAGTAGGGGGCACTTTTTCCCTCAGCCTGTTTCGGCAGGCGATGCACCTTGAAAATTGAATCACGCAGTCGGTATGATACCGGGGATTATCTACCTTGCTTATACTGTGTCGGAGGCACGGTGCGAGAGGATAATAGCCGAGAATACGCTCCCAACGTCGAACAGGATGCGGGGCAGGAACGAGCCGACACGAAAGCGGAACAAGGGAAAATCTGAGTTTTCCTCCGAGAGATTCAGAGAAACCACGCCTTGTAAAACAAAGTGGGAGGATTGTGACAACAGTCCGAATTGTATCTATATTATTATTTTTGAGAGGAGTCAATCCATGAACACAACCGCTGTAAAAAGCGCGGCAACGACCCCCGAACGTGTGGGCGAGCCGGTAATGTTGCGGAAACGGATTGGCTCAACCACCTACATGGTGTCAGTCCATTTCAGCGAAACAAGCAAAGAAACTATGGAGGATAAAATCCTCCGACTAATTGAGCGGGAGGTGGATGAAATTGCCTAATCCTACTCAATGTGCCGCAAGTGTTCCCGACTGTCGGAAAGAAGAAGTTATGAACACACAAAAAATCACGATTCTCTATGCAAGACTTTCCCGTGATGACGGGGATGCTTCAGAATCAAATTCTATCCAAAATCAGCGGCGTATTCTCAGCGAATATGCCGAGCGAAACGGATTTATTCCCTACGAAATAGCGGTGGACGACGGCTATTCCGGGACAAATTTTAACCGCCCCGGTTGGCAGGAGTTAATCGCAAAAGTTGAGGCTGATGAAGTCAGTACAATTATCGTAAAAAACCTTGACAGAATGGGAAGAAACTATCTTCAAAACGGGTTATACCGCGAGATGTTCGCCGAGCGTGAAGTGCGGCTAATCGCCGTAAATGACGGCATAGATACTTTCGTAAACGACGATGATTTCACCCCGTTCCGTGAAATTATGGCAGAATTTTATGCTCGAGACACATCACGCAAAATAAAATCCGTATTTGCGGCGAAAGGCAAAAGCGGTAAACCCACTTCAAGTACGCCGCCGTATGGTTTTGTCAAAGACCCGGATGACAAAAATAAGTGGTTGGTTGACCCGGAATCCGCCGCCGTAGTTAATCGCATTTTTCAAATGACTATTGACGGCATTGGTGTACACAAAATCGCAGGGATTCTCGCACAAGAAAAGATACAACGCCCCTCATATTATCTCGGCTCACGCGGAATCGGTAGACACAAAAACGATTACGACCGCAGTCACCCGTATGCGTGGGGTTCCGCCACAATTGCCAAGATTTTGCGGTCGGCGGAGTACGTCGGACATACGGTGAATTTCCGTACATCTTCGCAGAATTTCAAGAGCAAGAAAAGGAAGAATAATGCACCGGAAGACTGGTTGATTTTCGAGAATACGCATGAAGCAATTGTCAGTCAGGAAACTTTTGATATGGTGCAGAAGTTACGCGAAACCCCACGCCGTATTGACACTCTTGGCGAGGCAAATCCGCTAACCGGCTTGCTATGGTGCGCGGGGTGCGGGGCGAAGATGTACAACCACCGCAAAGCCCACGGCGAAAAGCCGAATCACAAGCCAACCGATGTGTACCACTGCTCCACTTACAAACTGAGTAATTCCAAGTTCAACACGCAATGCACATCGCATCATATCAGCACGGCGGCGATACGGGAAATCATTCTCACCGCAATAAAAACCACAAGCGGTTATGTCCGTGAACGCGAACAGGAATTTATCGAAAAAGTTCGTGAATCGTCGGCTGTAAAACAAGGTGAAACCGCCAAAACGTATAAGAAACAAATCGCTAAAAATGAGCGGCGGCTTGCCGAGATTAACCACATTTACAAAAGTCTTTATGAAGATAAAGCCCTCGGAAAAATTGACGAGAATATCTTCATAAAAATGGCGGAGGATTATCAGCGGGAACGCACGGAATTAGAAGCCAAAACCGATACACTTCAAGCGGAGTTGGACGACTTCAATAACGACAGCGTTCGTGCCGATAAGTTTATCGAAATCGTTCACCGTTATACTGCTTTTGAGGAACTGACCACGCCTATGTTGCACGAATTTATCGACAAGGTTTTAATCCACGAGGGCGAATGGTCGGACGGCAACACCGGAGTGAATGGTCGTCCGCGCGGAGTGCGTACACAGAGGGTTGACGTTTACCTCAAATATGTCGGTAATTTTGATGTGCCGGATATTCGGACACCGGAGCAAATTGAAGCCGACTTTATCGCGGAAGAAAAGCTCGAAGCAAGTCGTGCGTACCACCGTCAAAAGACACGGGAATGGGCAGAACGAAAACGGACCGCCGAGGTTGCCGCAACCCCCAAACCTGCCGCATAGAATCAACAAGCACCGTTTGTAATTGTAACGATTATGGACGGTGCTTTTTCTTTTCTGTGCGGTCGTTCCGGCGCTCACAAGCGCGAAGAAAAATGCTGTATGTTGTCGCAAGATAATATGCGGCATTTTTGCGTTGACGTGCAGAATCGCAAACAGCATACTTGAACATTCTGCACGGCAACGGCGGTGTCCGCAGACAGCGCAATCCCCCTCGGAGAGCCCACGTCACTTTCAGACAGTGCGTAGCGGTGACTGAAAGTGTCAGAGTGGGTCAGGTACTTTCCAAAGTACCTGCAAAAACGGTTACACTTCGCACGGGGATTAGCAAATTTACTTTTATATTTTAACACGAAAGCGAGGTTTTGTAAATGGCAAGCAAAAAGAATTTTACGGTAGTTCGCAATGCGGCGTATACCGCTTCTTCCATCGAGGTTCGTGAACGCCATAACGAGCGAAAAAATGAGTCCTATTATAATGCCGATATTGTGCCGGAACGCGCGAATCTAAACGTCCATTATCGGCGGCATTTGACACCCGATGGCACACCCGAAACTTACGAACAAACTTTCAATCGTCTGCTCGAAAATGGAACGATTGTCAAGCGTGGATTGAAAGCCGATGCAAAGGTTTTTGACGAGTTGGTGTTCGATGTAAACTCCGCATATTTTGAAGAAAATGGCGGCTACGAATACGCGAAAAAATTTTTCGAGGAAGCGTATCGTTTGGCGGTGAAAGAAGTCGGCGGCGAGGAGTATATTTTGTCCGCCGTAATGCACTCCGACGAGAAAAATATCGCACTGTCCGAACAGCTTGGTCGGGATGTTTTTCACTATCATCTTCATGTTGTTTATGTTCCGGTTGTGCAGAAAGAAATTCTGTGGTCGAAACGGTGCAAAGACCCAGCATTAGTTGGCACGGTCAAGGAAGTCATTCCGCAAATTTCACACTCGAAAAAGTGGGCGAAGTTCAAAGATGAAAACGGTAAGTGGGTCAATGAATATTCGCTCCTACAAGATCGCTATTTTGAACATATGAAGTCTGCGGGTTTTGAGGGTTTTGAGCGCGGGGAAAGGGGTTCTACAGCCGAGCATTTGAGTGTGTTGGATTACAAAATTCAGCAGGATAAAAAGCGGATTTGCGAATTGGAATCCCAAGCGGACAAAAAGCAAAGAGAAGTCGATTATCTCGTTGATGCCACTAAAGTTCGCGCTAATATTTCTGCTACGCAAAGCGAGATTGACGAAATGGCAAAACCGAGCAAATCCGGCAAGAACAAATTCGTTTCTAATGAGGATTGGGCGGTTGTATCTGAAATGGCGAAACGGTGTGTCATTCTCGACGAAAAAACCAAAGAATTGAAGTCGCAGACCGACAAACTTCGACAGGAGCGAGATATGTGGAAAGAGAATTATAACCGTCTTTGGAATGAGGTCAAAGATTTCATAAAAGCGATTCGGCGATTTCCGCAGAAGTTGTTGGAGTTTATCAATGAGCATTTACCTAAATCGCACAATCGGGAGGGAATTAGATAGTGGATTACGCAAAATTATTCAAAGAAAAAAACATAGCCGACAACCCACAATATCCACACAATGACATCGGCATTGCAAGGCTGTTTTATGACCTGCACAGCACGGCGATTTGTTATGTGATTGAAGCAAAAACGTGGTACACATACACCGGGCGTGTGTGGAAAAAAGACGACGGCGAGTTGTTCATTATGGAGCGGTGCAAAGATTTTGTGCAGGCGTTGGCGGCGTATGCGGAATCGCTTGACGATGGCGGCGAGGAAAGCAAGGTTTTCATCAAATATACCGCCGATTTGCAGACCCGCAGACGGCGTGACGGGCTTTTGCGGGATGCACGTTCGATTGCCCCGAAAAGTCTTGCCGTTTTTGACCGTGACTGGCTTTTACTGAATTGCCAAAACGGGACTTTTGACCTGCGGAATATGGTTTTACGACCGCACAGAGCGGAGGATTATCTCACAAAAATAGCACGGACAAATTATGTCAAAGGGAGTTCTTGCAAACGGTGGGAAAAATTCATCAGCGAGATTATGTGCGGTGATGCTGGCACGGCTTGTTTTCTGCAAAAAGCCTTTGGGTATGCAATTTCCGGCGATACGTCGTTGGAATGTTTCTTTGTGCTTTACGGTAACACCACACGCAATGGAAAATCCACTCTTTCCGAGACCGTGGCATATGCTTTGGGTGATTATGCCCGGACGATTCAACCGCAGACCCTCGCCCGCCGTTCCTGCGACGGTGCGGCGGTTTCACCCGATATTGCCCGCTTGAAAGGGGCAAGGCTTGTGAATATGCCGGAGCCGGAAAAGGGGTTGGAGTTAAACACGGCACTCGTCAAACAACTCACGGGCGGCGACACTTATACGGGGCGATATTTGCGGGAAAACCCGGTAGAGTTCGTGCCGGAATTTAAGATTTTCATCAACAGCAATCACCTGCCGAACACATCTGATGATACTATATTTTCGAGTGGTCGGGTCAAGATGATACCGTTTGACCGCCATTTCAAGCCGGAGGAACAGGATTCGGGGTTAAAGAAATTCTTTCGGCGACGGGAAAATATGAGCGGCATCCTAAATTGGCTGATTGAGGGGTATCGGCTGATGAAGTCCGAGGGGTTGGCTGTGCCTAAGAGAATACAGGCGGCGGTCGAGGAATACCGCAAGGACACGGATGTTTTTGGGACATTTCTTGAAGAAGTGACATTTGAAAAGTCCGGGCATCGTTTAGCCACGAGTGAGTTGTATATTTATTACGATATGTGGGCGAAAGAAAACGGCTATCGTCCGTTGAATAATAGGGGTTTTGTCGGGGAACTCCGCCACCGATGTGATGTGCGCCGTGACGGAGCTGTGGGAAATGTGGTGGTCGGGATTGAGCCGTATCACAATCTTTTGGACCCACCTGAGGGGTTTTGTAAAAAGTCAAATAATCAGGAGTAGGTATCACTTGTGTCACTTGTATCACGGTGTTATTGTGTTGGGGCGATGGTTTGTGATATGAGTGATACTTGTGATAGGTGGGTCGGAGTGGGGTTATTTTTCACACCCCGCCCCATTTCGTCACCATTTTTGTCTGTATGTCAGAATCAATCGCCCGGAAATGCGCTTTGCTACAGTTGAATTTTAGCCGCTCAGGGTTACGCAAATCAAACTCGAATGTATTGCCTTTTGTTTCAAACACAAAATACATTTTCTTGTCACTCCCGCCGGTGGCGCTTTCTTCCTCTAAATATACTGCCCAATCGGGATTATACTTGCCAATTGGCGTATCAATTGTAAAATGGGTTGGCAGTTTGAAAAACATTTTTACGCGCGGGTCTTTTTCAAGCGCAATAGCAAAGGGTCTCTCTATTGTTTGGCTGTTTATATCGTATAAAACATGGTCATAAACCGACTTTTCAACAGGTACAGCAGTTTTGTCAAGATTTCCGACCAGTTCCTCTGCGTTGAATATCTTCTGTGCATAATAATATTGTCCGTCCAACTTGATATAGGAAATGCCGTCAATCGCCAGCTCGTGGCGGTGGTATTTTACAATTTCAACGAACCGCTCAATGAAAAGCTGAGGGTTACGCAAAGAATCATCCCCACGACCGCATTCCTCTAATATCCGCAGGGCGGTTTCTCTCTTAATAAGGCATTGCTCCGCCGTGATTGCCGCTATATTTGGAAGAAAATTGTAATCGTCATGAACGGAAGTTGTCCGGATATTACGCTCGGTGTGGGTGATACCCATATTATGAATGTCGAAATCCGCTGTCTTGGAAACAAGGCGGACTTCCGGCAGTTCCTCCATTTTACGCAGGGAATTAATTGACTGCTCCACTAATTTTTCGGTGTCGATTTTTATGCGATATGTGGTCTTTTGGGAAATTTTATTCCACAGAGCCATAAATTCAGGGGAAAGGTCATAGTTCTGTTTTCGCCGCACGATAACATTGCGGTCGGCGCTTGTGATGGGCGGTTTGGTGTCGGCGGGTTTAATAAGTTCCTCAAACCGCTCGACTGTCATATTGTACCGTTCTAAACTAAAAGTGCGGTCTAAAATTGCCGCCCGCCCCTTGTCTTGAATTTTGCCTTTTTTGGTGTATCCTTTTTGTTCGCAAATTTCTATAATTTTTTCGGCATCGTCATAGGAAATGACTTTTTCCTCACTAACCGTCGCCGCATAAGTTGTGCCGACAATATCCTCGGTTTTGATTGGTTCTGCCTTTTCTATCACTGCTGTGACGATTTCTTTCACATCAGCAACTTCCGTAAGAGCTTCTAATTCCTCAATCTTTTCGGGTGTAACCGTTGGTGCAACAGTACCTTGAGCGTCTATCAGACCGATGGTTTTCAGCACCTCGACAACCCTCACCGCTTGTTCAGGTGTGACGGTCTTTTCCTCTTGGCGAGTTTCTGTGAAGGTTTGCCCAACGAACATACTGATTTGAATATATCCAAATTTCAAACCGGTTTCTGCTTCGATTTCTTTTTGAAGATTATCAGCAAATTCGGTGAAGCTCTCGTTTGCCACAACGTGGAGCAAGTTTATGTTTTTGTCTTCCACACGCTCACCGTTTTGATTTACACAGAGCCGCAAACCACGCCCGATTTTCTGTCGGGCAGTGAATACCGATTTCTGGTCTAACAGGGTACAAACTTGGAATACATTGGGGTTATCCCAGCCTTCTTTGAGGGTGCTATGCGACCAAATAAACCGCAACGGACACTCGAAAGATAGCAACCACTCTTTCTTTTGCATGATGGTTTGGTAAGTCGTAAAATCGTCCGCTGAATCGCCCTTTGTGTTCTTGTAATTGCCCTTTTTGTCTTGTGAAAAGTATCCGTCATGTATGCCGCCTTGGGGGAATTTATCTTTTAATATTGAAAATTTTTGAGAGTTAATAAGCTCGTCGTAACATTCTTCAAACATTCGGACATAAATACCCGGTTCGCCGTCCGATGTGCGATAATTCGCCACTTCATCTATAAAAAACAACGACAAAACTTTGATTCCCTGCTCATGATAAAGTCGTTCTTTGTTGAGGTGAAATTCAATCGTCCTGCGAATTTGCGCTCGCTTGACAAGCATTTCGTCCACATCGCCGATGGGTTTACCAATTCGGGCAAAATCGCCGTTCTTGAACTCCACCGCCTGTGCACCGGACGTGGCATCGATTCCGACCACTTCGTAATTTTCGTATATTTCACGGTTACCCGTAATCATAAACAAGTCCGTGCCGGGTTTTACCGTTACAGTTTTACGTTCGACTTTGCCGGCGGATGTCGCCACGTCCAGTTCCAGTTTTGCAGAAAATCCACCATCCTTTTTCGCCGAAAGCAAGCGGATATATGGCTTGTTGTGACTGCCCTCCACCAGATTAGAGGACACGCTGATTTGCTTGACGAGGTTCATTTGGTAGGCATCCACCGGGGTCAAACGGTAGAGAGTATTAATCTTTTCACGGTGCGTGGCACTGTACCGCAATTCACACAGCGGGTTCAGGCTTTCTATAGCTTCCCGCGCTTTTGGGGTATTATCCACCGATTGTGGCTCGTCAATAATGACGATGGGATTGGTGTCCTGTATATAGCGCATCGCCGTCTCGCCATTCAGCTTGTCCTGCGCTTGATTGATGATGTTTTCGGCTTTGCGGAAAGCGTCGATGTTAATAATCATAATCTCGATATTCGTGGAAACGGCGAACCGCCGTACATCGGACAGCTTTTTGCTGTCATACACAAAATAGCGGCAAGGCGTGCTGTCGAACAGCTTTTTGAATCGCTCTTCGGTGATTTCAAGCGATTTACACACACCCTCACGAATCGCCACGGACGGTACAACGATGACAAATTTCGTGAACCCGTAACGCTTGTTGAGTTCAAAAATGGTGTTGGTGTATACATAGGTTTTGCTCGTGCCTGTTTCCATTTCGATATTAAAACGGCGTGAAGTATCGGCGGTCAGACCGAGATTGTTCCGTTTTTGGACTGCGTTCATATTGGCAAGCAGACGCGCCTCGTCAATCAAGAGACCGTTGCTCACCCCGAAATTGTTGAACAACGACCCCTGCGGGTCAGCGGCATCTATCTCAAACGTGGACTTCTGCCGTTCCTGTCCGAGAAATAGGTCAGCCACAGCTTCCACGGCTATTTGTTGGAAGGGTTGGTTTTTGAATTTCAGTTTCATGGGGGGTAACTCCTTATTGAATTAAATCAGTAGTAAAGCGCAATTCTTGAACGCACTTCTTAAATTTTTCATATTTTTGAAAGAAGTCATTAACTATCGAAATATAATCTTCTGCACTTATTTTGCACTTGTGTTTAGTCATACTATATACTGCCTGTTTCCCTAAAACATCAATGTTATATTCTCTTGTTACGTTGCTTGTTTTTACATAATCAATAATATAGGTTTCCTTGAATTGCTGAATAACGAGCAACATTTCTCTCAACAATTCGTCTATTTTCCAATTAAGAAAACTGTGCGGATAGGCACTAAATTCATGGTTTATACACCATAGACATTCATAAAACAAGTCATTGTCTAACCAATCAAGTTCATTCTTGATTTTGCATATTTTCATAGATTCTATAATCTGAATTATCTCCATCGCCCTTTTGTAATCCAAATTTCCCGCCAGTTTCATAACCGAATTTCGCGGTGCATTGTTTTTAACGATTTGATTGAGCATGATTTCTCTTGCGATAGTAAATGTCGTTTCTTTCAACCTCTTATATAAAGAATCGTCGTTGTCAAAATAAAAATATGACACTTGATTTTTTTGCAAATCTTCAATTAGCGGATTTTTATCGAAAGAATCTGTTGCGTTATCAACCAACAAATAAACGTGCATAGGGATTTTATTTTCATGCGCAATAATGTATTCCTCGTGCGTTCCTGATATATCCCAATCTGTTTTTGTTCCGTAATTACTTTTCATTATCAGTATAACAAAATCAGCTTCTTTGATGTTTTCACGGTATGTCATAGGAATCGTGGACGGAGTTAGGTTTTTTTCATACAGCATAGGTTCGGCACCTACCGATTTGAAATAATTTTCAATTTTTTCTCGTATTTCCTTGTTGTCGCTGAAAGTCGAACTAATAAAAATTCTTGGACGAAATATCATTATAATAACCTCTCTTTCTTTTTAATCTCAATCCCCAAATCATTGAGGATATAGTGTGCGTTGCTATCTATCTGAATTTAAGTTTCCCCATTTTTTACTCCAGCGATTCAAAACACAGTTGTCCGTCATTGATAGGCGGTCTGAAAAAGCACTCAATCCCCGTGTAAAGTTTGTTGAAAATTTCAGTTAAACCGTCTGCAATTGCATAAAAAGTGAACTTCGACAAACCGTAGAGTCGCTTTGAAGCCTCGACCACCTCGGCAACCATAATACTTTCGTCGATTTTTTCGCTTAAAGTCCCGATATATCCAATTGCAATCGTGAGCAATGTATCGAGATTGCGAATTGATTTAAGAGAACGCACAAGAAATTTCTCAAAAGCAAATCCCTGTTTTTTGAATTTGTAATACTCTTCGATTCTCCACCGCATAAGGTAAACTTTGACCACTGTAACACAAAGTCGTGCATCTTCGCTTTCGAGATTTGTGAGCAGCATCATCGGTTCTTTAGAGCCTTTGTTGCAGATTACCAAGTTGAGTATTTTGTCGGGATAATCAGGCAAAGATACAGGAATAATCGAGATTTTACAATTAATTTCCTTACCGTCTTTTGATTTGAAATTAAGAGAATATTTGCCCTTGTATTTTCGACAAAGTTGCTTTATTAGAACTTTTCTGCCTTTATGCAAAACATATCTGTCTTTCATTCTGATGATGAATTTTTCGTTATGTTTAATCAAATAATCGAAGACAAAACCGCTGTCATAACCACGGTCAAATGCACGAATATTCGATTGAGAGAAATGCTTTGAAACAAATTCAAGCGACTTTATTGTTTCGGCGTTATTGCCGTCATAATCGTCCTCCAAAGACGAATAAATACGGCTGTAGACAGGGATTGGCTGTTGATTTTTACACGTTAATGCACTTACCCCCGCATACCAATAACCGATGGAAGTTTCGCCTTCGCTACCGTCATAAATACCGCATAAAGCCTCGAGTTTCTTGGACTTACTTTTGGCAATATCGCTGTCGTCGAAAAGTAAAACGGTGGTATCGTCAAAATGTTTTTTCGCTTCGCAAATGTAGTTTTCGTGAAGTTCATCGGCACCGTCGAAGTTCATTAAATTGCGTGATAAACGCTCCACTGTTTTGCAGAGCGGAATTTTTTCGTTTAATTTCCGCGCTATTTCGGTCAAGAAGCATTTTCTTCCTGACAAAAGCCCGAAAATCATTTGAAAAATGAACTTTTGAAATGGTTTACTGAATCCAACGCAAATTTTTTCGCAAAATTTGAAAATACCTCTTTTCAAATTATGCCCGAGTGTGGTATAATTAGTCATGTGCAAAACCTCCGTTTTGTAATATGATTAATGGTTTCTTATCAATTCTATTATATCATATTTCGGTTGGTTTTGCACTATTTTTATTGCATGATTTCAAATTTTTATGTGCTTCAAACGCTGTTGTGATACGGTTTTTCAGCGTTCGGGTTTTAGATTTTGGGGAAACTTAAATATCTGAAACGCAGACTGTTGCCGCTCCTGTCCGAAAAATAGGTCAGCCACGGCTTCCACGGCGGTTTGCGGTAAGGCTTGGTCTTTGAATTTAAGTTTCATGGGGTAAGCTCCTTTAATCCCTTGCTTAGTTTATAGATTATAGAAATCAATCTTTTCGCTTCGCTATTTTTAATTACTAAGCGCTGCCCGATACGATATGAGTAATCTCCTGATTTTTTAACATATATATCATCAACAATTCCTCCATTATGTTCAATGAGATGCCGTTTTTGAAACATTATATTCATGTAGGACAATTCTTCCTCCGACAACCATGTTGAGTATGGTTTTTGTTTGGCTTCATTAAACAATTGGCTACCCTTTTCTACGATTTGGAAGTCATTTACCCGAACATTTTTAGAGGAGTCTAAAGATTTATATATTTGTTCCGCAAATTTTTGAAAAGCCGCAACAATATCGCCAAGAGTATTTTCCAACATCGATTTGCACATACTTACAGCATGGTCTTTACCATGTGCATCTTTGAACAATCGTTCCATATCAGGAATTGAATCAATCATTCGGTCAATGTTTTCTAAAGATACAAAAAAGACCTCAATTATCATGTCGCTTCCGCAACATGGGCAAAAGTATGCTGTCCCAATAACACTGTATCTTGTCTTACAACACGAACAAATTATATCCTGTTCCCATTCGGAACTTGTCCCTATTGGGTTGTTTGTAAATGTTGTCATTCTATTCGGTTGATAAGTGACTTTCATAAACTTATTTCTGTGGGTGCTATGTTCCAAACGCTTAAAACATTTATCGAGTTCACCCTGTACATATGATGTTGCCCATTCCGTAGCATTTTTTCTTATGCCATCAAGTTGTGCTTGTGTCCACCATTTATCCGATGTGTCTACATGACCACACAGTGGGCAATGAACCTCCTTGTCAGAAACTTTCTCTTTCCAATCTTCTGTATTGATTTTAAACGTAAAAAGACACTTTGAATTTGGACATTCTCTGTCAAAATAACCTTTTTCGTCAGAGTTGATCGTCATAGGTATGTTTATTATAGACATACTTTTTACCCTCCCTTAATTCGTTTTATCTCAATCCCCAAATCATTGAGGATATAGTGTGCGTTGCCATCTATCTCAAACGTGGACTGCTGCCGCTCCTGTTCGAGAAATAAGTCATCCGCGGCTTCCGCGGCGGTTTGATGTAAGGCTTGATTGTGGAATTTGAGTTTCATGGAGACTCCTCGCTTTCCATATATTTATATTGACCACTATTTTGAATTTTCATATTTACAAGTACATTTATATTGGGTTCAACCTCCATATTTTCTATTTCGATTAGAAACGCATTAACTATTTCTATTACAGAGTCGCATTTCATAAAACTATGCGTAATTAAATCAAACATCATCGGCAAAGCGTTGAATACTTGCCCTTTGTTGCCATCGCGCTTATCAAGTGCAATAATTTCCCCTTTTTTATTGGTTACAGTTGAATAACCCTTTGCTATAAAGTAATTAAAAAATCTCGCCGGATTGAATGCTATTGTTACCAATAACTCCTTAAACAAAATCTTTTCAATGATTTCAATATCTGAATCCCACCAAAATACTGGTATTCTTCCATTAGAAACCTTACAGTCGAAACACCTTACTATAGGGACACTGTTAGCAACACCCCCTATAAAAAAGTCTTTCATCTTGTCATAATGACTGTTTGGAATTGTTATTTCTTTGTTTTCGTTGGTTAAAATATCTGACAATTTTTCTCTTGCTAAATTATGTCCAAACACTATAAGCGTACTGTCTTGGCTTACGTTCATAGACGATTCTTCTGCATCCAATCCATTTAATAAGTCGAAATTATAATCAGAATATAATTCTTTACTTCCGATTTTATCTTCTTTTTTCAGTGCATTTGATTGGGTTTTCAGTTGCCTCTGCAATCTGCTTTTATCTTTATTTGGAATACTGTTTGCTTGAAATTCAAACGAGTAGGATTTATCTATATTTGGAGTGATGGGTGTTGTCGAAGTTATAAAGACATTAACGCAAATGCAATTTCCGCTTTTTTCTTTTGTCTTTATTTCGCCAATTCCAATAATCCCAGTACCCGGTTTCCAAAGAGATATGTCGCCTATTCGTAACATTGATGTCATGCTGTGATACAAAACAACATATTCGTTTAAGGTGGGAGAGTTTTTGATAAACTCTAACTCGCCCAACGCTCCAATGCCAGATACAAATAAACCAGTAGTTTTGTGCTTTAAGTGTTTTTCTAATTCTTCAAGATTGTCTCTATAAAAAAACCAAACAAATGAATCCCCAAGGTGTTTGCCTATGTTGATTACCTCAGTAATTGCTTTCTTATATTCAGAATTAGTAGCCATATGATTTCTGAATTGCTCATCATTAAAAGAGGTTTTTCGCTTTATAATTTGTTTTTCCTCTTGACATAAACGATGATAAAATCCCATTAAATCATGCAAGCAAAATGCCAGTTTTGGTTGGAAATCCATTATTTTTTGAATGCTTGCATCCATGTTCTTCAACAACACTAATCGCCTAAAACAATCGCGCAATTCTGCTTCCGCTTTGTCAATTACACTAATTACATGTTCTTTGGATATTATATCCATGATTACCCCCTAAACCAACTTAATCTCAATCCCCAAATCCTTGAGGGTATAATGCGCGTTCGCCATCGCCGTATCGTCCACGAACCCCATTTCTGCGACGATTATTTTCGCCGGAGCGAGTTCTGCCATTGCTTCGATAAATTCGGCGGTGATGTCTGGGTCGAGGGTAAACAGAAGCAAATCGCCGTCTACCGAATAGACCACTTTTCCCATGATGTCTTTCACTACGATTTCGGTGGTGAGCGTAATTCCTAACTTCAGCATCAACTCATAAATAACATCAATCGGCGGGCGACCGTCTTTTACACCGTCGATTACGTCACGCATTTTCCGAATATATGTCTGCAAATTCCCTACGCCAACAGGGATACCGTCCCATTCCTTGAGGTTACTGCTGTCGAGTTTGAACACCTTAAACCCGGTATCAAGCGGCGGCTTTTCTTTGCCTATCTGTAACTGTCCGTCTGATTCCGTCAGCTTCGCACCGGCACGGCGGATGCGCTCTTTCCCGATTTCGCATATGTTCTTGTATCCGGCTTTGTACGCTTCGGATTTTTCGTTTGTCATTTCGGGGATTTGTACGCAGATAAATCGGCGATTCCCACCGTCCTCAGCGTTGAGTTGCATAACGGCGTGTGCGGTGGTTGCGGAGCCGCTGAAGAAGTCGAGGATGATGTCGTTATCGGTTGGGTTGGTGGCAACTTCCAACATTTGCATAACTACTTCTTTTGGTTTTGGCGTATCAAAAACTTGAACACCATTAAACAAGTCCTTTATAACGGCAGTGGCTTGCCTTGTTGTCCCAAAACGGTCACCCATCCAAAGATTTTCGGGCGTTCTACCTGATTGGTCTGAAAGATATATTTTTCGAACAATGCCGCTAAAGTCTTTTTTGAAGATTATTTCACCTGTTTTTATTTTCTCGTTGATGCTGTCTTCCGACCAACGCCACCCATTTTCAGGAGCTTTGATAATTTCTCCGTTTGGAGCGATTATGTTAAAACATAGTGTTTTTCTATAGTTCGGACTTCTAACATCACCACTTCTCCAAAGGCCTTTTGGGTCATTATCAGGGTTTGAATAGTTTTTGTTATCTTCTTCTGTTCGCTCAAAGTAAAAATTGGGCAAAGCAGTTGCATTTTTGGCATATACAACATTGTAATTGTATTGTCGCGAAAAATGGCGTTCATCGTTCTTGCTTTGCTGCGTATGTTTCCAAACAATCGTTGCAACAAAATTCTCTTCCCCAAAAACCTCATCACACAACTTTCGCAGATTATGAACCTCATTATCATCTATAGAAATGAATATAACCCCATCATCACGCAGTAAATTCGCCGCGAGTCTAAGCCGTGGGTACATTAAATTTAACCACGCCGTATGAAACCGCCCCATTGTTTCGGGGTTGGATTTTGTCGCTTGTGAAGTTACTTCAAGGTAATGGGCAATCGGGTCTTTGAAGTCATCTTCGTACACAAAATCATGCCCGGTGTTGTAAGGCAGTCGATAAGGATATATCCGGCACAGCGGAGAGCGGAAAGCCCTCCGCTGTGCGTTATTGCTGTTAATCGTTGGTTGTGTCAAAGTCTACAACTCCTACAAAATTGTAGTGAATGTCGATTTGCTGATGCTTCTTCCCGTCAATCTTCACCTTTTCGTGAATGACAATCTTCTCGACCAGTTCCCGCAGAATCGCTCCGTCTAACTCTTGCAGATTCAGGTGTTTCTTTGCGATTCTCAGAAACTTGTCGATACCCGATATTGTGTCGGCGGCATCGGTGATTTCATGCTCCGAGCGTTCAATAAGGATTGTCAGCTCCGCTTGCTCCTGTTCATACGCCGCCGTCATTTTAAGGTATCGCTCGTCCGAAAGATTGCCAAGCGTTTTTTCCTCGAAAAGTTTCACAAACAGCTTATCAAGTTCTTCTGTTCGGCGTTTCGCCTTTTCGAGTTCGCGCTTCTTCTTCGCAATATCGGATTTAAGATTTTTTGCGTTTTTCTGCATCAGCTTTTCGGCGAAATCCTGCTCATTTTCGGCAACATAACTTGTCACCATGCGGATATGTGCCAGCACCAACTGTTCAAGCACCACAACCCTAATCCCATGCGGGGTACAGCTTCTTGACTTGCCCCGATAACTTCCGCAGTTATAGGTATACTGGCTTGGGTCAATGGTCGTTCCCCTAAACAGATACTCGGACTTCCCGCAGTCGGCGCAGAATACGATAGTAGTTACTCCATAAAACCATACTTTGCGAGGATTCAACCCTGGCTTTTAGTCAAGCCTTAAATTATCTCTTATATTCTAAATTTAATCTTATTTTCTCTAGCTCTATAATCAAGTCTATTAAGCGGTCAATATCTATATCTTGACGGCTTTTTGTTTTGACGATAAACCAATTTATAAGTTCCTCAACAAATACAGCGTCCTCTAATTGGTGTTCAATACTTTCTTTAACTTCTTTCAATCTTTCCGATTCAGCTAATATTTTATAATCAGTACAAAATCCGATTATTTCAGCTGTTAATTTTGTTCTTTTTATTTCTAACGCCCCTCGTGGCATTTCCATTTTTAATTTCATTTTCTATTTCCCCCATTTCCTAAAGTTTTTCTACGACTAAATCTAATACATCGGCAAACTTAAATACTGCGCTTTTCTTTAACTTTCTGAACTCGTTACAATCCGTACTGGCAAGGCCAAGTATCTTTACGATTTCATTTTCGTTTTTAAGATTTACAAAACATTCCTCTATATAAATCTGTTCCTTACTGGACAAGACACTTTTGACTTGATGATAACCCGCCCTGTGTTTTTTTAGCTCCGCTTCCTTTTCCTCTTTGGCTTCTAAATTGAAAACGTCCTCACAGGCTGATATGTACGGCGGTTTTTGACACCCGACAAAATCATAGTCTGTAATCAAACCTTTTTGCGTGTTTAGCTTCGCCCATTCCCATTCTAGCTTTTCCAATTTCATAAAATAATTGGTTACATTTTTCTTTGTTTCTTCATAATTAT
>Ga0099364_10006140_pt1 | contig 17568 bp, 15 predicted proteins | sample TergutTh196P3_FD_73070 | JGI IMG/M metagenome (GOLD analysis project Ga0099364, IMG submission 73070) | Microcerotermes parvus P3 segment gut microbial communities from Pointe-Noire, Republic of the Congo - Th196 P3 | ecosystem: Host-associated > Arthropoda: Insects > Digestive system > Gut ...
ATGGTTTTATCTCCTACAATCAACTGGAAAGGGAAAAAGAGAAGCTGGAAGCAAATATATTAAGTTTAAGGCAAATAAACCGCGAACTGGAAGATTCTGTAAATTCCCTCCTTTATGACAGGGATCTGCTTGCTCTTTATGCAAGGGAGCAGGGCTACGCCAGGTCGGATGAGAGGTTCATACGCATAGTAGGTTTGGGAGTAAACAGCCACTCCAGAATTTCCGCAGGGGATCCTTTCTTCGCCTCAGACCCCGAATATACTGACGGCAATATACTCAGGATACTTGCTTTCTCCACAGGTTTTACCATATTTCTCTGTATGGCTCTTTTTGACTTTCTAAGGTATCTTAAAGAAAGCTAAGCGGCGATGTCCGGTGCCTTATTGGACATCCCCCACAAAGGAGTTCAATATGGAAATTTATTACGATTATAAAAACCTGCCTCCCTTTACCAAAAGTGATTTTAATCTTGACAACTGGAAGAAAGAAGCCCCGGGAGTACTGGAACTTTTCAGAAACGAAGTATACGGGAAAATACCGGATGAACAATCCATAAAGGTAAGTTTCCGTGTTGCCGAAACAAAGTCCGGCTTTATGGAAAACAGGGCAACAAGAAAAATTATTGAAGTTAGCGTTAAACGCAATGGAATGGAGTTCAGTTTTCCCTTCTATCTTTTCCTGCCCAATGGAGCAGATAATAAGCCTGTTCCCGTTTTTTTAAGTTTATTGAATTTTTCCATGAGCGACGGAGATCCCGCCCGCCACCGTATCTCGCAATTCTGGCCGGCTGAAGTATTAATAGGCAGGGGTTATGGAGCGGCCGCTTTATTCGCCCACGAAGTTGCCTCTGATTTTGACGAAGGCTTTACAAGCAAAATATACCGTCTCTTTCCCGATTATGCAGAAAAGCGCCCGCCGGACACAGGCGGCAGCATTACTACCTGGGCCTGGGCTATGAGCAGGGTGATAGATTACCTCACTAGCGACCCTTGTGTAAATTCCAAAGAGATAGCAATAGTCGGCCATTCCAGGGGCGGAAAGACCAGCCTATGGTGCGGTGCCCAGGACACAAGGGTCGCCCTTGTTGTCTCTTCCTGCTCAGGCTGTTCGGGAACTGCAATTACACGCGGAAAGACTGGGGAGCGCATAGGCAATATTACAAGCAGGTTTCCCTACTGGTTTTGCGGGAACTATGCCAAGTATGCAAATCAGGAAGACACTATGCCTTTTGATCAGCACATGCTTCTTGCTTTAGTTGCTCCAAGGCTGCTATATATTTCCGGCAGATCCTATGATAGCTGGTGCGACCCAAAAGCCGAGTATCTGTCTTTAAAAAATGCATCCAGGGTTTTTAATCTTTATGCCAAGGGAGACCTTTCCAATATAGATATGCCTGCGCCTGAAAAGGGCTTTGTCTCAGCCAATATAGGCTATCACCTAAAAAGCGGCGAACATGGCATGGAGGAATATGATTGGGAACGCTTTATTAACTTTGCCGACATGCACTTTAATCTCCTAGAGAATTGAACTTATCAAATCAGCGGGAAAAGTGTCCATAAAAAAGGTTTCGCACCTTACGGTAGTTAAACAGACTTGGAGCTCAACAAATTTTTTATGTCCACTTTTCCCGCTGTACTAATAATTCATTATCAACCTCAGTAATTCGATGCATATCAACTGCTTGCAAGGTTTTATTGGCTGCTGTACCTGCTGGTTTAATCATTATACATATTGACATTCTTTTTATTTTCTGCTACGTTTTATATAGACAATTTAGGATCCGTAATTTAGGGACCTTTCCAAGGCTCCCTTTTTTTTCTTTAGTTTGGAAAGGCGAGGAATGCAGACCCGCGTAAGCAAAGACAGTGACAGAGAAGTTAGGGAATCCCTAGAGCCTTTGATTAAAGCTTTGGGAATGTCTCTAATTGAACTTTCTTTATTTCGCGGCAAAGGGCGTTCTGCGGGAAATGTTCAGGTAAAGCTTGTCGTACAGACAGCTCTGGATAAAAACATGGGGATTACGGGTCTTGAGGACTGTTCCAGAGTACATAAGGCAGTAATGCCAAGACTGGAACTGATATTTGCGGAGAGAGACATACATCTGGAAGTCTCTTCTCCCGGTATTGATCGTCTTATAAAAGACAGGGAAGAACTGCATCATTATATAGGGCGGGAAATAAGGTGCTATAGAAGTGATATTTCTGATTGGTCCAAAGGCACGTTAACTGCCGTGGAGGACTATCATATTTTATTAAATTGGGAGGGCAGTGAAATCTGCCTTTCCTATGATGTTATTGCCAAGGCGCGGTTATGTGTTTCACCGCTCCCTGGCCGAGGAGGATGACCGTGGCAACGGATATGTCAGAAGCGATACGCCAGTTAATGCAGGATCGCAATATGTCAGAAGAATTAATACTCACAACAATAGAGAATACCCTTCTTGCAGCTTATAAGCGCAAGTTTGGAAATGCAGATAACGCAATAGTCCGATTTAATGACGACAATACCGAAGTTTCTATTCTTGCAAAAAAGCGAATTGTAGACAGTGATAATTACTACGATCCCATTTCTGAAATAGAGCTGGACGAAGCCAGAGAATTAAACCCTGATGCTGAAATTAACGACGAACTTTTAATTGAAGTAGACCCAAAGGATTTTGACAGGGGTTCGGTGCAAAGCGCAAAACAGACGGCTCAAATGTCTATTCGTGATATTCAAAAAGACACTCTCCATGCGGAATTTAAAGATAAGATAGGTGAAATAATCATTGGTTACTACCAAAGAGAAAGAAACGGAACCATCTTTGTAGACCTTGGAAAGATCGAAGGAAAATTGTTAAAAAAATACCAATCTCCCAGGGAAGAGTTCCATGTAAATGACAGAATAAAAAGTCTTATTGTGGAGGTAAATAAAAACCACAATGGCCCTCTTGAAGTTCTTCTTTCAAGAACCCATACGGATTTTGTAAGGGCAATTTTCGAAATGGAAGTTCCGGAAATTTATGACAAGATTGTAGACATACATAAGATAGTCAGAGAACCAGGTTACAGAACCAAGATTGCTGTTTACTCCAACCGTGACGATGTAGACCCGGTGGGAGCATGTGTAGGTCTTAAGGGTGTTCGCATACAGGCAGTCATTAAGGAACTGGAAGGGGAAAAAATCGATATACTAAAATACGATCCTGATCCGCGCAAGTTCATAAAAAATGCACTGTCCCCGGCAGAAGTTCAGGAAGTAATAATTTTGGACGAAGATAAGCATCAGGCCCTTGCAGTGGTAAGCGAGTCTCAGCTTTCTTTGGCAATAGGCAAACAGGGGCTTAACGTTAGGCTTGCTAACCGTCTTGCAGACTGGAACATTGATGTAAAAACAGATGCACAGTTTATAGAGATGGATATTGCAACTGAATCCAGACGTAAGGTTTCTGAGCTCTTTGGAGAAGATTATTACGGAGAAGAATATACTCTCGTTTCCCAGTTGCCGGGAGTTGATCCTGAGGCTGCTGCTTTACTTAAAAACAGCGGTAATGACTTTATCGAAGACTTCCTTAGTTTATCAGAAGATGAACTTGCAATTATTGGATTGTCAGAAGATCAGTTAAGTAAGTTAAAAAACATTATCGAAGAGCATATAGAAATTGTGGAAGAAGAGGTAGTAGAAGAAGAAGAGCTGCAGGAAACTTTTGATGCTGATGTAGAAGAAGAAGTCCAAACAGAGGCAGAGGAATATGAATGTCCTGAATGTGGTGCAAGTATTACTGTAGACATGAGTAACTGTCCCAGCTGTGGGATAGGTTTAAGCTTTGAATATGAAGAGTCAACTTAAGAATTAGAGGAGTATAGCAAAGGGTTATGGCAGAGGAAAGTGACAATAGCAAAAAACCAAAAGCAGAACTGATTAAACGCAGTACACCGGAACGCATTACACAGGATGTAGAACAGGGAGAACGACGCAAGGTAATTGTGGTTAAGAAAAAAGCACCTGTGCAAAGCAGCCCTGTTCAAGCTGCGCCCGGAGTAAAGAAAGCTCTGCCCAAAGTGGTTGTCAGAGGCGGAAGCAGCCAGGATACAGAAACCGAAGCAGAACCCAAAGAAAAAGTTCCCGTTAACGAAGAAGCTGTACAGATAGTTCAGGAAACTACTATGGAAGTAGATACTTCTGCAAAGGAAAAAGTTGCAGAAGCTGTTAAAGAGGTAAAAGAGGCTGTGCCCTTTACCGTCTCTCAACGCCCTGTTGCCGCTGCCGGCAGGGTGGGCGGGAAGTATGTGGGCCCCAGGCCTACTCATGAAGATTCGGTAAGAAGCTCAGGCTTTAATCAGCGCAGTGATAGAGCTCCCTCTCCGCAAAACAGGACAGATAGCAGGAATACAGGGCGTCCGGGACTTCCTCCCCAGGGAAATAGACCTCAGGGTAACCAGGGAGATAATCGCGGTGCTCAAAGACCTTTTGTACCCAGAAACCAGAATATGCCTAATCGCAGCGGAGGAGGAGCACCAAGACCGGGCGGAGGCAGTGGTACACAGCAAAGACCTTTCAATAATCAGGGCAGACCAGGTACACGCCCCGGATCTTTTGGAAGCAGCGGTACAGGTACGGCTCCGCCCATTATAGAGGGAAAGGGGCAGTCCAAAAAATCATTTAAAGCCAAAAAACCAGTATATACCAGAAAAGATAAAGAACAGGAAATGGGAGATAAGCTCCTTCAAACCAAAAAGAAAATTACCCAGGTTGTAAACCCTGTACCCAAGTCTATAGAAATTATGGAAGTTGTTACTGTTTCTGATCTTGCAAAGAAAATGAACTTAAAGGCTTCCGACCTTATACAAAAGTTAATGTCTATGGGACAGATGGTAACCATAAATCAGCAGATTGACGCAGATACTGCCACTATTATTGCCGCCGAATTCGGCTCCGATGTTAAAATAGTAAGTCTTTATGACGAAACCTTAATAGAAACATCAAACGATGAGGGAGCAAATCTTACTTCAAGACCTCCTGTTGTTACTATCATGGGACATGTTGATCACGGTAAAACCAAACTGCTTGATGCCATAAGGAGTGCAGATGTTGTCTCCGGCGAATTCGGCGGAATAACCCAGCACATAGGTGCATACACGGTAGACACTCCCACAGGAAGAATTACCTTTTTGGATACACCCGGTCATGAGGCTTTTACCCGCATGCGTGCCAGGGGAGCTCAGGTAACAGACATTGTTGTTTTAGTTGTAGCGGCTGACGATGGTGTTATGCCGCAGACCGTAGAAGCAATTAACCATGCCAAAGAGGCTAATGTGCCTATTATAGTTGCAGTTAACAAAATTGACAAACCCGAAGCAAATCCTGACAGAATTAAAACCCAGTTATCTGATCATAACTTAATACCCGAAGACTGGGGAGGTAACACTATATTTGTTGAGCTTTCTGCATTAAAAAAAGAAGGTATAGATAAACTTATAGAATCCATTCTTTTGGAAGCTGAACTTTTGGATCTTAAAGCAAATTTTGAAAGGAATGCAGAAGGAAAAGTCCTGGAATCCAGGATAGATCACGGACGCGGTGTTGTTGCAACTGTCATGGTGGAAAAAGGCACACTTAAAATTGGCGACTCCTTTGTTGCCGGTGTATGGCCCGGCAAGGTAAGGGCTCTCTTTAATGACAAGGGAGAAAAAGTAGACGAAGCAACACCATCAGTTCCTATAGAGATACTTGGTTTTGAAGGTATTCCTAATGCAGGAGACCCCATACAGGTTGTGGAGGATGAAAAAACTGCAAGAAGCATTTCTACAAAGAGACAGGAATTTAAACGATTTGAAGATGCCAAAAATATAAGAAAAATTACCCTGGATAACCTCCATGCAACAATAAGCGAAGGAGCCATACAGGAGCTTAAAGTAATTATTAAAGCCGATGTTCAGGGCTCTGCAGAAGCGTTGCGCTCAAGCCTTGAAAGACTTTCCACCGGGGAAATACGCCTGCATGTTATACAGGCACTGCCGGGGGCGGTTAACGAAGGCGATGTGGATCTCGCAGTTGCGTCTAACGCAATTATTATCTGCTTTAACGTAAGGCCTGTGCCAAAAGCCAAGGCTCTTGCCGAGCAGGAAAAAATAGATATTAGGCGCTATAATGTTATTTACAAGGCTGTGGAAGAAATACAGCTTGCCATGGAAGGTATGTTAAAGCCGGAAAGCAAGGAAGAGGTTCTTGCCACCGTGGAAGTAAGGGAAATTTACAGAACGCCAAGAGCCGGAACTATAGCCGGCTGTTATGTGAATACAGGGACGGTCAAGCGAAGCGGTATTATACACGTTATACGCGACAGCATAGAGATACATACAGGGAAAATTTCTTCCCTTCGCCGCTTTAAGGACGATGTCCGCGAAGTAAGCGCAGGTTTTGAATGCGGCATAGGACTTGAAAATTTTAACGATATTAATGTCGGTGATCAATTTGAAGTTTTTGAAATTGTAGAAATCGCCAGGAAGCTTGGCGCCGCAACCTGATTATGGCAGAATACAGAACAGAAAGACTAGGACTTCTGATACAGGAAAAAATTGCCTCCCTTATTGTAGAAGGTAAAATAAAAGACCCGCGTGTTAATCCTTTTTTGTCAGTATCAAGGGTAGAGGTCTCGCGGGATCTTTCCTGGGCGGAAGTCTACATTTCCACTTTCAGACCCGATAGCAGCCTTGCAAAGAGTGTTAAAGGTCTTCAGAGCGCCGCAGGATTTATTCAATCACATCTTGCGCGCGAAATGAGGATTAGAATGACACCAAAGCTACGTTTTTGTGAAGACCATAGTGTAGGCGAGGCTTTCAAGATGGTGCAGCTGCTAGATACCCTTGTCGATAATACTGCCGAACCTGAAACAAAATGACACAGTCTTTAATGGGTCTATTGCTTTACAATAAACCTGCTTTTCTTACTTCTTTTCAGGCATTGAATCTTGTTAAAAAGTCTTTCCTTACAAAAAAAGCAGGTCATACGGGAACTTTAGATAAATTTGCAAGCGGGCTGCTTTTAGTCTTAATTGGCAGGGCTGTTAAACTTTCTCCCCTGTTTCTTAATCACAGTAAAGTCTATATAGGTGAAATTAGCTTTGGTACAGAGACTGATACCCTGGATCCTGAAGGGAGTATAATTGCCAAAGGAGACATACCTTCTCTTTCTGATATAGAAAAGGCAGTATTAAAATTCCAGGGTAATATTATGCAGCTGCCGCCTTCTTATTCTGCATTGCATATTGATGGACAAAGAGCTTATAAAATTGCAAGGGAAGGCAGAGAAGTAATGATGAAAGAGCGCCCTGTATGCATTCATGAGTTAAAAATTCTTTCCTATGATGCACCCATATTAAAAATAAGAGCGCATGTATCTTCCGGAACCTATATAAGGTCTTTGGCAAGAGATATTGCAGTGGAAGCTGGAAGCAGAGCTCATTTAAGCTCTTTAACACGCATAGGAATTGATGCATTTTCCCTTGAGGATGCAATAGATGCAGACAGCCTTAAAGCTGCTATGCAAAGTGAAGTATTAAAGTATCTTAATCCCCTGAATACTGCCCTTTTTAATACAATCAATGTTCCTGTCTTGTATGTAAAAGACAAGAAGAGTTTTTTTCACGGAAAAGCATTGGAAAAACTTTTTGGCAAAGAAGAACTATCTGTTTATGGGCAGGCATCGCCTTATGTAGCAGTGTTTTCCAGCGAAGATAATGATTTTCTTGGCTATATAACAAAAGAAAATGACAAATGGAGTTATGGGCATGTCTTTACGCCTGCTTGAGTGGAAGGACTTCCTTAAAGAAAGCCAGGCTTCTGCTCTGACTATAGGTGTTTTTGACGCCTTACACCTTGGGCATATTAGGCTTATAGAGACTGTTCTTGAAAAAGGCCTTAACCCTACAGTTCTTACTTTCAGGGAGAACCCAAAAAAGCTTATGTCCCCTAAGAATTTCGAGGGAGATATATATAGTTTAAGGCAAAAGCTCTCTATTTTCGCCAAAACAGGCTTATCCAGACTTGTACTGATTGACTTTTCTGCTGAATTTGGTAGAATAAGTGGACGTGGTTTTCTGGATCTATTGGTAAATCCCGGAAAAATGGTATTTCTGGCTGTGGGCAGTAATTTTACCTGCGGTTATAAGAAGGATACTAATTCTAAACTTATTGTAGAGATAAACAGGGAAAAGGGGATACCAACTGAGCTCATTAAGCCTGTAATGCTGAATGGGGAGCTTGTTAGTTCAAGCAGAATCAGAAAGGCCATCCTTTGCGGGGATTTTAAGCAAGCAGAACTTCTTACAGGAAGGAAGCTTGAACTGGATTTGGAAGGCATAAATGCTGACTTTTATGATCCTTCCAAGTTAAAAGCCATGCATAAAGCGGAAATTAATGCTTTATTTCCGTATGGGGGATATTGCTACGATCTTGAGGGGGTAAAGAGAGTTAGTCCCCGGGAGGGAATGTACGGGCTTTTTGCGAATAACAAAAAAACCCATGCATATTTTAATAAAGGTAAATTACTACTCCCGCAAAAAGCGGAGAGTATAGAGTACATAGGAGTGTAATGAATGTCATTAAACAAAGATGAAGTCGGCTCTATCATAGGAAAATTCGGTAAAAACGAAAAAGACACAGGAGCAACTGAAGTTCAAATTGCCATTTTAACAGAGAAAATAAATCATCTCTCTGATCATTGCAGGCAGTTTAAAAAGGATAAATCCAGCCAGAGGGGTTTATTAATTCTGGTAGGAAAACGCCGCAGAATGTTAAAATATATACAGCGTACCAATTTGGATTCTTACCGTTCACTTATTAAAGAATTAGGCTTACGCCGGTAAGGAAAAAATGATTCATCAGGTAAAACATATTATAGCCGGCAAGGAGTTAATCCTTGAAACCGGTAAAATCGCAAGACAGGCCAACGGCTCTGTCTTTGCACAGTATGCAGGTTCTGTAGTTATTGCTACGGTATGCGCAAGTTCTGATCCTGTCGAGGGAATGGACTATGTACCGCTTACAGTAGATTATAACGAGAAGTATTATGCCGCAGGTAAAATACCCGGTGGCTTTATCAAGAGGGAAGGACGTCCCAAGGACAAGGAGATACTTGTCTCCCGTCTTATAGACCGTCCTATAAGACCTCTTTTTGACAAAACTATAGGCAGGGAAATACAGTTAATTCCCACCACTGTTTCTACAGATCAGGTTAACCCTCCGGATATTCTGGCCATTGTTGCGTCATCCGCAAGTATACACATTTCGGATATTCCCTATAATGGCCCCGCTGCCGGAGTTAGGGTTTGCTTTACAAACAACGAGTTAATAGTTAATCCCACTTACGACGAAATTGAAAAATCCTCTATGGAAATTGTAGTTGCAGGAACCAGGGATGGAATTACCATGGTAGAAGGGGGAGCAGCAGAGGTAAGCGAAGATCTTATGCTCGAGGCTCTGGAAAAAGCCCACAAGGTAATAATTGAACTCTGTGACTTACAAGATAAACTTAGGGAAGCTGCAGGAAAGGCAAAACTGCCTCTGCCTAAAATTTCTTACTCTCTTGAAAATAAAGACGCCATGAGGTCTTATGCCTATCCCCTTTTGGAAGAGGCATGTTTTGTAAAGGGCAAGCACGAAAGGCGCGAAGCCATAGGAAAAATTAGGTCAGACTTAAGCAGTCAGTACTCTGCCCAGCTGGAAGATGAAAAACAGAAAAAACTTTTCGATGGTCTATTCGAAGACATGCAGTACCATATCCTTAGAAACTCCATTTTGGACAAAGGCATAAGGGTAGACGGAAGGGGAACAGAAGACATAAGAGACATAAGCTGCGAAATAAATCTCCTTCCCAGGACTCACGGTTCAGCCCTTTTTACCCGCGGTGAAACCCAAGCTCTTGCCGTAACAACTTTGGGAACAGTCTTTGACGAGCAGATTTTTGACGACATAGAGGGCGATAAAAGAGAGCACTTTATTTTTCATTATAACTTTCCCCCATATTCAGTTGGAGAAGTAGGGCGAACAGGAACAGGCCGTAGGGAAATAGGGCATGGCGCCCTTGCCAGGCGTTCTCTGGAGTGGGTAGTACCCTCCAAGGATGAGTTCCCCTATACCATTAGGGTAGTATCAGAAATAATGGAATCCAATGGTTCTTCTTCCATGGCTTCAGTCTGCGGAGGTACCCTTGCAATGCTGCAGGCAGGTGTTCCCATTAAAAAGCCGGTGGCAGGTATAGCCATGGGATTAATCACAGAGGAAGGAAGCAACCCGCGTTATGCAGTGCTTTCTGACATACTTGGCGAAGAAGATCATCTTGGGGACATGGATTTTAAAGTTTCCGGTACCGAAGAGGGAATTACAGGTTTTCAGATGGATATAAAAATCGCCGGTGTAAGCCCAGAGATTATGAAAAAAGCTCTGGATCAGGCCAAAAGAGGCCGCCTGCACATTCTTTCCATCATGAACAGTACTATCAGTAGGCCAAGCGATTCAATAAGCGAGCTTGCCCCCAAGATTTTAACATTGCGTATAGACATTGATAAAATAGGAGCCCTTATAGGTCCCGGCGGCAAGAATGTAAAAGCCCTCTGTGAGCAGTACAATGTTAAAATCAATACCGATGATGACGGCACTGTTACAATTTTTGGGAAAAGTACCAAAGAAGCAGAAGACGCCAAAGTGGCAGTCCTGGGCATAGTTCTGGATCCTGAAGTGGGAAAAGTTTACAACGGCACAGTTAAGCGCATAATGGACTTTGGCGCTTTTGTCGAAATTCTTCCCGGTAAGGAAGGGCTTGTACATATAAGTAAGTTATCCCGCCAAAGGGTAGCCCAGGTTACTGATGTTATTAACGAAGGCGATAAAATACAGGTAAAACTCCTGGAGATTGATAAAATAGGCCGCCTTAATCTTTCATACATAGATGCCATTGATCCCGATGGCAGTACTGAAAGTACAGAAGGCGGAGGAACCTACAGAGAGGAAAGGCGGGAAGGAGGCGGCTACCGTGATCGCGGAGATCGCGGCAATGACCGTAACAGACGGGATTCCCGCCGCTATTAATCCACATGGAAGTGACCCCTGTTCTTAAAATAAAGAAAAAGGAAGGGGTCATCCTTCCCTCTTACGAAAGCGGCGCTGCAGCTGCTATGGATATAAGAGCCTTTATAAATCAAGACCTGCTTATTCCTCCCAACTGCTGGCTTAGAATCCCTACAGGCTTATTCATGGAAATAGCTCCCGGCTACGAAGGGCAAATTAGACCGCGCTCAGGTCTTGCGTTTAAGTATGGTATTACCGTTCTAAATGCCCCCGGTACCATAGATTCCGATTACCGCGGAGAAGTGGAGATAATTTTAATTAATCATGGGAGAGAAGCATATACCGTAAAAAATGGTGAACGTATAGCCCAGCTTCTTATTAGCCCACTTGTCAGGGCAGAAATAAGGGAAGTAGAGAATCTTACCGAAACTAAAAGAGGTGAAGGAGGATTTGGATCTACAGGGATAAGTTAATGAAAGGCAGGAATATCTCCAAGACATTATTCTTTTATATCCTAAAAGACATCCTCCTTGCGTTTTCTGTTTCCTTTTTATTTTTCTTTTTTGTATTTTTTGTAAACCAACTCCTGCTTGTAGCCCAGGACATATTAACCAAACAGGTACCTCTTTATCAGGTTGCACTTCTTTTGTTATATGCCATACCTCAGGTGATAGCCATGGCAGTTCCCTTTGCATCTTTAATGGGAACTCTTATAACTGTGGGAAGATTAAGCTCAGATAACGAGGTTCTTGTAATACTTAGTTCAGGGATGTCTTACTTTATGGTGTTTCTGCCTGCATTTATTGTGGGCTTACTTGTCTCTGTATTCTCATTTCTGGCAAATGACATACTTCTTCCCGCGGGAACTGTACAGTTTCAAAGTCTTTACCGTTCCATTTTAGTATCCACTCCAGCACTGGAACTGGAAGCGGATTCCGTTACACGCTATAGAGATACGGTAATTGTAACAGGTCCTGTAGCGGGAACCAGTATAAATAATCTAATTATTCTTGACCGAAGCAGTGATGGAGAACGCAGGGTGATAATGGCGGAATCTGCCGAGTTTATAGATTCCGGAGAAGAAGGCATAAGCCTGGATTTAGGCAGTGCATTTTTTATGTCATCAAGGGAAACTTCCAGAAGTGATTACGATTATGCATCTTCTTCCTCTTTGCGCTACTGGGTACCCCAGGAAGATCTTATACAGGCAATTCACAGTATAGGTCCAAACCAGATGAGTTCCAGGGATCTTCACACAGAGATACAGCTTATGAATGACGAACATTACAGCAGAATGGATGAGCGCTATAACAGAGTAATGGTGGCTGCCCATTCCCTGGAAGATACTTTAAGAAGGGGATCAGAGGGAGAATATTGGAACAGGAGAGATTCTTTCCTGGGTAGTTATATTCAAATAGAGGAAGAGGCTGTTAATGTCAGGGGTAATTTAAGACTACGTGTTTATTTACTGCAATACTACCAAAAGTTTTCCATTCCATTCGGTGCACTTTCTTTTGTGCTTCTTGCCGTTTCCCTGGGTTTATTAACAAAAAAAAGCGGTCAAACTGTCGGATTCTTTATGGGACTAATAATTTCCGTATTATTCTGGGCTTTACTACTTGGAGGGCAAACATTGGGTGTTAACAGAGGTTATTCTCCTGTTTTATTAATGTGGTTTCCTAATATTCTTGCACTTTCATCAGGACTGGTTCTGTCTATAATAAGGTTAAAAAGGTAGCATTAGAAATGATCCTGGATAGATACGTTCTTAAGCAGTTTACCCCGGTTTTCTTTATTGCGCTATTCATGTTTGCCCTGTTAATTATTATGATAGATCTTTTTACCTACCTTGTTCGTTATCTAAATAACGATGTATCTGCAATAGACATAGTACTTGTAAGTTTTTACTATATTCCAAAAAGTATTTCATACGCCTTTCCCATTTCTCTGCTCTTTGCCTCTGCTTATACCCTGGGTGATCTTTATGCAAAAAATGAACTCACTTCCATTTTTACTTCGGGAATAACATTTAGGCGTTTTATTTTGCCCCTTTTATTAATTGGCATAAGTTCGTCATTTTTTGCATTTTTTTTTAACGACATAATAGTTATTCCAACTTATAAAATGAAAAATGATCTTAACAGAACGCTTTTGAATCAGCAGTCCAGTGACTATAACCGTACTGATGTAGTAATACGTGCAAGACAGGGCAGGTTAACCTATGTAGTAGATTATTTTGATCATGCCGAAGGAATTATTAACGGTGTTTCTATAATAGAATTTGACGAAAACGGGAATTTTATGTATCAGATCCGTGCGCGAAGTGCCGTATGGACAGGGAGCCATTGGGAGCTTTTTAGTGCAGTTATTTATGAATGGAATGATAATATGCTCCGCTTTAGCAATGTACAGGGACTGGATACTTACCGTGAAAGCCCGGAGACCTTTCGAAGAAATATGGTAAATGTAGAGGAACTTGGTTTTATAGACGCTGGTCTTTTGGTTAAGGATTTACAGGCGGCAGGAATGCCTTTTTTAAATGCACTGACTGATTATCATCATAGACTCTCATTTGCTTCTGTTTCATTTGTTGTTATACTTTTGTCAGTATCCATGGGAGGACGTTTTAAAAAAAATATAATGCTTATGAGCCTGCTTTCCAGTCTTGGCGGAGCTGTTATTTACTATGTAATTGAAATGCTTAGCATGCTAATGGCAAGAACAGGCTATATTTCACCCATAACAGGAGCCTGGTTTCCTGTCTTTATTTTTATTTTAATAGGAGCTGTCTTTATTACTACAGCCAAAACATAAGAGCAGGATAATGGCAAAAGAATATTTTACAATAAAAAGTCAGGATAGTTTTTGCAAAGCAAGGACAGGTATTTTAGAACTGCCTCATGGAAAAGTTAGTACTCCTGTTTTTATGCCTGTAGGTACCAATGCCAGTGTAAAAGCACTTTCCAAAGATGAGTTAATGGAGATAGGCTTTGAAATAATACTCGCTAATACTTACCATCTTTTTCTGCGACCCGGAATGGATATAATTAAAGGAGCAGATGGGCTTCATAAATTTATGGCATGGGAAAGAAATATTCTTACAGATTCCGGAGGTTTTCAGGTTTTTTCTCTTTCTGCCTTTAGAAAGATCAACGAGGAAGGTGTAAAGTTCCGTTCACATATAGACGGTTCTTATCATTTTTTTAGCCCGGAAAATATTGTTGAACTTCAGGTAATCCTGGGAAGTGATATACAAATGCAGCTTGATGTATGCAGTAATTGGGGAATAAGCCATAAAGAGGCAAAAAATGCTCTGGACATTACAACTCTTTGGATGCATAGGGCGCTAAAGACCTGGGAGGACGAGGTAAAAAAAGAAAAGTATAGGGGGCTGTTTTTTCCCATAGTACAGGGGAATTTTTACAAAGACTTAAGGAGTGATAGCGCAAAATTGGTAACAGATACTGACAGTCCCGGAATTGCTATAGGCGGGCTTTCTGTAGGGGAACCTAAAGAACGTTTTTGGGAAATCTTAAATTATACTACCGCGCTTTTGCCTAATAACAAAGCTCGTTATGTAATGGGAATAGGAACACCGGAATATTTGCTTCATGCAATAGAAGAAGGAATAGATATGTTTGATTGTGTCTTTCCTACCAGAAATGCAAGGAATGGCAATGTGTTTACCAAAAGAGGTACCATTTCGTTGAAAAAAGCCGAAAATGCATCTGATTATATGCCGATAGATGAAGAGTGTACATGCAAGGTATGCCGTAATTACTCACGAGCATATATGCGTCATTTATTTAAAAGCAGGGAAATTCTTTGCTCCATGCTTGCTAGTTATCATAACCTGTATTTTCTACATGAGCTTTTAGCCAATGCAAAAAAAGCAATTAACGAAAGCCGTTATATTACTTTTAAAAAGGATTTTTTACAAAAATACAATGATTCAAACGAATCATATAAATCCGGAGATGTATCATGAAAAAACAACTATTACTGACAATTTTATTATCATTATTTTTTATTGCCATAACCGGTGCAGATGAAACAACAGACAGTACAGTGACCTCTCCGCCTGAAAGCTCTGTTATTGAACAGCAACGGGATATAATACGCTTTGGTACAGAAACGGAAATCTCCAACCTTATTCAAACATTAAGAAACGAAAGAGCTTCCTATCTAGATGAAGAGCTTATATCCATAGCCAACAGAACAAGAAACAGAAATATCTTGATAGGTGTCTTTAATTTTTTTGGAGAGATGGAAAAAGCCGGGCTGGAAGACAGGGCAATACGTGCCATTAATGAGATAGATTATGAGGCTAATGATACTGTAACTGCTGCTGTTAACTATCTGGGAAGGGTAAGAGCAGCACAGGCAATTGATACCCTACAGGAACTTATTAACACAGGAGAGAACCGTTTTTTGGATATATCCATACGTGCTCTTGGCAGGGTAGCTTCAGGGAATAACGATAATGATCAGGAGCGTGCCGACAGTGTTGCATTTTTTCTTTTGGATTACTATAACAACAGAAATCCCTCCGACGATAGCAGGCGTGAAATTGTCATAGCACTTGGAGAAACAAGGTCAAAAACCAGCGTATCTTTCCTATCAAATATTGTAATGAACAGCGAATCCAGGTTGTTTCTAAGAATTTCTGCTGTGGAGGCTTTGGCTAAAATTGGCGACAACGAGGGACTGGAAGCTGTAATAGACGCCATTTCCTCTACAGACCCCAATCTTCGTTCTGCGGCTGTTGCTGCCCTGGGACCTTTTTCAGGTGAAATGGTGGATGATGCAATTCTGGAGGCTTTTAGAGATTCTTTCTGGCGTACGCGTATGGGAGCTGCACAGGCTGCCGGTCAACGTCAAATGATAGCTGCGGTTCCATATCTGCGTTTCCGTGCGGAAAATGATGAAGTTCCCCAGGTAAGGGATGAAGCCATAAGAGCTTTGGGAGCAATTAATACAGATGAATCCATAGCCATAGTAGATACCCTGTTTTTTAACCGCAGAAGCTCCGACAGGGTGCGCCTTGTAGCAGGAGAGGTGCTTATGCAGTATAGGGCAGATAGCTATGCTATACGGGTAAGTGCAGAGATGGATGATGCAAGACAGAGGAATCAAACTCCTTTATACAACGGCTTTATACGTTTAATGAGCACAGCTGTGTCAGATTCTCTGGAACCTTTTGCACGAGGCCTTTTACAGACAGGGGGTGTTATAGAAAGATCCCTGGGACTTGATTTGGTCATAAATAATGAATTCTCTGGTCTGGCAGAGGAGGTCAGGAATTTACTGGATGAACAAAGACATGGAATAAGTATTTCCAGAAAAGCTAGACTTGCAATGGAACGTTTGGGTCTTGATATTGACTAGCATTTTATCATAGAATGTGATGACATAAAAAGTAATTAATGAGAAGACGGAAGGGGATTTTTTCATATGGAAATAATATTTAATACGTTAAGGGATTTACAGGATATTCTTTCGGAAAAAATTAAGCTGGAACAGGATATGCTGGAAAAACCAAAAACACTTACAACTCAAACAGAAGTACTGGCAAGGATGAAAAGATCCTTCATAGAAAAGAACCAGGAATACGAGAGAACAAAGAATGCAGAAAACGAGTACAGAACACATCTTGTAGACGCAGAGTCCAAAAGAGAGAAAGCAGAAAAAAACATGGAGAATATAAGCACTCAGAGGGAGTATGAGGCACTGGACAAAGAAATAGATGATGCTTCCATGAAGGAACAGGAGTTTAGAAATAAACTACAAAAAGAATTAAGACTGCTTTCTGATCTTGACGAGGAAATTAAACAAAGCCAGGCTTTAATTGAGCAACAGGAAGCTGAACTGGATGAGCAGAGAAAAGCCATAGAAGCAGAAATTGAAAAAATGAACAAGCAAATAAAAGTACTTTCAGATAAAGAACAGAAAATTTCCATAGATGTGGATACGGATGTACTTTTTAAGTTTGAAAGAATAATCAGGAATAAAATGGGTAAGGGCATTGTTGCCATTAAAGGGGGTGTATGCCTTGGCTGCCACATGATACTGCCTGCACAATTTGCAAATTCAGTAAGAATGGGGGAAGAAATTATTTTCTGTCCTTACTGCTCCAGAATTCTTTTCTACGAAGAATCCGAACAGGGCGAAGAGGAATTCTTCTTTGAGGAAGATTCTGGAAGCCTTTCCGATTTGGAAGATATTGAAGATGACGAAGCTTTTGATGATGATGAAGACGAAGAAAGAACAAATATAGATTATGATGATTAATAACTTGTGAGACAAGCCCATTGCCTGTCTCACAGGTCTAACGATGAATCGGGTTGTCGTCACACGGATTTTTCGAAAGCCGAAAAATCCTTAGTGTGGAGGAAAGTCCGGGCTCCGCAGGGCATGATGCCGGGTAACCCCCGGGCATGATAACTTAGTTTTTTACTGGCTTATCATGACAGAAAGTGCAACAGAAAGCAAACCGCTAAGCATATTTAGCCAAGCTAAAATG
>Ga0099364_10006141_pt1 | contig 17568 bp, 20 predicted proteins | sample TergutTh196P3_FD_73070 | JGI IMG/M metagenome (GOLD analysis project Ga0099364, IMG submission 73070) | Microcerotermes parvus P3 segment gut microbial communities from Pointe-Noire, Republic of the Congo - Th196 P3 | ecosystem: Host-associated > Arthropoda: Insects > Digestive system > Gut ...
CCCGCCCCCGGCCTCTGGCCGGGGGCGCGGTTTATCCTTTGTCCACCCGCCAGCTTGTCAGGTTCCAGCTCCAAAGGTTATAAGCCTCACGGCGCGGCGCCGGCCCGCCGGTCACGGCGCGCGTGCGCTCAAGCGCGAAATATGTATCGGGCGACAGGCGGCTCAAATACTCCGTGTCGATCATCCTCGTATCGTCCGACAGGTGCAGATTTACATTATAACGGGCTATCAGCGCGTCCATGTTACACAGGTTGAGCGCCAGATACAGCGCCAGCGTGACACACGCCATTGCCGGAAACGCCTTGAACTCCGGCTTTATTGTTTTTAAGCCCGTCAGCAGTATACAGACCAGCATAACTAACTCGCCCCACAGGACAAGGAACCGCAGAACCGTCAGGCCGTATATATCGACGTACATGAACATGCGGTATACAGCCGACGCGAGTATCACCAGCGTGAACGCCAGCAAAACGCCGCACAGCGCGCGGATCGTCCGCTGAAACCCGCCGTCCGCGCGGCTCTTGGTAAACGTGACCGCGCCGAGCGCGAGGCATAGATTCAAAAACGTCACAAAGGCCAGCTCGAAGAAGCCGCCGCGCGCGTATTCGGCATACGTCATGTCGGACGGCAGCGCGCGGCTGAACAGATAAGCGAACTGCACATAAACAAACGCGGTATATATAACGCACATCACCCCGAGCAGCGAGGCGGCTATCACGCCGTCGCTTTTGCCCGGCGAACGCTCATGCGCGAGCGGCACGTTTTTCAGCTCGCGCCCGCGTTTAAGGCCGTAGGGCAGACTGTAAAACAGCGCCGCGGCCGGAACGGCCCAGAACAGGCGCTCCAGCGCAAGCTCGACGGCCGGTGAGAAAAACATCAAACCCTTTACCATCGAGCCGAACTGGCTGTCGGCGCTGCTCAGAAGCGCCAGCACCACGCCCGCCGCCGGCAGCGACAGCGCCAGGCCAAGCGCCGCCTTCCAAAAGATTTTGTTTCTTATCCTTGAGCCTATGGCCCTGAAAAACTTATCCGCGTTTACGAATAGCAGCCCGATCATGTAAAACGGCGCGGCTATAAGCACCCTCGGGCGCCTCCACGACAGCGCCGCGCCGCCCATGCCGCGCGACAGTCCCGCGCCCGCGCCCATAAGCATGGCTATCGCCATCAGATTGGGCAAATACAGCGAGCGGTTGGCGTTCAGTACAAGCGACAGCGCCAGCGTCAGCGCGGCGGCCATAGCCGCCATGCCGGCGCGCCCAAATTCGGCGCGCCCTTTGCCCTGATACCATATAAACAGCGCCGCCCAGCACAGGCATATCAAAAACACGCCCAGCCTCGGCGCGGCGGGCTGCGAGAACATCACAGCCAGCATAAACCCCAAGGCGTATGCCGCGGACGCCATAGTAAAATCACGATCCATAGCTTATTCCGTCCTTTCCGGGGGCCTCCCGGTATTCCAATATGTCCGAGGGCTGGCACTCCAGCGCGCGGCACAGCGCCTCAAGCGTTGAAAAGCGAACGGCGCGCGCGTGGTTGTTCTTCAAAACGGACAGGTTGGCCGGCGTCACGTCTATCTTCGCGGCCAGCTCGGATAATCCGATCTTGCGCTTGGCCATAATAACGTCAAGGTTAACTATTATCATGGCTATATCACCAGATCGTTGTCGCGCTTCATGCCCGCCGCCGCGCTGAACAGTCCCGCCACCACCAGACCCAGCAGCCCGGCCACGGCCGCCGCCGCTATGAACAGCGTATTATACTCAAGCAATACCATACCAAGCGGTTTCCCGTCATAGAGATGTATCAGCATCCTTATAAACGCCGCGGCCGAAACCACAAAGCATGAGTATGAGGCGCGCCGGGCGCAGCGCGCGTTGCTCTCCGCGAACGCTATCCCGCGCGACAGGTTGCCCAAAACGGTCTTGCCCTGCCAAATGACAAACGCGGCGCAGGCGCCGCACAGCCCAAGAAAGGCGGCCGTCGGCGGGTAGACGTACAACCCTCCCAGAAGGCGCGACGCGGCAAGCGGCAAACACGCTATGGCCGCCAGACACGCCCCGAACGCGAACCAGAAAAAGATGTGCAGCGCCTTTATCAGCTTCATATCGCTCACTCCCCTTTTAACCGCAGTATAAACCATGCCGTCATGATTGTCAATAACAATTTATCGTTTATCGATATTTTTTTGCCGTTAATGGCAACATGACATAATCCGGTTGACACTCCGGCTCGATTGTGCAATAATATTATGGTATATTGCCGTTTTTTCGGATAAGGTGAAGTTATTATGCGCGTCGCACCTGCTGTTTTTATAAAGCGATATGTGGCGCCGCTGTTCTGCGCGGCGGCCTTTTGGACGATTGCCGCCTGCGGCCCGTGGTCTAACGCGGGCGTCAGGCAGGTCGTGGTCATGGAGGCGGGCGGCGCCGTACCCGAGGCGGCGGCTTTTGCCGTCAAGCCTGACGACGCCGGCAGGGCGTTTTACGCCTCGGATGTCTCGTCGGTTGACATCCACACCTTGGGCGACAGGCCGGTGTCTATAAATATCGGCGAGAAAAAGCACGAGGCCGTGCTGCGCGTGGCCGACACCACCCCGCCGTCGGGCAGGCCGCGTGAGGTCACGGTGGTTTCGGGCAGCCCGCAAGCGCCCGACGCCGCCGCGTTTGTCACGGATATAACGGACGTCACCGCCGTGCGCGTATACTACAAAAGGCAGCCCGACTTCAAAAAGCCCGGCGCGCGCGACGTGACCGTGACGCTCGAGGACGAGGGCGGCAACAAAACCGACCTTACGGCGCGCCTGAACGTGGTGGGCGCGAAGCCTTTGGTACAAGTGGAGGCGGGCGAGTCCGAGAGCCTTGACCCGCAGCTGTTCATCGACGCCCCCGCGTCGGCGGCCGATTATATGACCGTCGAGCTTATAAGCGGCGGCGCCCCGGCCCAGCTTAGAACGCCCGGGGAGTATGATATTTTAATAAGCGCGGACGGCGTTGAGCTGTCCTCAAAGCTGGCCGTGACGGACACCACGCCGCCGTCGGCGACGGCTGTGGATCGCGCGGCCACGCCCGGCGCGGCGCTTGAACCGCTGGATTTCACGGCCGATTTATATGATATCTCGCCTGTGACGGCGAGGTTCGCGAAGGCTCCTGATTTTACCGCGTTGGGCGAACGCGAGGTGGTAATAATAATAGAGGACGCGTTTGGCAACAAGACCGAGCTGACGGCCGTGTTAGCCGTCAGGGAGAGCATAATCCCGCCGGTCATAAGCGGCGCTTCCGATATAACCATATTCGCGGGCGACAACGTATCGTATAAAAAAGGCGTTTCGGCAAAAGACTCAAAGGGCGCCGCCGTAACGGTCGAGGTGGACGCCGAGGCGGCGGATCTGAGAACGTCCGGCTCATATCCGGTAATCTACAGCGCCGTTGACTCACACGGCAACAAGGCCGTCGAAACAGTTACCCTGACCGTGCTTGATATAGACGAGCAGTCGGTCAATAAAATGGCCGACGATATCCTCAAGGATATAATTAAGGACGATATGAACCTTGAGCAGAAGGCGCGCGCCATATTCAACTGGGTAATCACAAACGTCTATTATGTCTCGACCGGCGACAAGGACAGCGTTGTTAAGCTCGCCTACCACGGGTTCCGGGCGCGCCAGGGCGACTGCTTCACGTTTTACGCCGTGTCCGAGGTAATGCTTACGCGCGTCGGCATCGACAACATGATGATCGAGCGCGTCGGCGGGCGCACAGGTCACTACTGGAACCTGATAAACATCGGCACGGGCTGGTATCATTTCGACACCACGCCTTTCAAGATGCCGTTTTACACCTTCATGTTCACTGAATCCGAGGCCGAGAAATACACCCGGCTGCGCACAGATGTCAAAAACTGCTATGTGTATGACAAATCGCTGTATCCCGAGGTCGTGTACGGCGACGGCGAGCCATGAAGAGGCTGGGCGTCATAGGCGGCATGGGGCCGGCGTCCACTGCGTATTTCTACGAGCTGCTGACGCGCTTCGCCGGCGCGGACACCGATCAGGGCCATCCTGAAACGCTGATAATCAGCCGCCCGTCCATACCCGACAGAACGGCCTTTTTGACCGGCCGCGGCGCCGACCCCGCGCCGCACATCATCAAAGCCGGGCGCGAGCTGGCCGGCATGGGCGCCGAGCTGATCGCCATACCGTGTGTCACGGCCCATTGCTTCTATGACAGGCTGGCGGCGGGCATAAGCGTCCCGGTCATTGATATGGTGCGCCAGACCGCGCTGCGGCTGAAGGATATGGGCGTCAAAACAGCCGGTATTATGGCCACCGAGGGAACCATACGGTGCGGGGTGTTCAGCGGCGGGCTGAACGCGCTGGGCATCAGAGCGGTCACGCCGCCGCCCGGCGTGCAGGAGCGCGTCACAAGCCTAATCTACAACTGCGTCAAGGCGGGCAGGCCGCCCGACATGGACGCCTTTGAGGCGGCGGCCGGATGGCTGGCGGCCAACGGCTCCGAGACCGTCGTGCTGGCCTGCACGGAGCTGTCGCTCATCATGCGCGCATCCGCCGCGCCGCGCGGCCGCTTCGTGGACGCGCTTGAGTGCCTCGCGGTATGCTCGCTTAAACTGTGCGGCGCGGCTGTAACCGAACCGGAGGCTCTCCGCAATCAGAAAGGTTAATCAATGAAGATAAACGTATTGGAATACCTCGACGAGGCGGCCGCGGCCGCGCCCGGCAAGACCGCGTTCTCCGACGGCGCGGACGGCCTGACCTTCGCGCAGCTATACGGCGCGGCGCGCTCGATAGGCACCTTCCTCGCCAAGCGGGGTCTCAGCCGCGAGCCTGTGGTGGTGTTCATGCCCAAAAGCCCGCAGACCGTCGCGGCGCTTTTCGGAGTGGTGTGCGGCGGCTGTTACTATGTGCCCTTAGACGACGAGACGCCGCGCCTGCGCGTCGAGATGATCTTTGAGAAGCTAAAGCCGCGCGCGGCCATCTGTGTCCGCGAGACGCGCGATATGATAAAAAGCCTTGGCGGCGGCTGCGCCGTATATGATTACGAGCGCGCGGCCCATACAAAGCCCGACGGCGAGCTGCTGGAGTGGATACGCGGCGGCGCGCTTGACACGGATCCGGTCTACACCGTGTTCACATCCGGCTCGACCGGCGTCCCCAAGGGCGTCGTGGCTAACCACCGCTCTGTAATCGACTACACCGAGGCCCTGTCCGGCGCGCTGGGGTTCGACGGCGAAACCGTGTTCGGCAACCAGGCGCCGCTGTATGTTGACGCGTGCCTCAAGGAGCTGTACCCGACCCTCAAGTACCGCGCCGTGACCTATCTTATACCTAAAAAACTGTTCATGTTCCCTATAAAGCTGACCGAGTATCTCAATGAACACAAAATCAACACCATATGCTGGGTGCCCGGCGCGCTGACCATGATATCCGGGCTGGGCGCGCTGGAAAAAAAGCCGCCGCTCCATCTGCGCACGGTCGCGTTCGGCGGCGAGGTATTCCCCATGAGACAGCTGAACATGTGGCGCGCGTGTTTGCCTGAGACCCGCTTTTTCAACCTCTACGGCCCTACCGAGGCTACCGGCATGTCGTGCTGCTTCGAGGTGACGCGCGACTTCGCGCACGACGAGGCGCTACCGGTCGGCAAGCCGTTCAGGAACACGGCCGTACTGCTGCTCGACGGCGACCGCCCCGTGACGGCGCCGGGCGAGACGGGTGAAATCTGCATACGCGGCGCGAGCCTGACGATGGGCTATTGGGGCGACCCCGAACGCACGGGCGCGGCCTTCACCCAGAACCCTCTGACAAGCGCCTATCCCGAGCTGATATACCGCACGGGCGACATAGGCCGCTATAATGAGCGCGGCGAGCTGATGTTCGTATCGCGCCGCGACGGCCAGATAAAACACATGGGACACCGTATCGAGCCGGGCGAGATAGAGACCGCCGCCATGCGGTTAGACGGCGTGACGGCGGCGTGCTGCGTCTATGATGAAGCGCACAGGAAAATCGTGCTTTACTACGCCGCGCCCGAGGAGCTTAAGCTGTCCGCGCTGGCCTCGCACCTGCGCGCCTGCCTGCCCGGCTATATGATACCGCACGCCATGACGCGGCTTGACGCTATGCCGCGCACGCCCAACGGCAAGCTTGACCGCGCGCTGCTGAAAAGCGGGCTGAATAATGACCACCGAACGGAGGACGCCGTAAATGGAAGAACTGCTGGGGATACTGCGAGGGTTGCGACCTGAGATAGATTTCGGGACGCACGAGGCGCTTATCGACGACGGGGTGCTTGACTCGTTTGATATCGTGTCGATCATCGCCGAGATAGCCGATGTTTTCGACGTGTCCGTGGGCGCGGAGGACATAGTACCTGAGAATTTCAATTCCGCCAGGGCGCTTTACGCGCTGGTGGAGAGACTTCTGGATTAAAAAACAGTGTTTTTTACTCCGCGTGCGGAAGGGATAGCCCATGCTCTTTACAACATACGGCTTCCTGGCTTTTATGGCCGCGCTGATACCCGCTTATTACCTGTGCCCCAAAGGGCACAGGTGGAAGCTGCTTCTGGCGGCAAGCGCGGTTTTCTACGCGTTTTCGGGCGCCGCCAATCTCATCTTCATCGCCGCGACGGCGGTTTCTTCATACGCGGCCGCGCGCGCGATGGACTCCTTACACGCGGCGCAGTCCGATTTTCTCAAAAACGGTAATTGCTCGCGCGAGGAAAAAAAGCTTTACAGGGCCGCCAATAAATCAAAGCGCCTGCGCTGGCTGGCCGCGTGTCTCACGCTCAATTTCGGCGCGCTGGCCGTGTTGAAATACGCCGACTTCGCCTTCTCAGGCTTCAACTCGCTGTTCAGGCCAAGCACAGAATTCGCGGGCTTTGGCTTTCTTCTGCCGTTCGGCATATCGTTTTACACTTTCCAGACCATGGGATACGTCATCGACGTGTACAGGGGCAAATACGCGGCCGAGCGCAGCCCGTTTAAGCTCGCGCTGTTCACGTCGTTCTTCCCGCAGCTCATACAAGGCCCCATAAGCCGCTTCGACGACCTCAAAAAAACGCTTTACAACCAGAACGCGTTCGACGCCAAAAACCTGTCATACGGGCTTCAGCGCGTGCTGTTCGGCTTATTCAAAAAGCTTGTCATAGCCGACCGCCTGCTGATCGCCATCAGAACGGTCACGGCCGACCCGGAGACATACGGCGGCCTTTACGCGCTCATGGGCGTCACGCTCTACGCCGCGGCGCTCTACGCCGACTTCACGGGCGGTATAGACATAGCCATCGGAGCCGCTGAAACACTTGGAATTCGCATAAGTGAGAATTTCAACAGCCCCTTTTACTCGAAGTCGATAACCGAATACTGGCGGCGCTGGCATATAACGCTCGGCGCGTGGTTCCGCGACTACATGTTCTACCCGATCTCGGTGTGCGGCCCGATGCTAAAGCTGACCAGAAAGGCGCGCGCGTCGATAGGCGACGGCTTCGGGCGGCGCGTCACGGTGTACATCGCGACCATGGCGGTGTGGTTCACCACCGGCCTGTGGCACGGCGCGAGGCTGAACTTTATATTGTGGGGCGTTATAAACGGCGCGGTCATCATCGCTTCGCAGGAGTGCGAGCCGCTTTACGCGCGCTTCCACGGCAGGTTTAAGCTCAAAGACACGCCCGTCTACGGCGCTTTCGAGGTCGTCCGCACATTCTGCTTAATGAGCTTTATACGCTCTCTGGACATCTACGCGGACGCCGGCACGACCTTCCGCGCGCTCGGCTCCATCTTCACCCGGTTCATACCCGAGGGCTTCACCATAAGCGGGCTGACCGCTCTTGGGCTGTCCGCGGCGGATTACGCCGTCGCGGCGGCGGCCATAGCCCTGCTGATAGTCCTTGGCCGCGCGCGCGCGCGCGGCGGTATCCGGGATATACTTGCCCGCCATGCCGCGCTCAGGTACGCGGCCGTCCTGGCGATGGCCCTGTGCGTAATCATTTTCGGCATCTACGGCGCGGGCTACGACGCGAAGCAGTTTATCTACGGCCAATTCTGAGGTGTTGACGCTTGAAAAAAACCATCCGCATCGCGGTATACTCCGTGCTGACGCTGGGCGCGCTGCTGGCCGTCCAGCGGCTGCTGACGCCGAAATATATGGAAAGCCTGCGGGAAGGCGCGCTTGTCGGGGAATACTACGGCGAGGACAAGTCCCACGAGGTGATTTTTGTCGGCGACTGCGAGTTATACTCTAATATCTCGCCCATGACCCTGTGGACGGAATACGGCGTTACGTCGTATATACGCGGCAGCGCGCAGCAGTTGATCTGGCAGTCCTACTACCTGCTGGAGGAGACCCTGAAATACGAAAAGCCCAAGGTGGCCGTGTTCAGCGTGCTCGCCATGAAATACGACAAGCCGCAGAGCGAGGCTTATAACCGCCTGACGCTCGACGGCATGAGGCTCTCAGCCTCCAAGCTCGGCTCGGTGTCGGCGTCGGCGACCGCCGGCGAGGATCTCATATCCTATATATTCCCGCTGCTGCGTTACCACGACCGCTGGCGCGAGATAGGCGCGGACGACCTGAAATATTTTTTCACCTCCAAAAAGGTGTCGCACAACGGGTTTATCATGCGCTGCGACATCAAGCCCGTGGGCGTGGTGCCGTCCGGCCTGCCGTTAGCGTCGTATGACTTCGGGGATAACAGCCGTGAATGGCTGGACAGGATATCCGAACTGTGCGCCGATAACGGCGTAGAGCTTATGCTGATAAAAGCGCCGAGCCTGAATCCGCACTGGTATGACCAGTGGGACGCCCAGATCCGCGAGTTCGCGGACGACCGCGGCCATGTCTATATCAACACGCTTGAGCATCTCGGCGAGATCGGGCTTGACTTCGATACCGACACCCACAACGCCGGTTCGCATTTGAACCTCTACGGGGCCGAAAAGCTGTCGTCGTGGATAGGGGGCGAGATGCTTAGGTATTACGGTCTCACGGACAACCGCGCCGACGCGCGCCTGAGCGCGCTTTGGGGCCAAAAAAAGGCGGCGTATGACCTTATGCGCGCCGCGCAGATATCCGAGATAGCGGAATACGGCGAGATCAGGAGCTTTTTGATAGATTAAAAAATAGGCCCTTCCCGGCGCGGGAGGGCGGGACACGAAGGGATTGTGACACATGAAAAAACTGATACCGTTACTGCTTCTGGCGCTTTTGACGGCCTGCGGCGGGGACGCGCGGCCCGGCGGCGCCTCAACGCCGGCGCCCGGCGTTGAGACGCCTTACCCTTTTATATACAAGGGGCATACCATAGCCGTCGGGCAGAAGGCCGCGCCCTCCATAGAGGCGCTGGGCGAGCCGCGTGATTTGTTTGAGTCTCCGAGCTGCGCGTTTGACGGCGTTGACCGCATATACTACTACAGCGGCTTTGAGCTGTACACCTGGCCCGAGGGCGATGAGGACTATATCGCGTCACTCAGCCTGACCGACGACAGCGTATCGACTTCAAGCGGCGTGTGTCTGGGCATGACGCTCGAGGATGTTATAAGCGCCTATGGCGAGGATTACGAAAACGCGCAGGGCATGTATATCTACAGGACGGGCAAGGCGTCCCTGTCATTTTTGGTAGCGGACGGCGAGGTCGCGGCCATAATGTACGGCTATGACAATATTGGCTGAAATTCTATTTGCAAAACATCTTGCGATAATGTATAATAAGGCGCAAGACGGCCCGACGGTTTCGCGAAAGGATGCGCGCTCATATGGATATAGGCTTCAAGTCGGCCATATGTACAAGCTGCGGCACCGAACTCATGCTCGATCCCGCAAAGAGGGCTTGTTTCTGCTCCAACTGCGGCGGCAAGATAAATGTGCCAGAAGCTATAAATAAATTTTCGACGCTGTTCCCCGAACGTTCACGGCAGGAGGCTGCGCGGGCCGCCGCCGCCGTAAGCGCCGGCGGGGAGCAGAACGCCGGAGCGCCCGGAGAGGGCCAGACCGGCGCGCCCGCGCCCGCGGAAGCGCCGCCGGAGGAAGGCTCCCTCGAAAAGATGTACGCGGACGCCAAGGCGCATCTGTCCGCGCGCGAATATATCAAGGCCTCGGATATCTACAACAAAATATTAGTCGAGACCGGGCCGCAGGAGCATCAGGCTCACTGGGGCCTGTTCATGGTGGACGAGCGCAACTTCAACTCGGAGGAAAAGCTGCTGCAATGCTTTTCATGCTTCCCGTTCCGCCAAGGCTCCGAGCAGATAAAGCAGGATATACTGAACAACGCCAATCTGGCGCGCGCTTATGACGCCGCGCCGCACGACGCGCGCGCGGCCTACAGCCTCGACGCCCAAAAGCACGCCGAAAATATATGGACTCTCTACAGAGAGGGCTGCGAGAACCTTATCCAAATCTCCGAGAGGCGTTTCGCGCCGCTGTGCAATTGCTATGAAACCGTCGGCATCACGGCCGCCGCGTCGCGTATCGGGTTCCCCGCCGGCGTCAGCATACGCTTCATGGGCGAAAACAAGCTTTACCTGCGCTTCGCGGTCAATAAACTAAACGTCCTGCATCTCGACGCTTATGATATCGCGGCGCAGCCCTCAAGCTCGCATACCGTGTGGCATTACAGGCACATTCTGCTCAACCCCGAAACCGGCAGGCTGTTATGGTCTGAGTTTCGCGTATTCAGAAACGTCGGCGACCCGGACATGATAACCGGGGAGCTTGATCCGTTCCACAAGGAGAGCTACTTCCTGCTGGGCATCTGGGAAGGTAAAATTATAGTCAGGACAGGCAGCAAGGTTTATTTCCTGCGCGCCGTCGTCCCGTCCGACGCCGTTGCCGGAGTCTTTGACCGCTGCTATCAGCTTCCCTGCGTGCCCATCGTTGAGGATCCCAACTCCTACAGCACAGGCCACAAGACCAGCGAATTCTACCGCGTCCAGCCCATCATCGCGGTATACGAGACCTCGCGCAAGTCGCGGTGGATACGCAAAAGCGTTATCGGCTGCTTTATAGCCACAGCCGTCTACGGGGACTACGACGCGCCCCAGGTGCGCTCGCTGCGCCGCTTCCGCGACCGGGAGCTGGCGCGCACCGCGCCCGGCAGATGCTTTATAGCGCTGTATTACCGCGCCGGCCCGTACATAGCCCGTATGCTCAGCCCGGGCCGCGACGGACGCCCGAACCGCGCGGGGCGCCGCGTCCGCGCCGCTTTAGACCGCTTCGTGGCCTATATAGACAAAAAATAACTTACCCTATGGTGTGAACCTGACGGCCGCCGGCGCTTACCAGAAAACTCTGGGCGTCGGCGGCCTGATGCTCGGCCACGGTCGCCAGCATGATTATCTCGCGGCTGAGGACATCGCCGTAAGCGTTTGACGCGTAGGAGCCGCCCAGCGCGACGCCCAGCACCCCGCCGAAGGCTACGGCGGGTACGCCTATGGGGTAATGCTCCGAGGTGTAGTTCGACGGCTGCGCCGCGTAACCGACGGCCGCGCCGGACGTCCCGGATGTACCGGACGTTCCGGGCGCGCCGTATACCGGCTTGACACGGTACGCCTCGACCGTGACGCCGGCGCGCCTTATATCGGCCAGCGCGAGGTCGGCTGTATCAACGTCGTCAAAAATGGCTGAAATCACCGCGGACATTGATTGATCATTCCTTCCGAGCGTACTCCGGCGCGGCCGCGCTTACCAATCGCCGCCGTCTAAGGGCCGGGGTAATATTGTGCGCAGTTTCTGCCGGAATAATACCGCCCCCTCTCACGGAGGGGGCGGTATTATTCCGGCGGCTCTCAGCAGCCGCAGACCATCCGCACCGCGTCCACAGCATATGTCAGCTCGTCGGCGAAGTTATCGCATTTATGGTATGTCAAAGACTCGCAAAGGCGGCGCGGCAGTCCGGCCGCCGCGGCAATGCGCGCGGCCGGGGCCTCGAAGCTGCGGCGCAGCGTTTGGGGATTGCGCTTCAGGAAGCGCGACATGTCGCGCTCATAGCGCATATGCCGCCTCATGTTTTCCGTGTAATGCGGCTGATGCGCGGCGCATGAGTAGTCCGCGGCGTAGTGCGACAGCACGCCCATCAAAAACGAGTCCACGGCCCTGATGCGCGCGCCTGAAAACCGCCCGCGGCGGCGGCGCGACAGTATATGATACAGCCGGTCAAACAGCTTTTGGGATTTATCTATGCTGTGCCCGGGGAAATGCGGTAAAAAATCCGGGAACACACAGCCCAGCAGGAATACCTTGCGCCACAGCCGCGTGTTTTTTTCGCGCAGCTCGCCCGCCACAGTCCTGCCTATTCTCATGTGGACATCAAATACCATGCCACCCCTCCTCCGTATACGGCCGCCCCGGCCGGCATGAGCCGTCCCGCGCGGCACACCCCATAATACTACACGGGCCGCCATTTTGCCACCCAAACATTTTGCCAATATTGGGAATCTTTATTCAGCCATATGACCGCGCTTAAAAGCGTGAGCGGCTTATTATCAGGGGACGCCGCATATATTATAAATGCCGATCTGTTTTTTTTGGGGGGCTGAGTATGGAAACATTGCGCATAGGCTCGGCGGGGCCTTGGGTGGAGCTGTTTCAGAGCGTGCTGGCAAAGACCGGCCGCGCCGTGGCCGTTGACGGCGTGTTCGGGCCGCTTACGCGCGACGCCGCCGCCGACCTTCAGCGCGCCTCGGGGCTGACGCCCGACGGCGTGGCGGGCGCCGGTACATGGCGCGCCCTTCGGCCGCTGACACACGGCTATGATTTATACACCATAGCGCCGGGCGACACGCTGTACAGCGTCGCGAACCGTTACTCGGCCGGCTTCGCCCGCATAGCGGCCGCCAATCCGGGGGTTAACCCCTATAATCTTCAGGTCGGCCAGAGGATAGTCGTGCCGCTCGGGGCGGTCGTGCCCACCGGCATAAGCTACTCGTCGGGCATAATGCGCATGAACATAGACGCGCTGAAAACCGTATATCCCTTTATCGAAACCGGGAGCGCCGGCAGCAGCGCGCTGTGCGCCGGCATACCGTATATGAGGATAGGCACAGGCCCCGTGAATGTTTTTTACAACGCGTCCTTCCACGCCAACGAATGGATCACCTCGCCGCTGCTGATGAAATTCGCCGAGAACTACGCGCGCGCCTATGCCGTCGGCGCCGACATATACGGCTATCCCGCGCGCGAGCTTTACCGGGGCGTATCCATATACATAGCGCCTATGGTAAACCCCGACGGCGTTGATTTAGTGACCGGCGCCTTCCGTCCGGGGCACGAGGCGTATGAGGCCGCGCGCGAGATAGCGCTGGGCTTTCCGGGCATACCGTTCCCAAACGGCTGGAAGGCCAACATCGAGGGCATAGACCTCAACCTGCAGTTCCCGGCAAACTGGGATGCCGCGCGCGAAATAAAATTCTCTCAGGGCTTCGACCGCCCCGCGCCAAGGGATTACGTCGGCCCCGCGCCGCTGTTTGCCCCGGAGTCCGAGGCCATGTATAAGTTCGCGCTCAAACACGACTTCCGGCTGCTGCTCTGCTATCACACGCAGGGCATGGTCATCTACTGGCAGTATTTGAACTACATGCCGCCCGGCGCGCTGTACATAGGCGAGCTGTTCGCCGCCTCCAGCGGCTACACCCTCGAGCGGACGCCCTACACGTCGGGCTTTGCCGGCTATAAGGACTGGTTTATACAGGAGTACAACAGGCCGGGCTATACCGTCGAGGCGGGCTACGGGGTAAGCCCGCTGCCCATATCGCAGTTTGGCGAGATATACGCGGACAACGAGGGCATACTCGTGCTGGGCGCCGCGACACAGCTCGAGGATTAACCCCATTTTTAACGGCGCGCGCCGCCGGCCCTCTGCATAAATGGCCCTATAATAGGAAAGAATGGAAATATTGACGCCGCGCCGGCGGTACAATACGTTTTATTCGGGGGGCGCTTAATGGTTAAGGGTGTTTCAAAACGCGTTGTCGTGGTACGTTTCCCGGACACGCGAGTGTTCGACCAGGCTATATTTTTCGTGCGAGACAACGCGCGCCCGCATACGGGGATAGGCGGGCGGCCGGGTGTTACCGCAAAGCAGATCGTCGCCGAGGCGTGTCAGGTGGCCGACAGCTATGTGCGCCGCGGCAAACGCCGTCCGCGCCTGACGCCGGCGCTGTACGCCCTGTCGGGCGCGGCGCTGACGGGCGCGGCGTGGCTGCTGACCGTTTTCCTGTAAGGGCCGCGAACGGCGCGGCGGCACGGCATGGCGCGGCGGCACGCCGCGTCATGCTTCGGCGCGCGTGAATTGCACACGGCGCGCCGCGAATTGACGCCCGCGCGGTTGACAACGGGCCAAAATCTTGATAACATTATCACGATTATTCGGCCTGTCCCGTATAGCCAGGCCGCGATGTGAGAGGGGAGACTGTATAATGGCGATTATTTTAACGGACGCCGACCTGAGGACGCAAATCGCGTCTGGCGTCGCGCTGGTCGATTTCTGGGCCGCGTGGTGCGGGCCGTGCCGCATGGTGGCGCCTGTGATCGACGAGCTTGCCGCCGACTATGAGGGGCGCGCCAAGGTATGCAAGATAGACGTGGACGCGTATGGCGAGACCGCCGCGGAGTTCGGCGTAATGTCCATACCCGCGCTGATTGTATTCAAAGACGGCGCCGAGGTCGAGCGCGTCGTCGGCGCGCGCCCGAAGGCCGAGCTTGCCGCCCTGCTTGATAAACATCTTTAAGCCCGGATTTCGAGAGTAGGAGGCTCGCCGATGTACGATACTCAAAGTTTCCGTTCGTCCATACTCGGGTTCGACCGCAACGACGTCATCAATTACATCGAGACCCTGACGCGTGAGCATCAGGAGGAAATCGACGCTTTCCGGGCCGCGGCCGAGACGCTGCGCGGCGAGCGCGACGAGGCCCGCCGCAAGATAGAGGGTCAGGAAAGCCAAATCGAGCATCTCAGGGAGGACAGCGGCGCTATGGAGCGTCTGAGCCGCGAGGCCGAGGCCGGTCACGCCGCGGCCACCGAGGCCGCCGCCCGGCTGGTGAGGGCGGAGGACGCGCTGCGCCGCTCCGAGAATGAGATGATTGTCCTCAGACAGCAAAACGAGGAGCTGACCAAGCAAAACGAGGAGATAAACAAAGCCAAGCTGAAAGCGGCCGACATGGAGATAATGGCCTATAAGCGCGCGCAGGAAATCGAGGACGAGGCCCTGCGCAACGCCGAAAAGGCGCGCGCGGCGCTGAACCGCCTGATACGCGACGCCAAGGGCAAATATTCGGTCGCCAAGGGCGACATGGAGGCGGCCGCCTATAACGCGATGCAGCAGCTCGACTCCATGCGCGGCTGGCTCGACAGCTTCCCGAGACTCTTTGACGATATCGACAGCGAGCTTGACGGCGTTATAGCGGCCGAACACAAAGCGCCCGGACACGGCGCGCATGACCAGACAGCCGGCGCGCCGCAGTGAACCGCGCCGTAACCGCTGAAAACGCCGCGCGCGCCCTATGCGGCGAAGCCCTGTCGTTTACCGGGCGGCTGTACGCCGCGCGCGACGCGGCCCTAAAGCGCCTGCTGGGGCCGGACGGCGGCTCGGCGGCGTTTATAGAGGGAGCGTTTATTTATTTCGCCGGGCCGGCCGGCGCGCCGCCCGGCTTTCCTGTAGGGGCCGCCGGCCCCACCACGTCGGGCCGCATGGAGCGCTATTTGGAGCGCCTGCTGGCCTTGGGCGCGGCGGGCTTTGTCGGAAAGGGCGGGTTCGGGCGCGGCGTTGCGGAGCTGCTCGCGCGATACGGCGGCTGTTACCTGTGCGCCGTGGGCGGCGCGGGCGCGCTGTACGCCAAACGCGTGCGCAAAGCGGAGGTGGTCGCCTATCCCGAGCTGGGCTGCGAGGCCATACGCGCGCTCGACGTTGAAAACATGCCGCTTATCTGCGGCATCGACTCCTCGGGAAAGAGCATATTTGACAGATAAAAAAACAAGAGAGGCTTTTCGCCCCTCTTGTTTTTTTGTGGTCTGAAATTAGGCGTTGTTCCTCGACTTGCGATAGAACACGAAGCCGCAGACACCAGCCAGAGCCAAAGCGCCGATCGCGAAGAATACCGTGAAATCGTCGCCGGTCTTGGGGTTTCCGCCGGAAGAACCGCCAGCGGCGCCGGCCGGGACTTCCAGATAGACGGCTTTGATGTCGAGCCAGTCGTCATTCCAAGCCTGAACGCCGAAGCCGATCCAATCAAGGCCCTCGTAGATGGCGTCTTTCCAGTGAGCCAGCCCGGTGAGGTCAAAGGTAAGGGTCATTTTGTCGTCGCTCTGTACAAACAGGTCGCCGTTGTCCGACCAGCCGACATCAGAGGTCTTGATGAAGAGCTTGTTATCGTCGTTGGGGCAGGGGGAATTCAGCTCGACCACGAGCTTGGTGGCGCTAACTACCTGAGCGACTGTCAGGCCGATATCGCCGGTGTGAGCCTCAACGCCGTCCGGCGCGGCGCCGTCGGTGGCCCAGCCTTGCTGCTCGGTGCGGTTCACCATGTTGGGTTTCACAGGCAAATTAACCTGCGCGGCGAAAGCGGAGACGGACAGCGCTATGACAAGGGCGAATACTGCGGAAAACGCGATGATCCTACGGACTTTCATTTTTAAGCCTCCTCGTATTTGGTGCAGCAGTTCCAAAAAGTGTACTTTTTGAAACTGCCTCCGGCATATACATAGTCCGGTCGCGCAGACGCCGGTACAGCGTGGAGCGTTTCAAACCTGTAGCGGCCATGAATTCCCTTATCGGGAGAATCCCGCGCTCCCATTTCCCGGCCAGCTCGCAAAAGTTTTCGGGCGGTTTTTTGACGGGACGCCCGAACTTCACGCCGCGCGCCCGCGCCGTCTCTATGCCCTCGGCCTGACGCCTGAGTATGCTTTCGCGCTCGCTCTGCGCCACGAACGACAATATCTGCAATACGATATCGGCTATAAAAGTTCCCATAAGGTCTTTGTTAAGGCGCGTGTCTAACAGCGGCATATCTATAACGGCGATATCCGCGCCGCGCTCCTTGGTGATAATACGCCACTGGCTCTGGATATCCTCATAATCGCGTCCCAGCCGGTCTATGCTTTTTACACAGAGCAGATCGCCGGGCCGCAATTTTTTTATCAGCGCCTTGTAAGCGGGACGGTCGAAGTCCTTGCCGGACTGTTTGTCGGTAAATATCCGCCGCGCGGGTATGCCGAGCCGCCGCAGGGCGAGCGTTTGCCTGTCCTCGTTCTGGTCTGCGCCCGAAACGCGGACGTAGCCGTAGTCAGCCATTTTTCGTTGTCCTCCCCGGTATATTTTGACATCCATTATAAAGACTAAAGGAGCGTTTTTATCTTTTTGGAATAATAAGCGCCGATATGGGAAATCATATATTGAAATTCGAAAAAGAAATACTTGACAAGTCGAAGCGGCCTGTAGTATACTGGCTTCGATACTATTATAGAGTTTCAAAAAGTACACTTTTTGGAACTGCTGCACCAAATACGAGGAGGCTTAAAAATGAAAGTCCGTAGGATCATCGCGTTTTCCGCAGTATTCGCCCTTGT
>Ga0099364_10006142_pt1 | contig 17568 bp, 15 predicted proteins | sample TergutTh196P3_FD_73070 | JGI IMG/M metagenome (GOLD analysis project Ga0099364, IMG submission 73070) | Microcerotermes parvus P3 segment gut microbial communities from Pointe-Noire, Republic of the Congo - Th196 P3 | ecosystem: Host-associated > Arthropoda: Insects > Digestive system > Gut ...
GAAAGAAGGCGGTGTGAATATGTACAGCGTATCAAGACTGATAAAGGAATTGCCTGAGAATTATGAGGAGGAATGCACACGGCAGGGGGCAGTCCGGCGATGGCGCGGTGCAAAAAACGCAGGCGATTTAATGATGCTGATAATAATCCACTTGCTAAATGGCACTTCGCTTCTGGAAACAAGCATAATAGCGCATACGGCAAAGCGCGTGCAAAATCCGTGTATGATTTCAAGCTTGCGGGAATCAATATCCATCAGGCATATTTCATCTGCATGCAGCTCATTTTGCCCCTCCGCAAGCTTGCCGATTAATTCCGGCGTATACGGGCTGCCGGCCCCTAAAGGCCAGAGCGATCTTTGGCGCACCGCGAAAAGGAGCCAAATCAAATTGCCAGACATCCCCATACGGATTGTTTTGAAAACCGTTCCCCAAGCAAAGCCCTATTACGTTTTCACCCTGCTTTAGAAAGGGAAGCGCATCGTAAGCATCATAGTAAACAAGCTTATCGGGGTTGCTGATTGTTGGCGATAACATACCGCGCGTAATTTTTTCGCCGTTTATCCATAACTCGTAGAAGCCAAGCCCGCATATTGTGAGCTTGGCTTTTGGGGGCATCTGCGATAACTCAAAGTCGCGGCGCAGGTATGGCGCGGGCACGGCGGATTCGCGGGTTGTATATTGCGTTCCCGCTGTGATAAAGTGCTGCGGAAAATGCATGTTGCTCCCTCTCTTTCACTCAACCTCAAGTATCACCGTGCTAAAAGGCTCTATGCTATTGATGCTCCCGCCGATTTGCCGCACTATTTTATACCCGCCATTGATATGCACTACGGGAGATACGCGCTCGCCGGAATAGTTAATCAGCACAACATAGCTTTTATCTTTGCCGAAATGCCCGGTAATGCCGATATCCTTATTCTCACAGCAAAGAATATGAGAATCATATTGACCGCTGAAAACCTCACGGTAAATCTCGTGGCGGTTCTGCTCAAACGCGCCGCTTTCGTTGAGAAGCATGGCTTCAAGTGGATAATCGAGGTAATATACGGTGCCTTTTCCGTAGGTGTACTTAGTGAACACGGGCGCGCCGTTCGCATCCGTTTCCAAAATATCCGCACCGTTAGCTTCAAGGATTCGTTTGGATTGCCGGGAGTCCTGCACGGTCAATCCTGTTAGCTTGCTAAATTCTGCCAAAATGCATTCATCGTTTGAGATATACAAGACAGCGCCGTTTGCGACCTTTTCAATCAAATCCAAATACCGCTCGCGAGCCATCACCAGATGCCCCTTGACTGACGGCATCAGATAAACCCTAGATTCCGGCAATTCCTGCTCTCCAAAAGCAAATCGCAGATTTATGCCCGCCTGTTTGCCCAAAATATAGGACATATATGCAACTCCCCAATTGTCCTGACCCTTTGCCAGTATGCAGACGCCGTCCTCGTAAGCGGGCGGCAACTCAAAATCATTTTGTGCCATACATTCCTTAAACTTCTTAAACTCACGCAGAACGGGCTTTGGCGTACCGCTTTTGTCCGTCATGCCAAGCTCGATTTCGCACATGTTCCATGTATACGGCGGCGTGCTTAAATTCACCTGTTCATGTGCACACCACCACAAAAGACCTCGTGCGCCGTTCGCCCAATTTGAATACAGATTGGCCCGAACAAAGCCGGCAGAGGTTTCGTCGTCACAGTTCATGGGGCCCATTGTACCAATTTCTTCCACCAGACAAGGCTTGCCGCCTATATCGCCGTAGAGCTTTGTTTCGCAGGTCGCGTGAAGTAAGGTGCGGATGGATGAATACGTATCCATACGGCAATGGGCAGTCCAGTACGGATACGGATGCGTGGTCAGGATATCCGAGCCGTCTGCTTGAGCCTCAATCGTCCATGTGCCCTCAATGTCAAGATTATGCATTCCCGATACTATCGGACGCGTATTATCGCAGGCACGTATGCAGTTGGAAATAGTAAGCGTCCAATTATGCGCGGCCTCCCGATTGTTCAACGGATACATGCAATTGCATTCATTCCCGAAATCCCACGCGAAAATTTCGCTCCTGCGCTTAAAGCGCCCGACAAAGCCCGTTATAAATTTTTGCTGAAATAAAATTGCCTCAGAATCGGTATACGGATTTTTGCCATATATTGCGGGCGGGATAAACAGCCGCCCGCTCATCCATCCCGTAATCAAGCCCACAATCAGCTTGAGACCGTATTTGTTTGCTATATCGCAAAATATATCGAATCGTTCAAGCGCAGTTTCATTCAGATAATATTTATTTGTGGGATGTCTCTCGCCGCTCATGCGGTATTCCACAACTTGGTCGCCGGTATAAAGCGGCATCACAGGCTGAAAATCCCGCCAGTTAGGAAAAACGCGCAAATACTCCACGCCATTTTCCGAAAGAGTTTTTAAATCCGCGTCAATGGTTTTTTCGCAAAAATGCACCCACATTTCCGCACCCGCGTTGGATGCCCAGTAGTTACAACCGATTAGGTAGTTTTTCATGCTCTTTCTCCTTGCATTGCCTAAAGGCTTCGTTTTATGCGCTCACAATAATATTGCACAAGCTCCCATTTGCGGTAATCTTTTTGTAATGCGGGCCAACCTTTTCCTCAAAAGCAGACGGAATTACTAAGGGTCCGTTCTTGAAACAAATATCCTCCCAAAAATGGGCGAAATCAAACCTTACGCCTGATTCAAGTGCGTGCTTGGTGGTATTATAGCAAAGGTCGCCCACTGTATTTATAATTTCATCGTATAAATCCTCGTCGTCTGCGTACAGGTAGCTTATGCCCTCTACACCCAGCCAATTACGGATTTGCCCAAACAAGCTTTTGCAATAAAGGCCCAATGGCTCAGAGCGCGTTTCGGACTCTGCCGCAAGCTGCTGTAAAACCTTATCGTCGAACCGGTCCTGCGCATATTGCAAGCGCGGGAGATAGTGTTCCTCCCACGATGCGCGGTCTTTAAGCAGGTGCCCGACCTCTGCCGGTATTGAACCCGCGCCCTCTTTTTGCAGGACGATTGCACCGTCTTCATTGAGATAATGGTAGCTGCCATCGGGATTTTCTTTAACACGTTTTGCCTCAAAGGCGGGAAAAAGGGAAGAGAAGCCGGACAAATCCATATGCGTTGCAAAATAATTAAAATCGAAGCCAAGTTTTCCCCGATAAGGTGGTCGTTTGCGTTGCCGTCGCCTATACCAACAATTTCCTCCGGCTTTAAATGTCCCTCCGCTACCCATTTTTCCAGTAGCTCATCCCACTCCATCACCGGACACCTGTCAACTGACGAATCGCCGTTTAAAACCGCATGAAAACGCTCTCTGTTTGTCATAGCCTCTCTCCTCATATTCTTTTCGCTTCGCATTCCTCGCGGATAATCTCCACATACCGCACCACTTTACCTGTATCCTTGTGGACGGTATAGGCATCGCGCTGGGAAAATTCGAGCGTTAATCCGGCGGCGGATTCCACGGTTTTGCGTATATGCGCCCGTAATGCATCCTCATCAAGAATTTTATCAACACCAAGATAATTCGGGCTGGGCTTGCGCAGATAAACGGTCTTGCGGTTTTGCAGTGCCTCGCCGATAAACGCTTCGTCGCACCACGGCGATACCGAGATTTTGCGCATGTTTTCAAACTGCGAAATATCCTGCCAAAAGGTATGCACAGCCTCGCAGCAACCATACGACAACAGCTCGAACCTCTCGGATATGCGTTTGTAATATGGATAAACAAACTCATGATACATAGCGGGCGATATGCCCTGAGCCTCTTGCGCGTCCATATAGCCCCATATTTGCGACATTTTAAGCGCGTCACCCTCTGACGGCAAATCAGAGGTGAAGCACATACTACCCTGACAAAGATGTACGTCGCCGTTTGTCGGGCGAAGGAGCCCCTCACTTTCTACGCGCTCCATCAGCTCGATATGGTCGTCTGCCAGCATCGAGCACATTTTATGGAACAGCTCAGGCTCATCGGACATGGCTATGAACATGTCCTCCATACTCATAAGGTGCACGATATCTTGCAGAAAGCTTACATACCATGCTGAGCCGGTTTTTTTCACGGGCAGAATGTCGCCGAGTATATTCTGCACCAGCTCTACATTCTCACCGCCTGCGTGGGAGAGTTTATGATAGGTCGATTTTTTCAGCAGGTGAAAATCATTTTCCAAATCATGCAGCTGTGATATAAAGTGGTGCCCAAGTCCACCGGTTTCCTCGCGCTTTTCCGGCAGCCCAAAGGGAACCATATAGTAGCCTTCTTCGTGGGGAATATAGCCGCGGACAATAGAATCGTCCTTGAAATATTCGAAATTGAGCGTGTTTCCCAAAAGCATCCTTTCGAGTGCCCGGGCTTGTTCCGATTCGCAGCGGAGCCGCGGCTCAATAAGCTCTTCTGAAAAAGTGCCGTGCTCAACCGTAATCATTGGACGGCTGTTTCCGCCCATTCGTCCATGTGCTTCCCAATCCTTGCAGAGCTGCTTGTTGCGCTCGCTTTCGGATAACTCCAGCTGATTTTTCGCTAATTCCCGCAGACGTGTGCGTTCTTTTTCGGTCATAAGTCAGCCCTCCTTAATAGGCTCCGGTTCTCTTTACTGCTTCGACCACTGCACGCATAGTCTCAAGCGATACGTTATTAGGAATCGAGTGGTCAGAGGCAAAAATATAGCCGCCGCCCTGTTTAAGCGTTGGGATACACCGCTCAATTTCCGCAATAACCGCATCCTTATCATCCCACAGCACAGCGTTTATGCCGCCGTGAAGCGTGAGTCTGTCGCCATAATCCTTTTTAAGCGCAAGCACATCCATGCCTGCCTTGATTTCGATTGGGTTTAAGATATCAACACCGGTTTCAAGGATATCAGGCAGCAACGGCATAATATAACCGCAGGAGTGAAGATGCGCGGGTATGCCCTTGTTGTGCGCCCAGCTAACGGCTCTTGTGTGTGCCGGTTTGATTATGTCGCGATAGGTATCGTTAGAGAAAAACGGCGTACCTTTGTAGCCCAAATCGTCGTACCAGTGCATTGAGTCTATACGGAATCCTTTGTCCCACAGCATATCAAACTGTTGTATGCTTCTGTCAAGATATGTGTTTATGATGTCTGAAACCCACTCGGGCTCCTCCATAAGCGCAATCAGGATTGTCTCGGTTCCGCTCATCCACGCGTGCGCTACATCAAAGCCAAACCAGAACCCGCCTTCAATCCAGCGCCCATCCGCGACCCATTTGGGATATTCTCTCTCAAGCATCGGCAGGTCAAGGCGTGATTCGTCCATCGTCATCAGCTTTTTAGCGTCCTGCCATATGGCGGAATCGTTAATCTTGAAATCCAAGAACTCCGGGCTGGCATCCACTTGCTTTAAGTATTTTATAGTTACGCCCCATTCGGTAGTGATGATTTCGTAGGTATCAGTTTCTTCGATAACCCTTTTCGGATATCGCGGCGATATGTTTGCCTCGATGCGCTCTACCTTGTCGATGTCAAAATAATCGCGGTAATCCGTGCCGGCGAGGATTCCCTCGCGTTCCCACCGCTTGATGGTTCCCTCCCACGGATAATCGCGAATCGGAACACGGTCGGCTTCCTTGTGGTTTATAATTCGGGTTATGCGTTCTTTTGTAGTCATGGTGATTCTCCAATCTCATTTTCGGTAAATTTCTTTGCTTATCTGCAAAAATTCCTCGCACATAGCTTTTATGTTTTCCTTGCTGTGTCCTACAGCGGTATAGTCATCGTAAAACTTAGGGATAAAGCCGCCCTTTTTATCGCCGAGCTTATCAAACATCTCACGGCAATATCTGCGGACATCGTTAGTGGTGCCGTGTACCATTGTATTTTGAATATCAACCGGGCAAAAGAATGTAATCTTGCCTTTAAACTTTTCACCGAGCAAATCAAGCCCCATATTTTCCTGTTGGTCCATTTGAATAACGTCAAGACCCACTTCTATTAAATCGTCGAGTATGTCGACAATATAACCGCAGCTATGCATAAACGTTTGAATTTTGTGCTTGTGGCAAGCGGAGAAAACCTTTTCGTATCTCGGTTTCCAAAGTTCCCGCCATTTTTCGGGTGAAATCATAAGCCTATCCTGCAAGCCCCAGTCATCAAGAATAAAATATCCATCTATCCCAAGCGTTGAAAGTTTTTCGATAGCTTGTATATTCATATCAACCAAAACGTCCAGCAGCTTTTCAAGCTCGTCGGGGTTTAAAAGTATATCCATCCATAAATTTTCAAGACCCCTTAAAAAATGCGCGCGCTCATACAACGCAATTCCAAATGCGAGAGTGAATTTATCGGGATTTTCTTCGATACCCGCCTTAACGTCTCCCCATCGTTTTTCGTCCAAAACATCGGGAATCAAAAGCTTGTCAAAATCCGCCCAATCTTCAAGGACGCAGTTTTTCACTTCCCCGAGATTGCCAATTTGTTCAAAGGCTTCCCAACGGCAGCCCCATTCGTCAATTCCGTTTGTATGCCTTGCGTCGGGGTGCGGATTCATATTCGCGTATCTAAAATCATTGCCGTATTCATCAGGAAGATAGACACCCATCCTGTCCGGTGTTTCAAACTTTATCGTTCGCTTTATAACTTCTTTATTGTTCATAATTTATTGCTCCCATAATATACCTTTTGTTATTTTATCCAGTGCTTTTTCTGCGCCGCCGCAATAAGCTCTTCCGCTTCACTGCGAGTTTTACATCGTGTGTTCATAAAGAAGCTATCCGCGCCCGCTTCGTTGATGACAGCTTCTATTTGAGATGGGTGCACAGTGAGCAGAACCATTTTTTTGCCTGCGGCTTTTGTGCGACGGTAGATGTCGAAAGACATCGGGTCGGCAAAATCCTGATAGATTTTTCCACCGGAAATTGGCAGGGGCGTCCATTGTATGGCATTGATATGCGGCAGTGAAAGCAGCATATCAAGATGCTGTATTTCACCTGGCCCGTCCAAATGATATATGGTTTGACCGATAGCCGTCGATACATTATTCAGTGACGGCAAAACAAATCTTTCGAACATTTTTGGCGAAATCATAACCGATAAATCGCATTGAATAGAATACCACGGCTTATCAGAAACAATCGGCTGCCAACTGGTAAAACCGTATCCTGTCTGCCCGATAATGCCGCTCAATGCGTTAAAATATTGCAACCAGCGGGGCAGGGGAATCGCCGCTATCATCTATCGGAGACGAAACGGAAAGCCAGCAGCCCTCTCCTTTTTCAGGCGGCATCCAGAATCGGTTGTGTCGTTCACGCCTTTGCTCCATATTCATATTTGTGCCCTTTCTTTTTATTCTGTTTTCATTGTCAATTGCTATTCCTTTCTCATCAATACAACCTTAACCGGAGCGGAAGAGTGCCGCCCAACCGCGGATATATCAATGAGCAGCTCAAGCTTTCCGCCTGTAAACGCTTCGGTATCCACAAACTCGAATATGGCTTCAGCCTTATCGTCGTGGTTATAATTCATCGGCGCGCAAAATTCTCTGCCGCCAAGTACGCTGACTCCGTGCGGCGCGTACAGGCGAAGGTTAATCCACTGCTGCTGGCGCATAAAGCCGTTGTCGGAAACGCTTACCGTCAGCTTGCGCGGCTCACCGGTTTGAAAGAAAGGGCTGCCGTGGTAATCAACCGATACACGGAACGCCGGGTGTTCGTATCGAACGACAGCAGGGGCGGCGCACAAATCGCGCAGCTTAATATCCTTGTCGATGTTATTACCGCTGATACCCTGCAAATACTCATCATTTTTAGAGCCAAGCAACGCATCTCCAATATGCGCTTCGATTTCGTAGCCGCCTGTCGCGAAAAGGTCGCACATATCTATGCCCAAAAAGCACGGAACCACCCGCAGGATACGGTCGGTCAACTCGGTCACGGTATCGGGAACCCACACGCCCCAGCTTGTTTTGTCGATGCACATGGTTGAGATTTTGTCGTTGAGGGGAGCTGTCCATTTTTCCGGAATCGCCTTGCCGCCGCTGATAATACCTATAAGTGCGCCGAGGGTAGCGGCGGTACAATCTGTATCCTCGCCGCAGTTTACTGCCATGCACAGACTCTTACCAAAGTCACCCTCGCCGTAGTACCAAGCCGCTATTAAGAAGCCGATGTTTTCGGGCGCGTCAAATCCGGGTCGACCGTTTTCAAAATCGCCGCTTTCTATTTCGTGGAGCTTCTTATACTGGATGCCAAAGCTGCCGGGAGCGGTTTTGTGGATATTTTCGCGCATATCCGCAAAGGGCACGTTTTCCTTGTAGCAGCGGCGAGCCTCCTTTATACAGAGGGCGACGGCGCAGTCATCGGGTATATAGCTGAGACCGATTTCAACGAGCCTATCCTTGTCGCTTTCCACAAAGGCGGCACTTTGAATGGCGGCGCAAAAAACCTCGCCATACATGCCCTCGTCGGCATGGTCTACAATTGCGTCCTCATACGCGTAACGCGTCGCGATTTCGGGATGCCCAGGTGCAAGACAAGCCCATATCTCCGAGCGGATAAAGCAACCGCAGGAATCCTTGTAAATGTTATCCGTAAAGCCGGAAAGCGGCGGTACAAGCCCTGCGCGCATATTGTTTTTGCCCATGCCGTACTCAACCCAATGAGGAATGACAAAGCTAAGCCAATATTCGCCCAAAATTGAAGAATTCAGGTTGCGGCCATATCGTTCAACCGCCGCAAGCCAGATTATCTGCAAATCCAAATCATCGTTGGGTGGCGGACCGTTTGAAAGGTCCTGTGTGTAAAATTCAACGTCGAACAAGCCGCGTTTGCATTCGTAAGGCGCACCCAAAACACCGCCGATATTTTTTCCCGTCCAGCAACCGTGCACCTTGTCTTTGAATGTAACGAAATCCAATTTCATTTATATCATACACCTTTCAATGCTCTGTTGTATATATGGCGAACGAGTGAGGCGGCAGTGTGTCACCAAACGAGCACCCGATATCCGCTAAGATTTTGTCCGCACGGATTATCTCCGCCCGCTCATTCGGCTTTACCGCCGCAGAGTCGAACAGATGCCGATACAGGCTCCGCTTAACCTCTGAGCTACAGCTTACCGTTACGTCAGCCGGCTTACCACCGGAATTGATGATTAGAAAAACATCCTCGCCTGTTTCGGTTTGCAGTGCCGCAATGTGCAGCTCGCGGTCATGCTCTGTATGGTAGGCCGCCGTACCGGCTCCGCCTAAATAGCGGGAAAGCAGTGTAACACCGTAATATGTCGGGTACGGAACCGCGCTTTTGCGCAATGAGGGCGCAATACCGTGCCGATGTTCGCCGTCAAAGAAGCAATCGTCATTATTGAGATGCTTGTTCGGCCATTGCTGGTCGAACAGGCTCCAGATAAGCGTTGTCTGCGCGCCAAGATTGATGGCGGCACAGTTGCACAACGCGATATGAATTGCGTGCAAGCCTTTTGCCCACCGAAGCTGTTGCGGCAGTTCTATTTTATCCCGCTCAAAGCACACTACGCCGTATTCGTCAAACCAGTAGGGCTTGCCGGTGCTTGCGCAGTTATCCATGCCCCGTTTAATCCAGTCTACCCATTCATCGTAAGTATCGGTGTCATAATTAGTATGTTGGATATAGTTGTGACTGGAATAGATATCAATGATATCGTTTGCGTGTTCCGCCGTCCATTTGACCATATCCGAGGTGTCCGTACTGCCCTCGTTTGGGCCGACGAGCTTTACAAGATGCCGCCGTCCATCACGAACAAGAGCGTTGTGCGCGGCACGGGCGCAATCAAGCCAAGCGTCGTATTGCTCCAAGCCCTCAGGCAGATGCTCGCTTGTCCAACCGGGCTCCGTAAAAAGCATCAGATATTTTACGTTGATATTCCCGCACACCTCTACAATTTGATGCACCGATTCGCTTACCCAGTTACCGTAACGACGGCACATCTCGCCCCAATCATTTGTGCCGAGAGAAAAGGGCGAGTTGGTAATATCATTTGGGCACCACCAGCAAGCCTGCAACGCAACGTCTATACCGTGGTCTTGCAGGCACTTGCACCACCGGGAAAGTGCCCGCATGTCTTGCGAATCCCAATCCCAGAAACCGTCAGCCGTGTGGCTGTACTCGTAGCGGTAATAGGTGCGCGCAAGCCGCAGCCGCATATTATAAACCCGAGCTAATTCTGTCTCGCACTGTTCTTTGGTATATTCTCTTCCGTCATCGTCCTTCTGAAACATAAAAGCATGATAGATACCACCAAAACCAATCCAGTTGGAATGCAGTATTTTATCATTTTTAACAGCAAGATGATACATGCTAAAGTCCTCCAATTCCATTGCCGTTATTACAAAAAGGTTGCGCCGCCAATTAATTCTTACTTGTGTCTTGGCGACGCAACTTCTCTTGGATATTGCGGTTAATTATTTGCTGTTAGCCCATAGCTCTGTGCAATAATTCGCGTATGCTTCGGCTCCCATAGCGTTAACTTCATCTATGGCGCGATTTAACAAGGTCTCGAGTTCCTCCGGTGTTTTAGAGGAAATCAGTTTTGGAATGAGCTCCTTATTATAAACGTCCAAATAATTGGCTTTGAAAATCGCGTATTCGGAGTTGGGGTCGTTTAATGTGATGTCATTTACAATGGCTGAAAACTCGGTGAAATCTTGAGAATGAGGCCACACGATAGCTCTTTGCTGAACCTCAATTGGGTCGCGGTCTTCTTCAGGAGTTCTTGCGAGACCGGCGGCGCCCATTCTATCAGCAACGATGGAGTTGCCGGGGAACGACCAAATAAACAGTCCGATTTGCTTTTTCTCATCTTCTTGCAAATTAGAGTATCTCTGCATATCAACCAAAGGATATCCGTCGGCGTCCTTTTCAGTCCACAGATTGCCCTGCGGTCCGTAGTACATTTCAACGGTTCCCTCTACGCTGAACATATAATCAAACAGCTCAAAAATGCGTTCGGGTTTCTCGGCTTTATTTGTAATGACGAGAACATTCCAGCCGATGGTGTGGAAGAGGTCCATTTTAATGTCTTTTTGGTTTACTCCGGCTGCTGCCGGCGGTTCGATGATTATATAATCATTATCGGGCTCCATTTCTTGAAGCCTTAAACGGGAGGGCCTTATTCTGTCGGAAATATTGCCGAAAATGACGGCCGCGCGGCCGGTCGCCAATTTTTCCAAAATCTGTTCGTTCTTCTCAAGGAAAAAGTCTTGATTAATCAAGTTTTCGTTGTACAGCTTGTTGGTGAACAATGCCGCCTCTAAAAACTTGGGATCCTTGTACATAACCTCAAGCTTGTCTCCGTTTTCGTAGAGACCGGTGGTGCTCAGCAGCCCGAGAAAACCGCCGTACAGGGAGTAGATGTCGCCAATGTCGTCCCAATAATCAGGCTGTAAGGGAACAACTGATTTTTCGCGCATACCCGCGTCGTTATAAACCATTTGCAGATAAGCGTATAACTCGTCCAAGGTATCGAGCTTGGGACTGCCAAAGGATTCGTAGATGCTCTTATTAAGTGCAACGCATTTGTTGCCCGTGGGGGCGGTTGCGTCGGTGGGCCAGTTCAATATGCCGTAGGTTGAGCCGTTGATTTTAGCGGAATCTCTGACGTTTTGGGCAAGCAGTTGCTGATAATTTGAGCCGTTGTCAATAAATCCGTCTAAATTCACAAGCTGACCGTTTTGAGCCATCGAGAAATACGCGTTCTTTCTGTCAAGCATCATAGCGTCGGGCAAATCGTCCGAAGCCAGCATCAAATTCATCTTCGTATCGGGGTCTGTGTCCGGCTTGGACAAAATCAAATCGATATTGAATTTTTCTTTCAGAAGCTTTGACGTCTCGTCCTCGCCCCACACGGGAGAGATGTCGTACCAATCGTAGTTCATGTACATGACAAAGCTATAGGGGTCGTTGCCGGATTCGTCTGAGGACGGAGTGTCCGAGGCATTGCCCGCCGGCGGCTGAGCCGCACTTTGACTGGCATTTCCGCAAGCGGAAAACAGGGATATTAAAACGACAAGTACAAGCGCAACGGCTAAAACTCGATTTGCCTTTGATATTTCCATCACTTTCTCCTTTAAATTAAAATCTAAAATTTTTACACGCCTTTGTGTTGCATATTGTTACTGACATCACCCCTTTATAATACAAGGTTGTTATACACTTATTAACCTTTAACAGCCCCAATCATAATGCCCTTTACAAAATAGTTTTGTACGAACGGGTATACGGCTACGATTGGCAGTATTGTCGATACCATTGTCGCCATTGTGATTGAGCGCACCGATATCTTCTGTGTCCTGCTAAGCACCGTGGCCGCGTGACCGACATTCTTCATGGCCTCCTCAAAACGGTTTGAGTTTATGATGGATATAAGTACGTTCTGAACGGGGAGAAGATTTTTGTCCGTAACAAAGATGGCCGCGTCAAACCAAGAGTTCCATTGCAGCACACCCGTAAACAAAATCATGGTGGCGAGAATCGGTGTGGAGCAAGGCAGTATGATTTTGAAGAAAATCGTGTAATAATTGGCCCCGTCAATAAAAGCAGATTCTTCCAGCGCCGCCGGTATGCTGTTGGCGAAATATGTACGCATAATAATCATATTCCAAACGCTGAACATAAGCGGGATAATGTACACTAAAAAGCTATTTATCAGGCCAAGCCATCTCACCATCATGTAATAAGGTATCAACCCGCCGCTTACATACATGGTTATGACGAAAAACTTCATATAAAACTTGCGCCCGATTAAATTGTCCCTTGACATGCCGTAGGACACCAGCGCCGTGAACAGCACGCCCGTGATTGTGCCGATAACAGTCCTCGCCACAGAGATGACATAGGCAAACTTCAAGGAGCCGTCTGAAAAAATCACCTGATAATTTGCGAGAGTAAATTTGCGAGGGAAGAGCGTGATGCCGCCCCTGACAGTATCGTTTGCGTCGTTTAAGGATATGGCTAATGCGTTTAGGAACGGGTACAGGGTTAAGCAAGCGATTGCGAGTAAAACGAGATATATCAGATAATCAAAAATATTCATTTTTTGGGTCAACTACATCAACCCCCTTTCTTAGAATAGAGTCTCCTCTTTCATCAATTTTGTGATATAATTGGCTCCAAACAGCATAATTACGCTGACAACGGACTTGAACAGGCCAATCGCGGTGGCGTAAGAATAACGCCCGTTTTGAATACCGGTTTGGTATGTAAAAATATCAAGCACCTTAGAAACAGGAGCAACGACAGAGTTTTTCAAGTTATTGGTTAACAGGAATATCTGCTCAAAACCACTGTTACCACCGTTACCACTGTTCAGGAAGTTGCCCACCGCCAATACTAATAGTATGGTTATTGTGGGCTTGATTCCCGGCAGCGTTATGTACCAGTTTTTTTGCAGGCGGTTTGCGCCGTCGATGTCCGCCGCCTCGTACTGGCTTGTATCAATAGCGGCCATTGCGGCTATAAATATAATCGAGTTCCAGCCCATCTCTTTCCACAGGTCGGTGATAACTATGATAGACCTGAAATACGAGACCTCGCCTAAAAACATAATAGGCTTGTCAATCAGATGCAGACCCATCAACATGCCGTTTAAGGTGCCGCCGTCCACAGCAAGGAAGTCAAATGTGATGGCGGAAACCACAACCCACGAGATGAAATGCGGTAAATAGGAAATTGTCTGCACCGTGCGCTTGAAGCCCTGATGCCTGACTTCATTAACAAAAAAAGCGAATACTATGGGCAGAGTAAAGCATATAGCGAGCTTATAAAATCCTATAATCAGCGTATTTGCCATTACTATGCCGAAGTTTGGCGAGGATAGGAATTCCTTGAAATACTTCAGCCCCACCCACTCGCTCATGCCCGGAAAATCTCCGAGCCTATACTCCTGAAATGCCATCAACACTCCGTAAATCGGAAGATATGAAAAGATAATCACGAAAATAATTCCGGGAATGACCATGGATTGAATTTCCCTTTGCTCCCACATACTTTTCATAAGTGGTTTTGGGCGTGCTTCAAGGATTTTTGGCTGCCGTGTTGTATCCTGTGTCACTGTTGTTCCGCTCCCCTCAGTTTACTAGTAGGATTCTCACTTTTTCGTCATCACACACAAGCAAATGCCTCCCTTAGTATTATAACAAGGCATTTTGCGGCCCACAATAACGCGAAACACTTATTTGCTATGCAAAACAATTATCTTCCTTGCAAACAAATCCGCGTTACTTGTTAATTTTTTTCTTTTAACTTATAATTAACACAGCCAAATATTAACACGAAAGGCGGGGGTTGAGCATGGGCGCCGACTATACAAATACGCTTAGAATGCTGTTGGTTGAGGATGAAGATATAGAGCGCAACGGCCTCCTTCGCCAGGTGGACTGGCAAGCTTTGGGCATAGACGAAGTATCGGATGTCTCCGACGGAATTGAGGCCATGAAGATGCTGAGCGAAAATGAATACCATATATTATTGACCGACATAAAAATGCCGTGCATGAACGGCACGGAATTAGCAAACAAATCCAGGGTGTTATATCCCAATATCCAAGTCATCTTTGCCAGCGGTTATGACGATTTCAGCTATCTTAAAAGTGCTGTTTCGATTGGTGCTTGCGAATACATTTTAAAGCCCGTAAATACCGAAGAGCTGACAACCGCGGTTATAAAAGCCGTGGACGAAGTCCGTAAAAGCAGAGAACCAGAGCTTGATGTTGATGAGCTGGATAAAATAGCAAAAGGCCTGTCGGATTGCATTCTGGCTTTGGACTGTGAGAGGACCGGCTATCTGATTGACTATTTCTTTGACGACTTTGTGCGCTCCGCTTTTCTGGGGAAACAACATGTCAAAAGCTGCTGCATACACATTATCAGCCGTTTGCAGATAACCCTGCTTTATATAGGCTATGACGTCAACACGATATTCGGCGACGAAAATACCGTATGGGTAAAGCTTTTGCGTTTTGAAACTATATTAGATTTGCGCATGTGGATGAAAAATCTCTACGCTGCTGTAATCGAGGAGCTTTCCGGCAGCGCAAATGAAAATAAAACAGTAACATCCAAAGTGCTGGAGTACATTGAAAGTGAATACGGAAATGATATTTCGCTTAAAAAGATTGCGGGCGAGTTGTTTTATTCTAGCAACCATTTAGGCATGATATTCCGGCAAATCACCGGCAAGGGCTTTATGGAATATTTGATAGAATATCGAATGAAAAAGGCATCCGAAATCCTATCGAAAGAGGATTTATATATTTACGAAGTAGCAAATCTTGTAGGATACAGTAGTGTTCCCTCGTTTACTAAGCATTTTAAAGATTATTTTCACGCAACACCTGCCACCTACAAAAGGAGGCATATCAATTATGATGCCCCCCAGCAGTAACATATTCAAACAATTTAAAATTAAACATAAGTTGTTTTTCTCGTATTTCTTTTTTACTTTCATACCGGTCATGCTAATAGGAATTTTAAGCTATAATTTCGCCGTTTCATCTATTCAAAGCGAAACGACTAACATCTACAAGCAAATGCAGGACAAAAGAATTGACGAGATAAAACAAAACATGAGCAGGTACGAGCTTATAGCCAATACAATAAATCGCAACCGCAAAACGCAGCAATTTACCGCACTTTATAACTACAATACTTATAACGAATACTACGACTACACGAATTATATTCAGCCCTTTACGGACACGCTTATTAATTCTGTAGGCAACAATATGCTAATCGGTATAATACGCTACAACAACGGAAGCGAAATTATCCCCGGCAATTTTGAAAACTTAATAAGCGATGTTTTTCAGCCAAGCAATCCGATTTCCATGAGCTTGGGATATTTTTATGTAATAAACCACAATAGAGTGGAAAACCGCAGCTGGTTTCAAGCTGCGGCTACAAAAAATGACGGCGATTTTTGGGCGCAAAGCGACTTTGATAAAGTCAACAACAACATCTCACTGTTTAGTAAAATACCCGCGTTTGGCTATAAAAACGACACGGCAGGCTTGCTTAGAATCACAGTTTCACTGGAAAATATAATAGGTGAAGCCTTACAAACGACCGAGGATTTTGACCTTGTGTTTGATAAAGATAACAATTTGATGACTGCGCAGAACCTAAAGATAGATTATTATAACGATAACAAAGAGAAGCTTAACGCGCTTTTGAATTCCGAGGACTCTGAAAGCATGGCCAATACAAACAGCTTGTTCCTTAAAAAAGCAATGGAGGTTGATGATTGGACGATAATCAGCGTATACGATTTAAAGCCTATGCATGAAAAGGTAAAGCTAACCCGAACCGTTTTCTTTCTCTACGATATCGGCGCAATCGCGCTGCTGTTTATCGTTACGTCCGTGCTGTCGTCTTCATTTTCCAAACGCATAATAAATATTACCAACGTGATGAAAGAATTTGATATTACCGGTGACGATATTCAGATTCACGACCAACACAATGACGAAATAAGCTATCTGTCGCAAACGTTTAACAACATGAGGACAGAGCTTGAAAAACTGATATACGAAATATATCAAGTAAATATTGAAAAGAAAGACGCGCAGCTAAAGGCACTGCAAGCGCAAATAAACCCGCATTTCTTGTATAATTCTCTATCCACCGTCAGCAGGCTGGCCGAATTCGGACAAGCGGAAAGCATTGTCGCTATAATAAACGCTCTGGTAACGTTTTATCGGCTGACCTTGAACAAAGGCGATGAAATCATCAGCATCGGCAATGAATTAAACCAAGTAAAGGCATATGTTGACATTTATAAAATCCGAAAAGGAAATCAATTCAATATTTCCTATGTAATCAACGAGGAAATATTAGAATTTTTAACCGTTAAAATAATCTTGCAGCCATTTATCGAAAATGTTTTTGACCATGCTATGTATAACACAAAGATTCCCGTTAACATAACTATTACCGGCGATGTGTGTAAAGACGATATAATATTCAAGGTAATAGATGACGGAATAGGCATAAGCGCGGAAAGATTGTTAGAAATAAGCAATGGCACAAACCCCTCAAAAGAGCATAGCGGTTACGGCATAAAAAATGTGGACGACAAGATAAAGCTGTTCTTCGGTTATAATTATGGGGTGAAAATATCAAGCGTTAAAGGCGAAGGCACAACGGCGGAAATTAAAATCCCCCAATATAGATATTCTGCCGAATAGCACGGGAATAGCAAGCGGTCAATCAAGAGGAATGTAACAATCCAAGATTACATAGCCATTTTCATCCAGTGTGATATGATTGATTGGCTGCCCAAGGTCGGCATGAATGGATATTTCAACCAGTTCAATGTGGCGCGACTTCGCAAATGGCAGGAATTATTCGACGGGGACAGTTTTTTGTATGACTACCATTTTATGTGGGACCACTTCCGTGACCCCGGATATATGCAGACAGCAAAGGTTTTGTCGGAGGATATCAAATGCCTAAAGCAGATGCGGCTCAACGGTCTGGTAAGTTGTCAGGTTCAGCGGGCTTTCTTCCCCACCGGACTTGGAATATGCCTGATGGCACGAACACTTTGGAACAAGGAC
>Ga0099364_10006143_pt1 | contig 17566 bp, 14 predicted proteins | sample TergutTh196P3_FD_73070 | JGI IMG/M metagenome (GOLD analysis project Ga0099364, IMG submission 73070) | Microcerotermes parvus P3 segment gut microbial communities from Pointe-Noire, Republic of the Congo - Th196 P3 | ecosystem: Host-associated > Arthropoda: Insects > Digestive system > Gut ...
AAATCTCCGAGAGAGGTTTTGAACGCTTTTCTTATATCGGGTGAAGTTTTTTGAAAAAATTTGTAACATATCATTGACAAACGTACATTTTTGGAATATTTTTTCGTTTATTAAGCCTTAACATCAAACCCCAAGCCCCAATTCGACTCTGTAAGTATTTTCGGGTCGAAAGCCATGCCGGGTTGCCAACCGGGTACACGCGACATGATGTAACTAACCAAACGTACTTCTTCTTCACCTGCTATTTGACCTAAAGTCCATGTTGCCGATTTTCTTTCACTCGGTGGAATTGTCCCTCTATATTCTTTTTTAAGTGCATTTAATTCGTCGGCTTGGCTCGCTGTTATTAAACCGCCTTTTGACATTGAAAGAACCATTTCGCGCATTTTATTAACAATTCTATCCCTAATCGAATCGGGAACATCGACAATTTTTTGCCAATCGGAAGGCGTTTCGCCCGGTCTGACTAACATACCCTCGCAAGCACCACTTGCTACAAGCCTTCTTTCCAATTCATCAAAGCAAATGTCATCCATTGTTATTTTACCTATTTTACTTCCACCTTTTAATAAAGGGCTTGTAGTAACTTGACTCTTCTCGCTTTCACCGTTTAACCTCTCAAGGTTTTTCGGATTTTTTACGCCTAAAATTCTCAAAAAATCCTTGTAATTGTCCTGTGTTACTTGTCCTATACGCATTTTTGTATCCTCCTTGATAATATTACCCCTGCACCAAACAATAGACATTTTTGCTTGTCTATTTTCTGCCAGACTGCGTTAAATTTTGCTTAAATATAAGCGTATATTCGCGCAAAAAGCGCACTGCGCCAGCCTTCAGTCTGACAAAAAATATCCTGCGCAAAAATTTGTCTACTGTTTGGTGCAGGGGTAATAATTTATGCTTAGTCCTTTAAGCATATTGGGAAAATTTACCTTATATTTTATATCGGTAATTCTAAGAAAAACTTTAGTTTTTTTGGGAGGAATAATACATTAGACCTCACAACCCAACATGATACTCCTGCAAAGAAAAAACCTCCTCATTCGGGCTCTGAATCTTCTCCGCAATCCCCTTCGCGCCCGCCAACGCCGCTGTTAAAGTCGTCATGTACGGCACGCTGTACCTGATTGCAGATTTGCGAATATACGAGTCGTCAAACTTGCTCTGCTTACTGCCGCCGGGGGTGTTAATAATCATGTCAAGCTCGTGGTTTTTTATGGCGTCTGAAATATTCGGGCGGCCTTCGTAGATTTTTTTGATATACTCGGATTTCACGCCGTTCTCGGTGAGAAACGCCGCTGTGCCGCCTGTTGCGAAGATTTTGAAGCCGATTGAGTCGAGCAGTTTCGCGGTCTCGAGCAGCTCGCCGCGGTCTTTTTCCGCGACTGAAATTAACACAGAGCCTTTGAGCGGCAGAATATTTTTACTGCCCTCAAGTGCCTTGTAAAACGCCAAACCGAACGAGCGCGAAAGTCCCAGCACCTCGCCTGTAGAGCGCATTTCAGGGCCTAAGATGGGGTCAACTTCAGGGAACATATTGAACGGGAAAACCGCCTCTTTCACGCCGTAATAGGGTATTTCGGGCTTTTTCATGGCCGCTAAATTAACTTTCTCGGGTGAATCATCGGGCAGATACGCCGACATAATCAGCTTTACCGCGATATTCGCCATGTTTAAGTTACAAACTTTCGAGACGAGCGGAACGGTTCGTGAGGCGCGCGGATTGGCCTCGAGGACGTAAACCTTGCCGCGATGAATGGCGTATTGAATGTTCATCAGGCCCACAACGCCCAATTCTGCCGAGATTTTGCGGGTGTACTCGGCGATAGTTTCGGTCTGCTCCGGGCTAATATTAACCGTCGGAATCACGCACGCCGAATCCCCGGAGTGCACCCCCGCGTACTCGATATGCTCCATTACCGCAGGCACGAACGCACTTTTGCCGTCCGCCAAGGCATCCGCCTCGCACTCAAGCGCGTTGTCCAAGAAACAGTCGATTAGAATCGGCGCGTCGTCCCTGATATATTGCGCGTTTGTCTCGATATATTTTTTCAGTTGTGCATTGTCGTAAACCACTTCCATTGCCCGCCCGCCCAAAACGTACGACGGCCTTACCATAACGGGATAGCCGATTTTGGCGGCGATTTTCACCGCCTCCTCGTAGTTGCTCGCCATCCCCGATTCGGGCATGGGGACGTTCATTTTATCCATCATTTTTCGGAATAAATCTCTGTCCTCGGCGAGCGCAATCGTTTCGGGGGTTGTGCCGAGGATAGGCACACCTGCTTTTTTCAGCTCGTCGGCGATATTGAGCGGGGTCTGCCCGCCGAATTGCACTATAATTCCAAGCGGTTGCTCACTTTTGCAGATTGATAACACGTCTTCTACAGTGAGCGGCTCGAAGAAAAGCTTGTCCGAGGTGTCGTAGTCGGTCGAGACCGTTTCGGGGTTGCAGTTAATCATCATGGTCTCAAAGCCCATTTCGCGCAATGCGAACGCGGTATGGACACAGCAGTAGTCAAATTCTATGCCTTGACCGATTCTGTTTGGGCCGCCGCCGAGAATGATTACTTTTTCACGCTTTGCAGTTTCGGGGGCGGCAATGCCGCGTTTCTTGCGGGATTCGGCGACTTCTGCGGGCAGTATTCCTATACCGTTATAAGTCGAGTAATAATACTCCGCATCTGCCCCGCTAACCGGCACAATGTCCCACTCCTGCACAACTCCGAGTTTTTCTCTATGCTGACGCACCTGTTCTTCGGAAGTGCCTAAAAGTTTTGCAAGATACTTATCCGCAAAGCCGTCCTTCTTTGCCGAAATCAGCATGGCATCGGGCAGAGCCTTGCCGCTGTACGCGGCAATTGCGGCCTCTGTTTCGGCCAATTCCTGCATTTGCGTGAGGAAATACTTCTTAATTTTCGTGATGTTGTAAATCTGCTCGACACTTGCGCCTTTGCGGAGTGCCTCGTAGATTATAAAGAACCGTTCGCTGTTGGGCATTGCGATTTTTTGCAGTAGTTTCTCGACCGTGAGCCGCTCGAATTTTTCTATGCCACCTAAGCCACTTCTGCCGATTTCAAGGGAGCGGATTGCTTTTTGGAAGGCTTCCTTAAAAGTCCTGCCTATGCTCATGACCTCGCCGACTGCCCGCATTTGGGTGCCGAGCTTGTCCTCTATGCCGGGGAATTTCTCGAACGCCCACCGCGCAAATTTAAGCACAATATAATCGCCGTAAGGCTTGTACTTATCTAAAGTCCCGTCCTTCCAATAGGGGATTTCCGAAAGGGTCAACCCTGCCGCCAACAGTGCCGAAACGTACGCAATCGGGAATCCTGTTGCTTTTGAGGCGAGTGCGGACGAGCGGGAAGTCCGCGGGTTAATTTCTATTACGACAATTCGGTCGGACACGGGGTCGTAGGCCGTTTGCACGTTCGTACCGCCGATTACGCCTATTTCGGAGACAATCGCGAATGCGGTTTTACGCAGCCGCTCTTGTACCGCCTCGCTGACGGTGAGCATTGGCGCGGAACAGAACGAATCCCCTGTGTGAACCCCCATTGGGTCTATGTTTTCAATCATGCAAATCGCTATCATGCAGTCGGACGAATCGCGCACGACTTCCACCTCGAGTTCTTCCCAGCCCAAAATGCTCTCCTCGACCAAAACCTGCCCGATTAACGACGCTTGAATCCCTCTGCTGACGACCGTCCGCAGTTCTTCCTTGTTGTAGACAATGCCGCCGCCGGTGCCGCCCATTGTGTATGCGGGGCGGATTACGACCGGGTAGCCGAGGTCGGCCGCGATGCTTTCCGCGTGTTCAACCGTGAGGGCCTCCGCGCTTTTTGCCATTTCGATGCCGAGCTTTTCGGTGACTTCCTTGAATAGAATCCTGTCCTCACCGCGCTTTATCGCGTCAAGCTGAATCCCGATTACTTCGACGCCGTATTTCTCCAACACGCCGAGTTTCTGCAATTCAAGGCTCAAATTCAAGCCTGTCTGCCCGCCGAGATTTGGCAAAAGCGCGTCCGGCCTTTCTTTGGCGATAATCTCGGTAAGGCGGGCGGCGTTTAGCGGTTCGATGTAGGTCACATCAGCCACGACCGGGTCGGTCATGATTGTCGCGGGGTTGGAATTGACCAAGATTATCCTGTACCCCAAACTCCGCAATGCTTTGCAGGCCTGTGTCCCCGAATAGTCAAACTCGCAGGCTTGGCCTATAATTATCGGCCCCGAACCGATAATCATTACAGTTTTGATGTCCTTCCTTTTCGGCATGTTTTTCTACCTCCCAAAAATAATGAATAATGAACAAGGAATAATGAACAGTGAACAATTAAAAATAATTATTCATTATTCCTTATTAACTATTACTTAATTTATTCCCGCCGAAATATAACGGCGGGAATAAATTATTTGAAAATTAAAACAGAAGCGTCACTCACCAAATACGTGAAGCTTGCAGGTATGGTTTTCTTTCTGTTACTCATTTTGCACCTCGTTAAATATACACTTGAAATATTATATCATATATTGGAATAGTTTGTCAAGTCTTTTTTGCTTGTTAAAAATTATTTATCGGAGAAGTTCGTGCGGGGTCAGCAGTACTAATTTCGGTGCAGGGGTGACGACCTCGCTTGCCGTGCAGATTACATGGTTTTTGTACTCCATATGGTGCAAGTACCACGATTTTTCGGCGGCGATTACAGGACTTTGCGGCGTTTCGGGATTTACGGAAAAGGACTGCGGCGGGAGCGCAAAGCCCTTGCCCACAGCCTTCATCACGCTTTCTTTGGCGGTCCAGAGGTAGAAAAATGCCGCATTGCTTGACTGGTTTTGTAGCCATTCAAGCTCGTTCGGGGTGAAACAGCGGGCGGCGGTGGACTGTTTGTAGGGTTTGATTTGCTCGATGTCCGCGCCGAGTTCGTGGATTTGCGGGCGGGCAATGCCCGCGCCTACAGCCCTTTCGGCGTCTGTGCCGAGTTCGTGGATTTGCGGGCGGGCAATGCCCGCCCCTACAGCCTTTTCGGGGTCTGCGCCGAGTTCGCGGTCGGACACAGCGAGTATTACAAACTCGCCCGAATGTGAAAGGCTGAATTTGGTCTCGCAGGTTGCTAAATACGGCTTGCCGTTTTCGCCGAGTAAAATTTGATTATCGCGGGTGACACCGCAGATTCTACGCAACATCAGCCCCGACACCAAGCAACGCGCTTTGTCTGCGGGGCGTGCGTATCTTGCAATGCGGGTTCTTCTTGCGGCGGGGACGAGTTCTACGCCTTGCAATCCCGTGAAATCTTTTATACCGCTGATGTAAATAGTCATGTGTACATTATAGCACTATATAATAAAAGTTGTCAATAGTAGTTGACAACGGGTTAATTAAAAGATATAATTTAATTAGAAATACTTATGGAGGGTTTGATTATGAGGAGAAAATTTGCGTTGTTGCTTGCAGGGATTATGCTTGTGGGGTTGGTTGCCGCTTGTGGTGGTGAACCCGAGACGGCGGAGGTCGAGGACAGAGAGCCGCCCGATGTTTTTGTGACGCCGCCGCCGGAGGACGAACCGGAGGTGGAGGAAGAAGAGCCGGTTGAAATTGAAATCGTGATTGAACCCGAACCTGTATCGCATGAATTTGCGAACGAGCAGACAGAAGAACTTTTTAGCATGATTATAGCGGATATGGACGTTTGGAATTACGGAACGCTTATGGGCGGTTCGTTAATCGACCTTGATTTTGACGGAACTCCCGAGTTTTTAGTTTATCATTGTTTTGTAAACGAGTGGGACGGTCTCGAGGGTACAAATATAGTTGTTTACAAATTCACGGCAGATGGGCTTGTCGAAATTGCCGATTTAATCAGCAACTACTCCACCAGCGCAGGACTGAACAGGCACATCTCCCTGTACACCGATGAAAACGGCGACAAAAGCTGGGCTTTGCCGTATCAAATTGTAGACGGCGACACGACCGATTACCGTTTCAGCCTGTTTGATTTCACCACACAACCGCCGACAGAATTTATCAAGTTTCAAGTGATTTATGATGGGTATTTGTATGAAGATGGAAATGGAAATATACCCTATTACTATAACGGCGAAGAATTATTTTTAACCGATGAGGAAATCGCCGTCTATCAAGAGCTTTATAAAGTTTATGAAGCGGAATTGGAATGGTACGAGCGCGACCGCGATGATTACTTGGAAAATTCCGAAAAGGTCTATTATTTTGAGGAAGGTCTGTTTGCGGAAGGCATATATCCCCCGACGAATTGGTTTGCTTTTGATGTGTGGGAAGCGGATTTCTATGCAAATGTAAACGAAAAATGGTTAATACTCCAAAACCAATTCAAAGCCGCTTTGATTCCCAACGCCTACAGAGTAGACCCGAATTTTGCTTCATGGGAAGAAGGGCAGAAATACTGGAAAGACATGGATAACCACAACCTTGAACAATCAATTCTGAAACTTGTGAACGCTTATGTTGAAGATGACAGAGACTTTTTCATTGACCCGCTCGCATTTTCAGTCGGCGCGTACGCCAAACCCGTCATCTACCTCTACCCCGAAGAAATCACCGATATTGAAGTTACGGTCGAGTTTCCGCTTGGCGGCGGTTTTACCGTGACTTATCCCGATTACGGCAACGGTTGGCGGGTGACTGCCGCCCCCGACGGCACGCTGATTAACCACGCCGACGGCCGCGAGTATTCCTACCTCTACTGGGACGGCAAAGGCCCTGCAAACTGGGATTTGTCGAGCGGGTTTGTCGTAAAAGGCAGTGATACCGTTGCGTTTTTGCAGGAAAAGTTAGAATACCTTGGCATGATTCCGCGGGAATACAACGAGTTTATCGTCTACTGGTTGCCGATTATGCAGGGCAATGCTTACAATTTAATTACGTTTCAAACTGCGGCATACGAGGCAGTCGCGCCGATGTATGTGTCGCCTGCGCCCGATAGCGTACTGCGGGTTTTCATGGCGTTCATGCCGCTTGATAAGCCGATAAGTATACCCGAGCAAGACCTGCAAAGCTTTGTGCGAAGCGGGTTTGCGGTAATCGAGTGGGGCGGGACGGAGCTTGGGTGATTTACCTGTTATTGTAGATGAAACATAAAAAATCGCGCATGTAGGGGCGCGCATTGCGCGTCCGTTGATTTCGCAATCGTCTTTAGTTAATTTTACACAACTATAAAATCGGCAGACGAGAAGCCGGAGATGTCGTTGAACCTGACGGCGTACCAGTTTCCTGTTCTGCCGATTATTCGTACACTCGCGCCGTTCGGGATTACGCCCAAAAGCCGTGCCGTCGCCCACGGGTGCTGACGTATGTTCAGATTCGCGCCGCCGGTGTTTACAATGCCGTAGGAAATCGGCTTTGCTTGCACGAAAGGTATACCGAAATAATCGCACAACGCTTGTACCAAAACGACGGCAATCGGCGTGAGGTTGTTTTTAATCCACTCGGCGTCCTCCCGGTTATCGTGATACGCCACCTCGCAAAGAATCGCGACTGCGCGGGTGTTCACCACCTCGCCAAGTGTAGTGGTCGGGACAATGCGGACTTTTGTAGGGTCGGGATATATGTATTTCATGTTGTTGGCGGTAATGGTCGCGAGCCGCCTGCTCTCGTAGGAATTCGGGTCGTAATAAAACTCCGAACCCCGAACCTGCCCCTCGCGACCCGCCCCCGCCGCGTTCGAGTGGACCGAAAAATGGACGTTGTAATTCCCCGCGTTTGAAGCCGCGATTGCCGCCGCAAAGTTTAGGTTGGGGTTGTTGCGGCTGAAACTTATGCCCGACGAGAACAGATACGGTTCCATTCGGTCGGCTATGTAGTTCATGTACTGGCGCTCGTTGCCGCCGTTGACGTAGAGGTTGAAGTGCTGGGTTGACGGGCTTAGAAATATACTTGGCACGTTATGACTCCCTTTCATGTGATAGTTATTTGTAATGGTGTTTACTATTATATGATGGGAGTTTGGTTTTGGCGAATGGGGTTTTGGAAATTGATGTTGACAATTCTTGCGAAATTTGATATACTATATTTAAGGAGGTATGCGATGCAAAATATTGAGCGAATCGAGAAGTCCATAGCTCGAAACGAGCATGAAACAGTGATTGTTTTTGACACAAACGGCAACGAGCTGTTCAGGGCAAGTCAAGGGCGTGGAGATGAGGTAACTCTAACCCCCGAACAATGGAGTCGAGCCAAAGGAAACATAGTGACCCACAATCACCCATTCGACCCTGCTATGGAGCGAACAGGTTTTGAAAATACATCGGCTTTTTCGTTTAGAGACATAATGCGGAGCATACAATATCAACCCGCAGAAATCCGAATGGTAGTAGGCAACGAAGCACACTCTTTCAGATGGGTAGACCCCAAACATGACGAAATTATGCGCTTTTTGGAGAATCTGCGAGAAATCGAAATAACCGCCGACTCGAATATGCAGATTACAAAAAATGACATTGATGAAGCGGTCGAAAAATTCACGCACAATCAAACCCTTGAAAATCGAAACATAGCGCAAAACGCAATAATAGAGCATTATCAGACCGTTATAAGTGAAACAGACAAGGTAAATCGGTTTATAGAAAATAGCCAAAACGCCGGCTATGTTTTCACGAAAGGCACGAAAGGAGTGTTGGAAAATGAATGAACGCATAACTGCTCATGCCGATTTCGGCGTTGTAGCAAGCAGGCTTGAAGACATTGCAAAGTCTGCTGATTTTAGAGCGATGATTGAAAAATCGGAAATGTCCGATGAGAATGTCGCTGTCCCTTTTGGAGGGACACCGTTTAAGCACGCTAACGCTAACGATTTAGTGAAAAAATTTGAGGAAATCGCCGAACAAATGGGTATGCCTGTTGAATGGGGGCGGGTTCGTGGGGAAAGGTGCAGAAACATCATTTAGTTAATAAAATAACAACCCGCCATTAAGGCGGGTTGTCGGGCGTTATAAAAACTTTTTCACACCTCTAAAGAATTATACAAATCAACCCATTACACCCCTCATTAATAATCCGCTGAATGGTCTCCTGCAACTTCATGCGGGCGTCTTGCGGCATGCGGTAGAGCTTGTTGTGAAGGCCTTCGTTGACAAGCGAGTGCAGGGATTTGCCGAAAATGTTGCTCTCCCAGATTTTCGCGGGGTTTTCCTCGAATTCTTTTAGTAGGTAGAGGACTAATTCTTCGCTTTGGCGTTCGGAGCCTACTATGGGGCTGACCTCGGTCGTAATATTCGCCGCCAACATATGTGTTGTCTGTATCAAAAGACAGTGTGGCTTTTAGCAGGCGACTACGGGATTTGCGGTATGTTGTCGAATCGGTGTTGGTGGTGGGATGAACTCAAAAAATATTTTTGGAAAACACTTGAACATTGATACTACATTATGTTATAATATGAAGTGTAAATGTTCAAAAAATTTTTAAGGGCGGTGATTAAAATCAATAACTACGGAAGCATAGACGAATTATTATGCCAAAACAACGGCTTTATCACCTCTATGCAAGTTACACAAGCGGGATTACAACGTCGATTATTAAGTGAACTTGTTGCGCAAAATCGCTTATATCGAGTTGAACGAGGAATCTACGCATTGCCGGAAGTGTGGGAAGACGAGATGTATTTCCTGCAATATCGCTTTTCAAAAGGTGTTTTTTCTAACGAAACAGCTTTATATCTGCACGGATTGTCCGACCGAACTCCACATAGCTACGCTCTGACATTCCCTCGCGGATATAACTCATCGGGGTTTAAGAAATACAACGCCAAAGCGAGATACGTCACTGCCGAGATTTATGACTTGGGGATTTCAGAAAAGCTCTCGCCTTTCGGGAACAAACTCCGTGTTTACGATGTCGAGCGAACGCTGTGTGATATTGTCAAAGGGAACAACACCTGCGATATTCAGCTTGTTAATCATGCAATGAAAGAGTATGCTTTTTCAAAAGAGAAAGATATGTCGAAACTCATAAACTACTCCGAAAAACTGCGTGTTAAACCTAAAATTCTTAAATATATGGAGGTGTTGCTATGATTTCAAAAAATCCTATGCAGTTGAAGGCGTTAATCAGGAATAAAGCTAAAGAAAATAATATTTCGGCTCAACTTGTCATGCAAAACTACATGATGGAGCGGTTGCTTGAACGCATTTCATTATCGGAATATAAGTACAACTTTATTCTAAAAGGCGGATTTCTAATCGCCGCGATTGTCGGGCTTGACACAAGAGCGACAATGGATTTGGACACCACTCTTAAAAACTATCCGCTGACCCATGAATCAATTAGCATGATTTTCGAAAATATCTGCACAATAGCCGTAGAAGATGATGTTATGTTCAAAGTAGAGCGAATAACCGATATTCGTGAGGTTAATGATTATCAAGGGTTGCGAGTTCATCTAACGGCGAATTACCCACCGCTTGCTGTACCTCTGACCGTTGATGTAACAACAGGCGACCGCATAACTCCACGAGAGGTCGAATATTCGTTCAAACTCATGTTTGATGAGCGCGATTTATCTGTCATGGCGTATAACCTCGAAACAACGCTTGCCGAGAAATTAGAAACGGTGTTATCCCGTAACATAGCCAACACAAGACCGAGAGACTTCTACGATATTCATGTTCTCTATTCTTTGCGAAATTTTGAGTGCGATACTGACATATTGCGAAAAGCACTCAACGAAACTACTCAAGGGCGAGGGAGCGGGAATGTTCTAACAGAATACAGGGGTATTATCGAGAACATACGGGATAATCCGCAGTTGCTCGGATTTTGGGAGAGGTATCGCAAGGAGTTCGATTATGCGAAGGATATTGAATTTGTTGATACTTGCGATACGATATTACGGATTATGGTTCTAATCAGCTAAATAATATCAACTAAAGCCTTTGTGCTATTCATATAGCGCAGGGGCTTTTTGATTTACAAATCTAATAAAGGGTCTGGGAATCCCAAGCGTGGAACGAATTACCTCACCATAGTGGCACAATATTGAAGCGGAGCGAAATTTCCTGTTTTGTAATGCCTATTAGGGCAGGACGAAACGGGTATTGGGTGAAGTACTTAAATAGACTTGTAAGTTGCAAAAGTGTGATTTCACGAAAATATTTTACGCAAAAAAACTCTAAGTCCTTTAAAAATAATCAGCATAAAAACAAGCAATCAACTTTTGATTTTTTGTCGGTTTTGTCATGGATAGTATTTTTTGATTTAGGGAACAAGCAGATTTATTGCGAACTGAAAGCCTCCGAGGAATTCGGAGGCTTTCAGTTTTGTATCAACTATGAGTTGTAAAAAGAATTACATACTTCACATCCGTCTTTCATGCACTCGTGTGGAGGGGGAACGGGATTGGTGGTAGTTGGCGGCTTGGTGATGATCGGAGGTGCCGCTATGGTTTCTTGTGGTGGCTCGTCGGTTGTTGGAACAGATGTTTCTTCAACGATTGACTCATCAGGTGGCTCCTTATTATCATTTTGTTGTTCATTATAAATATGAATTGCGTTCCTAATTTCATATGTGGCAAATGCAGTTAGCGACGTGGGTATCGCCCATAGAAAGAACAATGATGCTAATAAGACCATGTCGAAAATACCATGTTTCTTTTTGGTTTTTAATTCCTCATCTTTCTCTTTTGCAGACTCATATACAATGTTGCTTGCCATACACGCAACACCGCAAGGAAACAGAACAATTGCAATATTTTTAAATGCCTCAGAAATTGGTAAAGGCAAAAATAAACCAATAGCTATTCCTGCCAATAAAAAAAGTATAAGTTTGATTACACTTTTTCTAATTTGCATCACAATAAAAGAAATTATTCCAACTACGACAGTAATTACCAATAGCACTATTGCCAACAACGACAATAATATTGCCGACAGTGTTTTAAACACACCCAAGAAAGGCGTGCTTTCTTTTACACTGCAAAAAACACCTTGAATGTAGCCTATTAAATTATCCGTCATTATACGGAGTTTTCCCTCAAAACGCGAGGAGGGGACATTCTTGTTACTTTTCATTACTGTTTAGTGTTCCCCTTCCTTAGAGATTTTTGACTTAACTCATTTTAATTTCTCTTCCTAATTTTAATATATAGGTGTTTCCTAACCCTCGTTTGCAATTTTCATAAAAGAGATGTACTCTCTTTGATTTTCTTCATCAGATAAATTTACACCTTTATCTTTTGCGAGTTTATAGATTTCGACGTAAAATTCGTTTAAATTGTTTTCATCAACTTCTTCGACTGTGAACAAGTCATCCACAGATTCCAATTTTAGGAAGTCCGCAATTGCTCGAAGAGTGTCGTAAGAACCAGAGCCGCGTTTCTCAATATCCTCGATAGTCCTTAACGGAATGTTCGATTCCTCGGCTAAACGCTTCCGGGTATATCCTTGCTCCTTATAAATTTGAGCAAGAATTAGGTTTCTGTTTTTTTTCATTCGAGCATCTCCTCCTAATTCTGCAAAATGCACCATAATCCTATATATAGTGTCTTATTTCAAAAATTTCAAAAATAACGCAAGAAAATTTTCAAAACCTCTTGCAATTCGCTCCAAGTTGTGGTATAATAGATAGGAAAGCCAAAGGGCGACTTAAACCCTTTGAGTTTGAGCGAGTCCATACAGCTTCTTACTTTGGACGGTAGGGCGGTATGGACTCAAAATTTTTAGCTTCATAATCAGTATAACACATAAACCACGGCTTGTCAACCCCTTTTTAAAAAATAAATACGTGGATTAGAGACAAAACCACGTAAAACATCTTTTAAACCACGTAACATCCACGTAAAAAGCACTGCGATAGTTATTCGCAGTGCTTTGATTCATCCTAAATTTCCCAACAACACCTGCCTATAACCACAAGCGGAACATCGTTCACTATAATTACAATGTCTGGACGAGCATATTTTGCGTTAGGGCGTTCAACGCTGAATTCTTCGGCAACATGACGTTAAAAACCTCCCCATTCCCTCATAACTTTGTGAAACTTTCACAAAAATCCTCTCTCACAAGCAACTCCCACCAACCCCAAGCCAAAACAAGTATAAAATCACGAAATCCCGCCCCCCCCAAAAGTAGCAACATTGATAACCAAATCTGCACAAAAACCGCATTACTACGCCATTTGATGGCGTAAGATTTATATGATAGAATTTCTGTAGACATAAAACCAGCGGACAAACATATATGTTGAGCAGGGTTCTGCATCGTCTAAAAGCTCATCTGTTGAGTGGTTTTTGCAGAGGGATAATAATTCGTCGTCTTTCAACACAACCACAAAAGGCACAAAGCAGTCGGCATTTGACACATTTTCGTTTATTTTGCTTGACTTTTTGGGAGGGTTGTGGTATAATGGGGGTGGGGTAGTCTCCAAAAGACACACTGCACTATAAATTAAAACAAAAAGGAGAAAGAAAAATGCTGTCATATCAAATCAGAGAATACTACGAATTCGCATCAAAGGAGTTGAGCGAGTTTGAAAAGTCGATAGAAGTGTTGCTTAATTATGAGCAAGATTATCAAAAAATTGCCTTAAATACTCTTACAGAAATTTTGGCTTTAGCAAGAGTTACCAAAGAGCCTAATTCTGCAAAATATCGTTATGTACTTAATAATGGGGAATTAATTAATATTTTTAATAGCATCAACGATAATTTTACTTCCGCTTTTGAGTTTGGTAATGCTTTTGAAAAAATTGCTATTTATAAGAACAACATTAAAATATATAAACAAAAAAATGGTATTTCCAACACCGAAACTGACAAATTATTTGCCCATATAGACGAATTGTTGAAGAATTTTCAAGAATACTCACGAAGTAAATACAAAAACTCTAAAGCAGTGATATTAATGCAAAATCTCTTTAATTTCAGAGGATACCTTGAAGCAACCAAATCATTTTATAGTAACATAATAAACATGTTCAACTCCGGTGTTGACGAAGATATAGACCATGAGGACGGCTCTGTTTTTGAAATACAACTCTTGGATGTTGAATTTACGTTTGAGGAGTTTGTTTCGCACTTAGGCAGTATACAAAAAATCTATAATGAGTTGGGTGGTATTATATATCAAAATACTGCTACGCCGCCATTAAAGATTGTTAAAATCGAATCGGGGTCATTGCTTGCGAAAATTCTCGGGGATAAAAATATTCTTGATACTATAAATCTTTTCTTGAAAAAAACAATCAACCTTATTTTTAGCCGCACACGTGAAGGAAAAATAACTACACATAGTAAAATTAGGGACGAACTACTAAAAGATGTAGAAATAATAGGAATATTAACAGATAGCGGATATGAAACAGATGAACTAAAAGAAATTATCTTAAACTCATTTATTCTATCTGCAAAAGAACTTGAAAAAATATGTGCTTCTACTTCATCGTTTAAAATTAATAACGAAGTAATAAAATATAGCGATTCGCCAATTGACAACAAAAAGTACTTAGAAACAGGAAAAATCAAGCAACTTCCGGACAACTCAGATTCTCATGAGGGAGCAGAATTGGTGAGGGCTAATTAATGTTTTTGTGGTGTTATGTGCAGAATTGTCATTTAATTAGTAACCCAACAACCCGCCATAAAAGCGGGTTGTCGGGCATTATAAAAATTTTTTCAACACCTCTAAAGAATTATACAAATCAACCCATTACACCCCTCATTGATAATCCGCTGAATAGTCTCCTGCAACTTCATGCGGGCGTCTTGCGGCATGCGGTAGAGTTTGTTGTGAAGGCCTTCGTTGACTAACGAGTGCAGGGATTTGCCGAAAATATTGCTCTCCCAGATTTTCGAGGGGTTTTCCTCGAATTCTTTCAGCAAATAGAGGACTAATTCTTCGCTTTGGCGTTCGGAGCCTACTATGGGGCTGACTTCGGTCGTAATATTCGCCGCCAACATATGTATAGACGGCGCGGCAGCCCGCAACCGAACCCCATACTTCCCGCCCTGCTTGACAATCTCAGGCTCATCAAGCGTCAACTCGTCAATGCTCGGCATGACAATCCCGTACCCGGTCGCCTGCACTTCCTCAAGCGCGCTCTTGACCTTCTCGAACTTCTTCTTAATCTGCGCCAATTCAATCATCACGGGCATGAGGTCGCTCTCGTCTTTGAGTGTCAAGCCGGTCGTCTCGCCGAGCACGCGGTAGAACAGCTCGGGTTTGAGCGACACCGAAATGTACCCCGCGCCCCTGCCCATGTCGATGCTCTCGACCTCGCAACCGTTGACGTACTCGCAGTCGCTCATGTTGCAGGTAACGCTTTTCACCTCGCCGATGTTCTTGATATTGCGTGCGGATTCTTTCAAGGCGGCAAAAATCTCGTTCTTCAACCAGTGACCCTTTTCAAGCACGGTCAGCCATTTTGGGATTTTTATGTTAATTTCTTTTACAGGGAACTGCATGAGGATTTCCGCCAACACCGATGTAATCCGCTCCTCATCTATGTCTAAGCAGTTTATTGCAATAACAGGCTTACCGTATTTCTCGGTTAATTCAAGGGCCAAGGCTTGCGCCCGCTCCGATTCGGGGTCTTGGCAATTGAGGAGGATTATGAATGGCTTGCGGATAGCTTCAAGCTCGGTGATTACCCGCTCCTCGGCTTCTTCGTACTCCGAGCGCGGTATATCGGTGATACTGCCGTCGGTAGTGATAACAAGGCCGATTGTCGAGTGTTCGTTGATAACTTTTCGAGTGCCGACTTCCGCCGCCATATTGAACGGCACTTCGCCCTCGAACCACGGTGTCATCACCATTCGCGGCATTTCGTCCTCGATGTAGCCTATAGAACTCGGCACAATGTAACCGACGCAATCAATCAGGCGCACATTCATTACTGCATTATCGTCAAGCGTGACTGCGATGGCTTCCTCGGGTACGAATTTAGGCTCGGTCGTCATGATTGTCTTGCCCGCCGCCGCCTGCGGAAGCTCGTCAATCGCACGCTCCTTGCGGAACTCGCTGTCTATGTTCGGGATTACGAGCGACTGCATGAACTTTGTAATAAACGTGGATTTGCCCGAACGCACAGGCCCGACGACGCCTATATAAATATTCCCATCAGTCCGCTGTGCAATATCCTGATAAATCGAAGTAGCTTTTTCGGTATTAGAATTCACCGTATTAGATAAAGTTGTCATTTTATTTCCCCCTTTCTACACTATCGGAATGAGCAACATGTTCGAGATTTCCACCCTGTCGCCCTCTAAATCATTCTCGGCAATAATCGCATCAGCACTGGTGTTGTACCGCTTTGCAATCCCCCAAATATCCTCGCCGTCTTCCGCGTAATAAAGTTTCAGCGCGTATTCGTTGCTCTTTTCCTTGGGCCTCTCGCGATTCACCGTTATGTCGCGGATTACGTTAATCAGATTCACCAAGTACAGGCAACCGTTCAGCGACAAGTTAACTTTCAGCTCTACTTGATTATCCCCGCTTATGTCAAAGATTACTTGTGTCACTTGCAGATTCGGCTCAAACTGATACTCGGGGCTGATTGCGGGGACTTCTATTACTAACTCAAACGGCTCGGTCTTCTCGATGAATACAGGCAAGCCGTCCTCAACCGCGCCGATTGCCTGACAATTGATTTGCCCTGTTATGACAAGCTCGGGGGTGTCGGAATTACGAGTGCGGATTACGATGTTGCTGAGGTCACACCGCGCATCGAAGATTTCGGTCAACTCGCCCTCGGTACACTCGAGCGAACTCTTGAAAGCCAACTGTTGTGAAATTATATGCGGCATAGTTTCGGTCTTCATAGTCGCGACTGTGAACCCGCTCTCAAACTCGGTCGAGTATATATCCAACACAGGCGAAACGCTGCTCTCAAGATGCGCCGTAACCGTGCAATCTACTGTAAGGTCACAGGCGAAAATCCGTGTGTCGCCCGCCTCACCCGGCCTGACTTCAAGGTCGCAGTCCATCACCGAAAGATTGACGAAACACAGGTGATTATCGGTCACACCCTCAAGGTCTAATATCTGGCTGACGGGAATCGTAGCCTCCATGACTTCGGTGAAATTCTCGCCGTTATTTTCGCCGTTCTCGCCGGTATTTTCACCATTTGCCGACTCCGCACTGTGAATAATATACAAGGCTTTAATCTGCGCCTCACCCTTGACAATAACTTTGTTTGCGATGACCTTGCAATCGGTGACTGCAATGTTGGCGTCATGATGAATTATGCTCACTGCGCCCGTTGCCGCCGCGCCTGTTTCAATATCCTCGCGTGAAACAAACTGCCGCGACACCGAAAGTTTCTCGCCGCAATAAGACAGCGATGTCTTCTTAGTCTCGACACCCATGCCGTCCGCGCCTGTAATCATATCGGTCTGCCGGGTGCAACTGACCTTGACCTTGCAACTGACTGCACCCCGCACATCAATCCTGCGCCCGCTGATTGCGCGGCAATTGCAGTAATCGGTTTTGGGGCAAATCGAAACAGTGGCATTTTCGGCGTTTTTAACCAAGTCGATTGTCTTGGAATAGGTATAGCGTTGCTCTATGCAGTGTATTCTGTTGCTTCCTGCACCGAGGTAGAGT
>Ga0099364_10006144_pt1 | contig 17564 bp, 12 predicted proteins | sample TergutTh196P3_FD_73070 | JGI IMG/M metagenome (GOLD analysis project Ga0099364, IMG submission 73070) | Microcerotermes parvus P3 segment gut microbial communities from Pointe-Noire, Republic of the Congo - Th196 P3 | ecosystem: Host-associated > Arthropoda: Insects > Digestive system > Gut ...
TTTTATTGTAGGGAACGGTTCTTAACCGTTCCGTTTATAAAGCCGTGCGAACATGCGGAACGGTTACGAACCGTTCCCTACAAAACACCGCGCTGTGTTTGCGTGGGTTTTCGGTGTTTCGGCGGGGTTGCGGCGTTCCCGTGGCGTTGCGGGCGAACACAGTTCGCCCCTACATTCAATGATGTTTCCGTGTTCGGGTAATTACCGGACGACCGAGGGCGGTCGTCCCTACATTTTGTCTATATATAGAACATTATATCATTTACAATCGAAAATGTCAAGAAATAATATAAACTTCCAAAATTTTTGTAAATCCCTTGACGTAACTGAAAATATATGGTAAAATAAAATTTAACAATGTTTAAGGAAGGGATAGATAAAGAATGGGATTGACTATTACTGAGAAAATTATTAAGGCGCATCTTGTTAGCGGCGATATGGTTGCGGGGGCGGAAATCGGCTTGAAAATCGACCAGACACTTACGCAGGACGCGACCGGGACTATGGCGTACCTGCAATTTGAGGCGATGGGGGTCGAGCGGGTCAGAACCGAGCGTTCTGTGGCTTATATTGACCACAATACATTGCAATCGGGCTTTGAGAATGCCGACGACCACCGGTATATCCAAAGCGTGGCGAATAAATACGGCATTTGGTTCTCCCGCCCGGGCAACGGAATCTGCCATCAGGTGCATTTGGAGCGGTTCGGCAAGACGGGGAAGACTCTAATCGGCTCGGATAGCCATACACCCACGGGCGGTGGCCTCGGTATGCTGGCAATCGGCGCGGGCGGCTTGGATGTGGCTGTGGCTATGGGTGGTGGTGCGTACTATATAAATATGCCACAAGTTGTAAATATAAAACTGTCGGGCAGGCTTTCCCCTTTTGTGACGGCAAAGGACGTAATTCTTGAGGTACTGCGGCGTTTGTCGGTTAAGGGCGGCGTCGGCAAGGTCATGGAGTACACCGGGGAGGGAATTAAAACCTTGTCCGTGCCTGAACGTGCAACCATTACGAACATGGGCGCGGAGCTCGGCGCGACTTCGTCCCTGTTCCCGTCTGATGAGGTTACACGGGGCTTTTTGAGGGCGCAAAATCGCGAGGCCGATTACACCCCGCTTGATGCGGACGAAAATGCAGTCTACAGCGAGGTTCATGAGATAGATTTGTCGAGCTTGACACCTATGGCGGCTTGCCCGCACAGCCCCGATAATGTCAAGGCGATTGCGGAAATTGGCAGTATCAAAATCGACCAAGTCTGCATCGGCTCTTGCACAAATTCGTCGCTCAAGGACCTGCTGACGGTTGCGGCGATTCTGAAAGGTAAAACGGTCGCCGATAACGTCGATTTGTCAATCGCGCCGGGTTCAAAGCAGGTCTATCAAATGTTGGCGGAGAGCGGCGCGCTGTCGGATTTAATCGGGGCGGGGGCGCGGATTCTCGAGTGCGTTTGCGGGCCGTGTATCGGCATGGGGCAGTCGCCCAATTCGGGGGGAGTTTCACTGCGGACTTTCAACCGAAATTTCGAGGGGAGAAGCGGCACGAAGGACGCGCAGGTCTACTTAGTATCGCCGGAAACAGCGGCAGTGAGCGCAATTGCGGGAAAACTAACAGACCCGCGAGCCGCGGTTGCCAATGCCGCCTTGCCGGCGGAGTTGAGCGGTGATACAATCAAGATAGAATTACCGGAAAACTTTTTAATCAACGACAACATGGTTATACAGCCGCTTGATGAAACTTCGGCGAAAACCGCCGTAATTCAGCGCGGGCCGAACATAAAGCCGTTCCCGAAAACTGTGCCGCTCAGTGAAAATATTGAGGCTGTAGTGACCCTGAAAGTCGGCGATAATATCACCACCGACCACATCATGCCCGCCGGTGCTAAGATTTTGCCACTGCGCTCGAATATCCCCGCTATCAGCGAGTTTTGCTTTACCGCAGTTGACGAAACTTTCCCCGAACGCGCCAAAAATTCGGGCGCGGGAATCATCGTCGGCGGCAATAATTACGGGCAGGGTTCGTCGCGGGAACACGCGGCTCTCGCGCCGCTGTACCTCGGCGTTAAGGCGGTTATTTGCAAGTCTTTCGCCCGTATTCACAGGCAGAATTTAATCAACAACGGAATTATCCCCCTTATATTGAAAGACCACGCAGATTACGAAAAAGTTTCACAAAACGACAAAATATTTTTGGGAGATATTAAAAAGAAAATCGAGAATGGCGAAGATGTCGTCTTGAAAAATGTGACTACGGGCGCGGAGATTGCGCTTGTGGGCGGGTTTTCGGGGCGTGAGCGGGAGATGTTGGTTGCGGGGGGTTTGTTGAATTTGACGAGGGGTGGATGAAAGGTGGATGAAACTTGAAAAGGGAATTTATTATTGCGAAAACATTTGATAAAAACTGGAAAGATTTAGGACTGACCGATGATAATTTGAGGGAGTTTCAAACTTTCTTAATGGAAAACCCGACCGCCGGAAATCTAATTACAGGCACAGGCGGGCTGAGAAAAATTCGATGGACTTTAGCTTTGTCAAGTAAAGGAAAAAGCGGTGGCATAAGGAATCTGTACATAGATTTTATGAGTTTTGACACAATATTTCTTGTCAATTGTTACGGCAAAAGCTCGCAAGAAAGTATAACCGACAAGGAAAAATCTATGTATAAATCGTTGATTAAAGACATTGAAAAAGATTTTAAGGAGGGGTTGCAATGAATGTACACGAAGATACTTTACAAGGGCTGCGCGAAATCCGCGATTATGTCCGCGGGGATAAGGCGAGGGCGCGTTCTGTCGCTGTTGAAGTGCCCGATGAGGAGATTGAATTTATTCGAGTTTACCGCAATTTGTCAAAGGATAATAAACATAAAACAAAGGCGTTTGTTGATGATTTATTGCGTGTTTCTAATCAATAATTTTGAAAGGAATCTGTGAAAAATGAAACTCATGTTCGCAATCGGATTTTTGCTCGGAATCATCGTCGGAATTTACCTTTCGCCGGTGAAAAAAGGCATAAATGTTACTAATTATAATCAATGTGAAAATTTGGAAAATAGGCAAGCAAAGGAAAATAAACAAGCAAATGAAAAGGAGAAAGTAAATGAGCAACAAGATTAAAATGACCACCCCCATTGTCGAAATGGACGGCGACGAAATGACCCGCGTGATGTGGAAAATGATTAAGGAAACCCTGATTGAGCCTTATGTCGAGCTGAAAAGTGAGTACTACGATTTGGGGCTTGAAAAGCGTGACGAAACTAACGACCAAATCACAATTGATAGCGCGAATGCCGCGAAAAAATACGGCGTCGCTGTCAAGTGCGCGACGATTACGCCGAACGCGCAACGTGTTGAAGAATTCGGCTTGAAAGAAATGTGGAAGTCCCCCAATGCCACTATTAGAGGGATTTTAGACGGTACGGTTTTCCGCGCGCCTATCATTGTAAAAGGCATTGAGCCGTTCATTCCGCGCTGGAAAAAGCCGATAATTATCGCCCGTCACGCCTATGGCGATGTCTACAAAGGTGCGGAGGAAATTGTCGCAAAAGATGAGAAAGCCGAGCTTGTAATTACCGCGAAAAACGGCGAAGAACGCCGCAGATTAATTCACGATTTTAGTGGTACTAACGGGATAATTCAGGGGCAGTATAACACCGATGAAAGTATCGCGAGTTTTGCGCGTTCTTGCTTTAATTACGCACTTGACATTAAATTTGATTTGTGGTTTGCAACTAAAGATACAATTTCTAAAAAATACGACCACAGATTCAAAGATATTTTTGATGAGATTTTTCAAACTGAGTATAAAACTAAATTTGAGGGTGCGAAAATCGAGTATTTTTACACATTGATAGACGACGCGGTTGCGCGCGTAGTCCGCACTGACGGCGGTTTTATATGGGCCTGCAAAAACTACGACGGCGACGTTATGTCGGATATGGTTGCGAGCACTTTCGGCAGTCTCGGCATGATGACTTCGGTGTTAGTTTCGCCCGACGGAACCTACGAATACGAGGCCGCGCACGGCACTGTTACCGCGCATTTTCGCAAGTATAATCGGGGCGAGAGCACCTCAACAAACTCGGTGGCGACTATCTTTGCGTGGACCGGCGGGTTGTGCAAAAGGGGCGAACTTGACAACCTCCCGGAATTGTCAAGTTTCGCAAAAAACCTCGAAAAAGCCTGCATAGAAACTATCGAATCCGGAACCATGACAAATGACCTTTTGGCGCTGTCAACTTTGCCCGAAAAAAGCGGAGTAAGCACAGAAAAATTCTTGGAAGCAGTCGCCGAAAGATTGCAAAAAATAATATAAACGAGGTGAGAAAATGGCGGTTAAAGATTACATTTCAAACTCCACAATCCGGCGTCTGCCGCGGTATTACAGGTTTTTGGACGAGTTGAAAAAAGAAGGAATTTATAAAATTTCTTCGGCCGAATTGTCGCGGCGCATGAAGTTGACATCCTCGCAAATTCGGCAGGATTTTAATTGTTACGGCGGCTTCGGCCAGCAGGGTTACGGCTACAATGTCGAGGATTTACGCAGGGAAATCGGCGCGATTATCGGCGTGGAAAAGAAGATTAAAACCATTTTGATTGGCGCAGGAAACTTAGGCCGCGCAATCGCCGTTAACTTTGATTTCGAGAGCAGTGGTTGTAAACTTGCGGGGATTTTCGATGTCGATTTGAATTTAGAAAACACTCAAATTTCCGGCGTTGCGATAAAACAAATGACGAAACTTGAAGAATTTTGCAGGGCTGAAAACCCCGAAATTGCAGTGCTTTGTATACCCGAGGAAAGCGCGGCGGAGGTCTGCGAAACGCTGATAAACTGCGGGGTTCGCGCCTTTTGGAACTTCGCACATTACGACATAAATTTGGACTTTGACAGTAATGATATTATCGTCGAAAATGTACATATGGGCGATAGTTTGCTGACACTTGCGTATAATGTTAACAACAAAAAAACATGAAAAAACATAAAAATATTCGGGCGTTAAGCCCGAATTTTTTACGTCAAAATCTCACCTAATTCAAAAGAATAAATCCACTTTTCCCGGACTTCAAACCCCGTCATTTCCTCAATCGCGCGGGCATAAATGTCAAGTTGGCCTTTGTAAAGTTCTTTCAATTTTTCTCGTGTAGTGTTACGATTTGTTTTGTAATCCACGAGAATTATTTTTTCGCCTTCATAAAAAAACATGTCCGCGATTCCCTGTACTAACGGTTTTTCGTCGTATTTTTTGTCAAGTTCCGCAGAAAATCCGAGGTCTGAAAGGGTTATTTCGGTGCAAAGTTTATACTCTTTTTGGATTATCTCACTCGCGGCAGCCCGCTTGCCGAGCGGAGAATCAAAGAACGCGAGAATTTTTTCAAGTTCAATTACTGCAAATTCTTCTTCGGTAAATCGCGATTTGTTTTTGTCAACTTCCGCTGTAATATCACTCGCAGAAAACTCAATCAATTCCATCATTTTATGATAGGCGTCGCCGCGCTTTTTGCCTGTCAACTTTCCTGTCCCCATAAAGGACGGCGTCCGCGGAAAAATTGTCGGCTCGTCTTGGTTTTCTTCAAGAGTAGAATTCAGCGTAAAGTCTGTGTTCGTGCCTGTTTCTGCGTTTTGCAAAAACACTTGTGTGGCTGTAACACGGCGCGGAATTTTTGTTAATTCTTCGCGGTGGTATGTCTTTTTTACGGCATCTAATATTGCTTGTTTTTGGGCTTCATTTGAAATATTTTTTGCGGTTTTTTCTGTTGTTTTTGAGTCATTTTGATGTTGATTTTCTTGCGAAATTTCAGAGGTATTTACATGGATTTTTTCAACTTCTGAATTGGACAACCAGTGCAAAAACGAGTCTTCCGGGACTTTATCGTTATGGATAACTCCGGTCAAAATTAACTTGTCGCGCGCCCTTGTGCAAGCGACGTAAAGTTTACGCATTTCCTCACTGAGAGCGGCTTTTTTGTTGATTTCTTTTGCCTTTGTATGGTGCAAAGTGTCACATCTGACGCCGATTTCCGGCATAATATAACGCAGTCCAAAACCGACTTCGCTGTTAATAATTATATCCGAATAATTCTCGCTTATGTTAAATTTTGCGGCGGTTCGCGCGACAAAACAAATAGGAAATTCCAGCCCTTTTGAGGCGTGAATTGTCATGAGTTTTACTCGCTTTTCGCCTTCATTTGAGTGGCGCGATTCTTCAAGTTTTCCGCTCATTTTTCCGTCTAAAAATTTGATTAAATCGGAGAGGGAATCGCGCGTAACGCCCTTCAAATTTTCGGAATAATGCAGTAAAAGTCTAATGTCGAACATAGTTTTTTCGGGCGTACGGCTTCTTGCGGCGAGCGGGTTGAACCCGCCTTCGTTGTAAATTTGTCTAATTAATTTGCACCCGCCAAAATTTTTCGAGTATGAATTCCACCTGTAAAAATCGTCAAGAAATGCTCGCGTTTTTTGATAAGTTGCTGTGTTTTTATCAGGTTTAATATAGCTTTCGAGGTTGTCGAAAAGCGGCTTGTTTAGCGCGTTTACGCGCGCTTTAGAAATGTCATCGGCAGTAAAATTATACAGTGGCGACATCAGCACTTTTAATAATTCCATGTCCTCAAATGGGCGTTCAATTATTGTCAATAAAGCGATTATTATTTTGATTTCCGGCACCTCGGAATAATCGCCGCTTTTCTGCTTGTCATAAGGGATTGCGCGTTTTTCAAATGCAGTTGAAAATTCCTCATCTACTGTTGAAAGTCCGCTTACTAAAACTGCAAAATCTCCATAATTGCATCTTCGTTTTTCACCGTTTTTCTCCGAAATTAGAAAACCATTTTCAATCATTTTATTTATGCGTTCGGCAATAAAATCGGCTTCCATTTTCTTTTCTTCAGTATCACTTTTAATCAGAAATATCTCGGCGGAGCGCGGTTTTACAAGGTCGATACCATAAAATTTATCAGCACCGAAAATCAATTTTACATCGTCGTTATAATTCACATTTCCGACTTTTTCGGACATGTTTTTTTCAAAAATATTATTGATAGCAATTATAGTTTCATTCGATGAGCGGAAGTTTTTATTTAATGTCAATTTCACGAATTTATTATCACGCAAAACGCTCACAAACACGCTTGGGTCGGCGTTTCTGAAGCGATAAATCGACTGTTTTACATCGCCGACAAGAAAGAGATTTTCGCTTCCCGCATTTCTAAATATCTCGTATTGAACGGCGTTGCTATCTTGAAATTCATCGACAATTATTTCGTAAAAATATGAGTTTATCTTGTTTTTTATTTCATCATTTTGTAAAATATTTAGGCAATAATGCTCTGCATCAGAGAAGTCAACTCGGTTAGCTTCTTTTTTCAATCGCGTAAATTCTTCAACGTATATTTTGAAAAGTTTGACAAGAGTTTTTACCGCAAATGCTTGTTTTTTGACAACAATATCGAAGTCAAAAAGCAGGCCCGCGGTAGTTTTTATTTCCTTAAATTTTATCAAATAATTATCGCGAATTTCCTTGATAATTTTCTTCGATTCTTTGTGTTTTTCGGACACATTTCCATAGTTGGAATTGCCGTGTTCGAGCAACCCTTTTGTTGAATTTATCCAACTTTCTGCGAACCTTTTATCCGCGAAAAGCCGCTCTGTCATTGATTCGCTGTATGTATAATCAAAACATTCTTCAATGCTTGCAAGGCAAATTTCTGCCATGTTTTTTATTTCTATTTCGGCATCTTTTGCGATTTCACTTTTGAACTTTTTCGGGTCATCAAAAAGCGCGATTTTTTCATCAAGCCACTCGTTCGGAAACGGCTGTTTCGTGTACTCATCATAAAGTTCTAAAATCGCATTTCCAATTTTTGAGTCGCCCGCTTCTCCCGTTAAATTTTGCAGTGACATTTTCTCTTTTTCAGTAAAATATTTAGCGTCATAAATTTTTTCAAGTGCGAAATTCAACGCTTTTTTAGAGTAAATCTTGCCTTCGTTTTCATCACATATTTTGAAGTCCGGCTTCAATCCTACGTGTTCAGAAAACTCGCGCAAAATCCGCAAACAAAACGAGTGAATCGTACATATAAACGCGCTTTCTAAGCGGATTAATTGCTTGTTCAGCCATTCATTTTTACTGTCTTTTTTCAGGCGATTTATTTCAGATTGAAGGCGCGATTTTAACTCCTCCGCCGCATCATTTGTAAAGGTCACTGCGGAAATTTTATCAGCAGAAATTTCAAGTTCCTCGTTTGTAATCATTCTCATAATCCGCTCAACAAGCATAGCGGTTTTTCCGCTTCCTGCCGCCGCGGATACAATGGCAGAGCCGTTTTCCGCGGTCGAATAATTTATTGCCGCAAGTTGTTCTTCGCTCCAAATTATCATATTTTTATCTCCTCGAATTTTCCCGCATTGTTGCAAATAATTTTATAGTCGCAAAAAACACACGGCGATTTACCGCTGTAAACAGGCACTGCCACTATGTTTCCGCTGTATATCTCATTCAATTTATTTTTCAATTGAGCTGATGTTTTTTCTACTAAATGCGTGAATTCTTCTTCATTCAAGTTGACAGGTTCGATGAAATTTTTCCGCGTTCTTGAAGGCAAATTCGCTTTTATTTTACTGTTAATTTTTTCAATATCTAAACTATCAATTCGATTTTCACCAACGAATTGAATACCCGCAGTCGCTTGTGTTTCCATTCGTTTTTTGTACAATTCATGCGGGTTTTCGGCCGCTTGCGCTATACCGTAAGGGAGCGATTTTTTAGACAATTTCCCGCCGTTGACAAGGCGGTAAAACGCGCCCGATGGTTTGAATTTTTTGTCTAAACTCGTAATCGCAAAAAGATAAATCAACGCCTGCATATTAAGTCCGAATTCAATTTCAGGGTAGCTGAATTTTTTCTCGCCCGTCTTGTAATCAATCACGCGAACGTAGCTATAATCGCCGTTTACAAGCACATCTAACCTATCCGCTTTTCCCTTTATAGGTATATCTCCAAGCAAAAACTCGAACATTTTTTCAAACGCAAAAGGCCGAAATTCAGATGCCTCCATTTCCTCGCGCATCTGTTTTAAGACCTCTGCAATTCCCGCCGCGTGCGAAATTAAAATGTCCTTTTTCCGCGCCGAACGCGCCCACCCATCCGCGTATTCTTTTTGCTCAAATTCGTGCAAATACTTCTCAGAAATTCGCACAAATTCTGCCGGATTTATTTCGATAAAATCCTTGTAATTTCTGCCTTCGTAATCCCGCAAAACCCGCTCCAACACGTAATGCACCATGCTTCCTCTTGTGAGGGCGTCCGGCTCTGCGCCGCCGCTAATTCTGCCTTTTTCAATCCGCAATCCGGACGAACAAAAATACTTAAAATTGCAGGTATTCAACTTCTCAATTGCGCCGGGTGAAATGGTTTTTTTCTTCATCAACGCAACCGCAATTTCACTGTCAATTTTATGTTTGTAACTTTTGTTTACATCGCCGAAAAGTCGCAAATATTCAGCTTCATCAACCACGCGCAAAGCCTCTGTCAATGCGCCTTTATGGGGTGTTTCTGCGGCTTTGAATTTGAGCGCGATTTCGTGGCTTGCCCAAAATTCAAGCGGTATTTTTTTCACATCTTTTACTTTATTTTTCTGCTCGGAAAAAATTCTCGCGGGTTGTTTTTTCTTTTGCGATTGGTCTTTTTGCGGTGCTGTAATGTAAAGTTTCTCGGTCGGCAAAGTCATTGCGCGATTGATTAAAAACTTGTCGCGATAAAATTTATCGGTGCGGTTTTCGTCGATAAAAATTCCCGAATCGCAGAGTTCATCATTCTCGTTTTCGGTAAATTCCGCGCCCGAAAAATTGCTTTTCGGAAACTCGCCTTGACTTGCGCCCATTAGAAAAACCACCTTGATATTTGCGGTTCGAGTGCGGCGCAAATCGCCGACTGTGACTGCGTCTATGACCTGTGGCGGTTTCGATGTCATGGTTTTTCCGAAGACGGAAATTAACACCGATTTGTAATCGCCGGGTGATATTTTTTGGTTTTTTAACGCGGCGTGCATCGCTTCAAGCACGCCGATAACCTTGTCCCAAAGGTTGCGATACTCGTCGTTCAGCGCGGTGTCAACTTTCTTTCCGCGGTAAACAATATCGGCAATTGTGCGGGTAATTTCCATTTCATTTATTAGAAATTTCGCCAATTCCTCGGTGATTTTATCGCCGGTTGTGTCGGTTATTTTTGCTGAAAATTCCGCGATTTTTCCGGTAATTTCTGCGCGTATTTTTTCGGCGTTCGCGCTCGTAATTCCGCTCGGGAAAGGCTTGTACCAGTCCTTCTCGTCGGGCCCGAATCTCTGTTCCATTTGCGAAAAATGCTTCATGTTTTTGCGGCAAATTCTGCGAGTTTTTTTAGCATTTACCCGCACAAATCCGCTCTGAATCATGTCCAAAATTGCGCCTTGTCTGCCCTCTGCCGCTTCCATTACAGTGATGATAAATTTGCACCAAGGCTTCTCGATTATCGCCTCGGGAATGTCGGTAAATTCGCTGATTCCATACGTCGAAAACGCCCCCGACAAGGTCTCGGGAGACGGCGGATTCAAGACCGCGATTTCGCTTTGAGAATAGTTTCCGGTGGTAATTAATTCGCGGATTTTCGCCGCGACAAAATTGCTCTCCTCGTGTATGTCGGAAAGTAAAAAAAGCTCGGTGTTTTCTTGCACGTTTCGCTCATCGAACATCGGATTTTTGTAGAGTTTTTCGATTGCGATTTCCTTGTGTTTTTTCTCGGCATAATTGATTAATTTTTGCGCCAATTGAGCGGAAATTAAATAGCGTGAATCCCTGCTGTGAAGCCTGTCCGCGGTTATCGAGACGGTGACACTTTGTGCTTTGCTAATCATTGCATCTATCAGCAAAAATTGCCCGCCGGTGAACCCGTCAAAACCGTCGATAAAAATATTTTTGCCGACAAAATAATCCTGCTGAAAAACCAGTCCCGCCGCCACTCGAATTTGGTCGGCGCGGTCGGAAAATCGCTCGTTTAACTGCGCGGTATACCTGCCGTAAATCAAGGCTATATCGCTTGTTTTGGCTCTAAGACGTGTGTTTTTTATCTCGCTTGCCGACACTGACAATTCCTGTGGCGAAATCCCTTCGCGCTGAAAAATTTCAATCACATTCAACATTCGCGCCGCGAAGTCCGGTTTTTCGCAGACGCCGCCGTAAAAACGCAGTTGGTTTTTCAATTCGCGTGCAATTCTGAACAGCGTAATCTCGCGCACAGCGTCGCTTGCGTAGGCTTTTTCCGCCTTGAAATCGGCGATAATTTTCGCGCCGAGTTTGGTGAAAGAAAGTATTTCGGTTTTGGCAAAACAGCGGCTCCCGAGCCTTTTGTAGACCATGCGTTCGGTCTCAAAATGGCTTTGCTCGGGGACAAGCAAAATCGGGGCGGCCGCGGAAAATTCCGCGTCCTCCCTGATTTTTTCTGTGATGTAAGTAGTTTTTCCCGTTCCGGGCGGCGAAACAATTAGTTTTAACATCGGACCTCCTCGGAAATCAACACACGGCGGATTTTCGGCAAATTTTCCGCCATACTGCGTTGAAATTTTTTGAAAGGAACAAATCCTTACTGCAAAATTTCGCCTTGTATGACGAAAAATTTGCTCTCAAATCCACTCGCGGTTGATTTCCGAGGAGGTCAATTAAATTGCTCCCCATGAATTTGTCATTTGAAAATGCTAACCTGCGGCTGAATTGCGGATTTTTTCCAAGTAATACGGCTCCATAATTCGCAGTGCTTTTGTGTGCTGATAATGCACCGTTCGCAGGCTTACAAAGCAGTCCTCGGCTACTTTTTCCCAGGTTTGCCCCAAGAGATAATGCCGCTCTAACACTGCGCGTTGGTCCGGGTTTTTGAGGGTCATGATTAAGTCGCGAATTTCGTTGTGAAGGTCAACATACCTGTCTATATCGCGGTTTAGTCTCTCCTCGGCTTGGGCAATTTTCATAACCGTGCGCTCAACCCCGCTCGATTTCCCGTAATTACTGCCGCCCGTTGTTAGAAAACTGCGCGACTTCAAGCCGAAACTTTTCCACTCCTCGATACGCAGAATCGTGCTGTCGATGGCTCTGTTGAGCTTTAACGCCTGCGATAGGTATTCTTTCAATGTCATATAATTTGTACCGTCCTTTTTGTAATTTTCAGTTATTTACGTGACTGAATAATTACATTATATAACATAAATTCAAGCTTATCAACCTTTCAAACTGCAATACTGTGCTAATTTTCGTGGTTTTTTTGCAAGTTTTTTCGGGGTTTTTCGACACAGTGGGGGTGGTAGGGGTACGGGGGTCTATGTCTGCGCCACCGCAATTGAAACTTCAAGCGGCACCCCCGCCACACAAACCTTTCATATCCCACTTTCTCGATATGAAACTTTTCCCCTTGGCGACTTTTAGGTTCGCTGTAATTAAAAAGTCTGTACCCGCAAAAGGCTTTTCTGCCTACGAAATCTTTATGACGAGAGAGTTATGCTTGAACAAGTGCAAAAGCGGGTGGTGCAAGGCGCGTCGTTCGGTTGCGGTGGCGCAGACATAGACCCCCGTACCCCTATCACCCTTCAAAACAGGCGGGCTTAACGCCCGCCTTGAATTGTTTATTTCGCTGAAAGTCGGACTTTGCTTTACACTATTTGGCAAAATCTATAACCCTGCTCTCCCTGATGAGGTGAACCTTGATTTGGCCGGGGTATTCCATGTCGGATTCGATTTTTTGTGCGATTTCGCGCGCCATTACCACCATTTGGTCGTCGTTCGCGCTCTCCGGTTTAACCATGATTCGGATTTCGCGCCCCGCTTGAATCGCGAAAGTCTTTTCGACGCCGTTGTATGCCGAGCAGATTTCTTCGAGTTTTTGCAGACGTTTGATATAATTCTCGTAGTTTTCGCTTCTTGCGCCGGGCCGGGCCGCGCTGATTGCATCCGCCGCTTGCACGATTGCGGCGATGACCGTCTTGACCTCAACGTCGCCGTGATGCGCTTCAATCGCGTGTATAATTTCGGGGTTTTCCTTGTATTTTTTGCAGACTTCAACGCCGATATGGACGTGCGAGCCGTCGATTTCGTGGCTGAGTGCCTTGCCTATATCGTGCAACAAACCCGCTCTGCGCGCCATGTTGGCATCAACTCCGAGTTCCGCCGCGAGTATACCCGAAAGATGGGCGACCTCGATTGAGTGCGCCAAGACGTTTTGGCTGTAAGAAGTCCTGTAGTAAAGCCGTCCGAGCAGTTTCACAATCTCGTGATTCACCGCGTTTACGTTGGTGTCGAGGATTGCGCGTTCGCCCTCTTGCTTGATTCTGAGTTCAATTTCCTGCTTTGCCTTTTCCACCATTTCTTCAATGCGGGTCGGGTGAATCCGCCCGTCTTGAATCAGCCGCTCGAGCGAAATCCGCGCGATTTCGCGCCTTACGCGGTCGTGGCTTGAAAGGGTGATGGCTTCGGGGGTGTCGTCGATGATGAGGTCAACGCCGGTGAGCTGCTCGAGAGTGCGGATATTGCGCCCCTCGCGGCCTATTATGCGCCCTTTCATCTCGTCGCTCGGAAGCGGAACCACCGAAACTGCAATTTCGGACACCGTTTCCGACGCAAGCCTTGATATTGCCAAAGAAATGTACCCGCGCGCCTTTGCGTCGCATTCGTCCTTAACTCTCTGCTCGTGCGCCAAAATACGCACGGCCTTTTCGTGGTCGAGCTCCCCGTCCAAGAGCGACAGCAAGTGCTCCTTCGCCTGCTCGTTGGTGAACCCGGAGATTCTTTCTAAAATATCAAGCTGACTGCGCTTGATTTGGTCGGCCTCCTCCAATTTTTCCGATGCCTGCTTGTTTTTTTGCACCAAAGATTCCTCGAGCTTTTCGATTTTATCGCTCTTTTTGTCAAGGCTTTCTTCCTTTTGCTGCAATCTCCTTTCGGAGCGCGATAACTCTGACCTGCGTTCTTTTAAGTCCCTCTCTGCCTCGTGTCTTTGGCGGTTGATGTCCTTTTCGGCCTCGCCCCGTAGTTTGTAAATCTCGTCTTTTGCTTCAACCAAAGCGGTTTTTTTCTTGGTCTGCGCCTTTTCGCCCGCCTCGTTGATAATCCTGAGAGCCTCTTTCTCCGCCGACTCGATGTGCGCTTCTGCGAACTTCATGCGGTTCTTTTCGCCCATTCTGAACATGATGAACCCGAAAAGCACTGCACCCGAGCCGAAACTGAGCAGGCTCGCCGCGATTGCCAGCCACAAATCCATTGGCTGTGTCCTCCTTTTTGTATTTTTAAGCTCGGTAATTTTCTTCAACAAGAAAATTACGCAAGCGTGGCTTGGGTTTTATTACAGAAAGCCGTACAAAAAGGCATGAAAATCCTATTTCAATCTATGTCAAGTACCGTTTTCGCAGGTATTGCAACGAAAACGAATAGTTTCTAAGTTTTGAAATGTTTCAAAAACGTGGGCTTTCTGTATATATAAACCAAGATGGGAATATAGAAATTGATTTGCTGTATCACATTTCCCGACAAATACCAATGATTACTAATATTGCATAAGCATTTCCAAAGCACCCGCCGAGATATTAAATTAAATTTATACAAGCATATCATTATTATTCTATAGTATAAAAGCGACTTTGTCAAGTCTTTTTGGGAATATTGGTAAAATTTTTAGTAAACTTGCCGTTGCCGGGCGAAAATCTGCCCGAAAAAAGTTTTGACAAGCCCCTTGACAAGTCGCTTTTTTTGTGATAGAATTAAATTTGCACCGCCTTTTAATGGGCTTCATGCTGACTTTGCTGTGCTGTTGATACAGCACTGTAGTCGATTAACTTCAAAATAGGTTTGCCTTTGCAGGTTGCCGTTGCGGCATTTTTACTGCCATGCTTTGTTAAATCATGTTAATTTTTGTTAATTTTTGCTTAAATGTAAGCGTTTATTCGCGCAAAAATTGCCATGTATGACAACAAAAATCCGCGCAAAACCAGACCCACTTAAAGTTAAGCGACTATACCGCAATATCGGCGTTACGGGGAAGTACCCAAGCGGTGAAGGGGCTCCCCTGCTAAGGGAGTAGGTCGGTAAAACGGCGCGAGGGTTCAATTCCCTCCTTCCCCGGTCTTAGGAACTAATGCGAACGCTCCCCCTTTCTTTATAGTGGGGGAGGCGTTTGCGTTTGTTTTTTCGTTGGAATAGAAACAAGGGAGGTTGTATGTTCCTATATATAGTATCGTCATCGAAATCAGAACTACATTACAAATTGTAATGTAGTTCTGATTTCGCAGGAATCCCACAAGAAATCGAGCGCGAAGAGCGCTTGAAACAGAAGAAAAAAGACGAGTTGGAGTAGTAACCTTCCCCGACATTGGCGGCATGGCACTGGGTGTCTGCCGTAGGTGTCGGGGGATTTTTTGTTTTGGGGGTTGTGTTTTCATGGAAGATGTGGTATAATGAGGTAGTGACGTTTCCCGCACTTGGCTGTGAGGCGAAATGTTAGAATGAGTGTTTATAGAATGTGATGTGAAAAATATGAAGCTGAAAAAACCGAAACCTCTATACGCAGGTGATACTATTGCCACTGTAAGCGTTTCTCTCGGTTTGGCGGGAGATGCGGACATATTGTGGAAATACGAACTTGGCAAAAAACGGCTTGAAGAAATGTTTGAACTACAAGTGCAAGCTGCGCCAAATTCCATGAAAGGTTCACAATATTTAGAAAATCATCCGCAAGCGCGTGCCGAAGATATAATGTGGGCGTTTGAAAACAAAAATATCAACGCAATAATCGCAAATATTGGCGGCTATGACAGTATTAAATTGCTCCCGTTTATTGACACGGATGTAATTAAACGTAATCCTAAAATATTTATCGGTTATTCAGATGCAATGAATGTACACTTGTTATGTTATAAAGCAGGATTATCAACATTTTACGGGCATAATCTTTTGCCTGTAATAGCTGAAGCACAGGGGTTTCATCGATACAGCGAAAAATGGTTTAGGAAAACTTTGTTTGATAATTCTCCAATAGGTGTGATTGAACCTGCGGACGATTGGGCTTTTGAGGTTGTGAATCATTCTGATAAAAATTTCAAACGAAGTTACTACCCCAACTCCGGATATGAACTCATACAAGGTCGCGGTATCGCGCGAGGGCATCTAATAGGCGGACACACGGATATAATAACGCTTGAAAATAAGGCTCTAATTTTAGATGCCGCCGATTTTGATAATGCGATTTTGTTCATTGAAGACATACCCGAATGTTTTTCGTCCGGTCAAGCGAGAGAGTTTTTTGTGCGGCTTGGAAAAAGCGGAATATTGCAAAAACTAAGCGGAATTATAATCGGAAAGATATGCGAAAACGTCAGTTTTGACGAGCATGGTCGGGCAATCAAAGATGTCATAAGCAACGAGTTTCAAGAGCGTGATTTGCCTGTATTGTACGGTTTGAATTTTGGACATTCTTCTCCGATTTTTATTATTCCGTATGGTGCGAAAGGTGAGATAAATTGCGACCTTAAATCATTTGCTATCTTAGATTCGGGGGTAGAATAGTTTCTGCTAATAAACATTTCGACACCTATTTTTCGCACTTTTTTAGTCACAAAAAATCAACAAACACGGAGGATTTTCCATGACTTTCACAAACAAACACGCTGTTATTACAGGCGGTTCAAACGGAATCGGGCGGCGAATTGTCGAAGCGTTCTTGCGTGAGGGAGCGGCGGTTACGGTGATTGATATTGCCGACAATGCTCCCGAAAACGCACAGTTTTTTCAAGGCGACATTGCCGAAAAGTCGGTGCTTGAGGAATTTGTCGGCACTTTGAAACAGCCTGTTGACTTCCTCATAAACAACGCTTGTGTCGGTCGTGGAGGTCTGCTTTCGGGCTGTTCCTATGAGGATTTCGAGTACGTTCAGCGTGTGGGAGTTACCGCGCCGTTTTACTTGACGAGTCTGTTGTTGCGAAACAATCTGCTCGCCCCAAATGCGAGTATTGTCAACATCGCCTCGACCTGTGCGTTCCAATCGCATCCCGACACCGAGGCTTATTCTGCGGCGAAAGGCGGCATTGTCGCACTCACGCATTCGATGGCGGTGAGCCTGTCGGGAAAAGCACGAGTGAACTGTGTTAGTCCGGGGTGGGTGAATGTGGAAAATGCCGATTTATCGGAGCAGGACAAATCGCAACACCCTGTCGGACGTGTCGGAAAATCGGCTGATATTGCGGAGTTGGTGCTGTTTTTGTGTAGTGACAAAGCGGGATTCATCACCGGCGAGAATATCACGATTGACGGTGGCATGAGCAAGCTTATGATTTATCATGGCGATAATGGTTGGAGATTGGAGTAATTTTATGACAAAAACAAGAAGTCTGACTATTGGAAAAATAGTTATTTATTGCATTGTTTTCTTTGCAATTTGGAGTGTTCGAGAATTGATAATACGTCCTGTATTTTTAGATTCTCTTAATGATGTTATATCATCGGTTGCGGAGACTTTAATGAAAATTTCGGTTTGGACTGTACCCGCCATTATTTTAATCAAAC
>Ga0099364_10006145_pt1 | contig 17564 bp, 13 predicted proteins | sample TergutTh196P3_FD_73070 | JGI IMG/M metagenome (GOLD analysis project Ga0099364, IMG submission 73070) | Microcerotermes parvus P3 segment gut microbial communities from Pointe-Noire, Republic of the Congo - Th196 P3 | ecosystem: Host-associated > Arthropoda: Insects > Digestive system > Gut ...
ATTTTATACGTGGGGTATATATTAAAACCGTAGGTGTTGTTTTGCCAAATAGACCAGACTCCGTATTCTTCCCCTCTCCTATGAACGGGAATAATTTCTTTGGGGTCAATGTACGACATATACTTATTGTACTGTTCGTAAAAGAATGCATTTACTTTGAGATCAAAACTTTCTCCCTTATAATTAATAAACGATGACAGGGCATAGTCATCATAGTCTGGCCAACGGCTTGAAAGATTGCGCATAGTGTACGATGCGTAGCTGGTTATGGGCGGCATCCACTTGCGCCTCTGCTCGAAAGAGTCATACCTGTAAGTACTGTACAAATCGGTATGGTATATGCTGTTGTTCATCTTGCTCTTATTATAAAAGGCGGTTATTCCCGTCTCAATCTTCTGCGTAATATTATAGCCGATTTTACCGTTGACCTTATATTTTTCGTGGTTTACATGATCCCATTTCCCCGTGTCGGTCAAATAATACCTGGCTGAACTGTCTGCTCTGACCGCAGGGTCATCGCTGTAAAAATTATTGAGATTAAAACCATAAAAATCATAGCGCGACAGCTTCAGGAACCACTCTTCTCTTTTTTTGCGATCAAGTTTTTTGGATACGGTGTAGCCATTTGACTTGTCATAAGAGGCCGAAAGCATATAATAAAAATCACCTATTGGCATACCGTGGGCGACGCTTAAGACACGGTCGTAAAGATGGTCAACCTCGGCCACCGCGGTGGTATACATTTTTTTTGGCGGCGCCTTGATAATATTTATAGAGCCGACCGTGCCGCGCGCCCCATAGAGGGCAGAGCTGACGCCGCGCGAGACGATGATATCCGACACGTCAAGCAGGCCTATATTGTCGATGTCAAAACTGCCGCCAAATGTGTCCATTACCGGAATGCCGTCTACGAGCATGGCGACCTTTGACATACTGTAGCCGCGCATCGAAAAGGTGCGCGTACCCCTGCGCTGCGTCTCAATCTGCATTCCGGGAATATATACAAGTTCGTCTTTGAGAGCCTTACTGCTCTTGTCTTCAATGTCCTGGCCTGTAACGACTGTGCTCGTGCCGGCCTTTTCAATGCCGGTGCGTTTTTCGCCGACAACGGTAATGCCGCCGTCCTGAGCAAATACCGGAAGCGCCATGACAATACAAATAAATGCCGCTATTTTTTGTAATTTCATATATTTCAATTTACCTTGCTTTAAACTATCACCGTGTTTTTAATTTCCCTCTCTATTTGAAGAAACTCCCCCAAAGGGAGGAGGGAGTTTCTTCAAAGACGGGGGACTTCCGATATATGTCTGGAATTCCCCAATTCCCCAAATAAACCGAAGAATTCCAGACCGTAGCACCGGAGTTTCGCGAAGCAGCACCGGGGGAGTTACCGATGCGGCTTCGGGAGGTTCCGGTAAATCTCCGGAGAGAGTTTCCCTAAGCGGCAGGGAAACTTTTCCGGAGATATTTATTGCAACACACTTGCCGCTACCGCCAAGGGGCAGATTGCGCCGGACCCGGTACATCCGACGTTGTCGTGCCGCCGGCATTATGCCCTGCTGCTGCGATATCACCCTGCATAATTATCAAATAAGGATAGACGACCGGTTTAAGCGCATTACCGCTGCTTAGGTGGATAATACGCTCCTGACTTGGAATAAAATAGGCGTTTTGTATTTCTTCCCAAGTGTAAGTTTGCGCTGAACCTTGTATACCTTGTATAGTATATACCCTGTCTGTATGGTCAGCAACATTTGTCGTAACTATTGCTATTATGAAATTGGAGTCGACCTTGATAGCGGATACGGTTTGACCACCAACCTCGATATTTGTTTCTGTGATATGCTTATAGGCAGTATTCGCGCTTGTCTGAAGAGCACGATCTACAGTCGCTCCAGTATGAAACCTGACAATATTGCTGCGGTCTTCATTCGGAGTATTGCCGATCTGCACACTAATTGTACGAAAGGCAAAGATGTGCTCGGCAAACGTTACGTTCCTGTAATTAGCGCCAGTGCCAATGCCGTTTACAAGGGCGCTGAATCTCAAACGCGAATTGTCCAGCAGAGTTGTTATGAAGCCCGTTTCAAACTCTCCCTGCCAGGTCAGGTCAGGCCTATATTGAGCCTGCGTCGGCGAGGTAGGACGGTAACTGAAACCATCACTTGCCGCTTGAACCAAATAACTGTACAAATTTCTGGCGTCACCGCTTATTGCACCCGCATGGGCAGGAGTATGGGCGTTTACATTTGCCCGCGTTACCCACTGACCCAGACTATAGCCCGGAGTAAATACAGTATTTTGGTAAGAAATATTTACACCGCTTTTGCCTGCAAACAAGATGGGTATTGAAGCCTGAACAAGACTAAAAGTAGCAGTATCTTCCTCTATCTCCGCAGGACGCAGATAATTACCACCACCTGTCCCAGTCCAGAGTCCTATATTCCGCGAATAGGCAAACTGTTTTGGCAAGCTGTAATACAAATAGGCGTCCGTAGTAGAGGTGGCAGCGCGGTAACCCTCAAAAAGCGGATGACCTTCAACTCTGTAAAGAACCGGAATGTTATCAATATCACCTCCGCCTATATCTTTCTTAGCCTTGCTATTCCTAAAGGTGACGGTTTCTTCTTCGGCGCCAGAATCATAAGTAAAATCAGCCTCAAAATTAACAGCAACATTGACTGTGGATTGGAAAGCTATATGGTCACCGGTTACAGTTATAGTCCCAGTACTTTCAGCAAAGTCGTTTACATGAAGTTCGTAATAATCGCCAGTTTCAGGTACATATGTTTCAGCCCCGTAAACCTTTCCAACTTCTTTACTAAATGTCAATACATAACGGCCGCCTTCAGCAGAAGAATAAGCAAGCCATTGAGGCATATCTTCGGTATCGTCCGAACTGCCGCAGCCTGCAAAATTCAGCAACAAGAAAAGCGAGAGAGAAAAAACAAGCATTTTTCTCAAATTGCTCAAAATCCCCCCTTTTAGTTTAAAAGTTTCCATAAAAAACCTCTTTTTAGTTTAAAATTTAAGTTTGATTAATGCCACATGGCATACGTTTATCATATGCAAATGACGTTTTTAAATGTCAAGCTTTTGTTGGTATTTTTTTGGGGAGGTATTATTTTTTTTTTACATGCGGACGCAATGTAACGCCCCCCGTAGCGGGCGACCTGCGGTCGCCCGTAACATCACGGACAGTCCATATCATCACGAACAATTCGCCGTATTACAGGTCGCCCGAAGTTCACCGCATCACCAGCCCGTGGTCACCCATATCATCGCAGGTCGCCCCAACATCGTACATCACAGACAATTCGCCGCATCACCAAGCCCGTGGTCGCCGTAACATCACGAACAATTCGCCGCATCGCGGGCGACCACAGGTCGTCCATACAGATGCAAAAAAACACAAAATTACAAAAAAAATTTTAATCAATCGCCCCGCTCATTCGTATATATTATATACACTACGGGGAGTAAAAAAATGAAAAAGACAAAAATCTTCTTTAGCGAAACCGATGACATCATTGATATTCGTTATGATAACGTGTTCAAAGCAGTATTTACCGGCGAAGCTCCGGCATCAAAGGAAGCGCTTTCAAGGCTTATCTCCGCTCTTATTGGCAGAGAGATCACAGTAGTCACCATAAATGCCAACGAGCCGCCGATTAACAATGTTCGGGATCGTCAAATCAGTTTCGATATAAGTTGTAAAGCCGGAGACGGCGAGCTTATAAATGTCGAAATGAGCCTCAATCCCGCCCCCTTTGAGCCGGTTCGTCTTGAGTTTCATGCAGCTAAACTTTTTACCGGTCAGGACATAAAAGGGACGGACAAAGATTATGATGACTTAAAACAGGTCTATCAAATAACAATATTGGCTAAAAAGCGGTTCTTTCAAGATGAGGAGTTTTTCCATAGTTTTGAATACTATGATCCGGCTCGTGAAGTATCTTTAAGCGGGAAAAGCCGTATAATTACTATTGAACTTTCTAAATTAGATGAAATAATAAAAAAATCTGTAGAAGAAATGAGTCCTCAGGAACGTTGGGCTATATATTTTAAGTACTTGACAGATAAAAGCAAACGCAGGCAAATAAATAAAATAATAGAACTTGAGGATGGGATAGCTATGGCAAGCGAGGTATTGATAAACATCAGCAAAGATGAGAAAGAACGCTTTCGACTTATGAGTGAGTACAAATATGAACTTGATACTCAAAGTAGGTTGGTTGCTGCAAAACGTGAAGGAATGCAAAAAGGTATCGAAGAAGGTATTGAAAAAGGCATGGAAAAAGCCAAAAATTATATGTTGGAACTCTTGGCGCAAGGTTTAAGCCAGGAAGAGATAAAAAAGAAAATAGAGGAAATACCATCACAGTAGCGGGCGACCTGCGGTCGCCCGAAGTTCACCGCATCACCAAGCCCGTGGTCGCCCGAAGTTCGCCGCATCACCAAGCCCGTGGTCACCCATATCATCGCAGGTCGCCCCAAGATCACGAACAATTCGCCGCATCGCGAACAAACACAGGTCGCCCATACAGATACAAAAAAACGGCAAAATTACAAAAAAAAATTTCACCAATCGCCCCGTTCATTCGTATATATTATATATACTACGGGGAGTAAAAAATGAAAATGTCAGAACTGTGATTTTTATGATTCGTATGATTTTTTATGATGATTTGCAAGTGCACTACACTTCACTTGCTGCACAAACCTCGCCTTAGACTGTGTCCGTAAAAATATTATTGACATATCCCTTTTACATCTCATACTTGGCATAGAATAGAGAATATTTTTTTAAGGAACCCTGTATGAGACGTTTAGCTTTTATTCTGCTTTGTTTTTTCGTTCCATGTATTGCACTAGGAAAAACAACCGGCAAGAAAATTTATATCACGCCGTTTAAGGTTGCATCAGACGGAAAATCTGCCGGAAGTATAGCAGATGAAGTGCGCGATTATATGTCCGAATCTTTGGTTGCTTCGTATTCGCTTATAAGCGATGATGAAGTAAGGGTTTTTATCAACAACGCTGAAATGAATCAACTCATGGGTTCAGGATCATACGGCAGTTTAGAAAAGCTTGCTTCGGCTATTAAAGTAGATTATCTGATTCACGGGGAAATACATACTGGCCAATCTATAAGAATAACGGCTTCATTAATACGACATGACGGTTCAATTGTAAATACGGGGGAAATCTCTTACTCAAAACCGGAATATACCGACAGGGCGGCCAGAGCCTTGGGAGAATGGCTTATTACAGACAGAAAAAGCATAGGCGGATTTTTTGGAAAAAAAGATCCGCGTGAGGAATTTAAAAAAGACATAGAAAAGTTCGAAAAAAGCATGAACAAAATAGAAACGGATTATGTCAAGGGCTCTGCTTCAATAAAGGCCTCTTCACAACGGCGCGACACATCTCTTTCACACTCCCCAAGAGTAAGGCTCGGCGGGAGCGGTTTCGGAATGTTCACAATTATGAACGACTATATGAACAAACTCTATGACCCGTCTTTTCTTGTTATGGGTGACCTTTTTCTTTTGCGTTATAAAGATCCGGTAGGCGATGGAGTAGACCTGTATGTGCGCGGAACCTATAGGAAATTTAGTATTTCAGAATCGGCCATATCGAGCGCAAGGCAATCAGGCGCATATAAGGATCGTATAGGCGACTTCATGTCCGAACCCGGAAAAAACAGTTGGATTGATATTTACAGCGCCGATGCGGGAATTCGTTTTGTCGGCTCTTTTTATGTGCTGCAGTCTGCGGCATCGCTGTATTTGAATGTCGCCTCGCGTTTTAACTATGCTCTGAAAAATCCAAAATCGTCAGGAGCCGGCAAAACTTCATTCAACCAATGGGGAGTTATAGGCGGGACCGGAATTGAAATATCGCTTATGCCCAGCATTGGTTTGTTCACAGAATTCAATATAGGCTACGTACCCATGGGTGAAGATAAAATAAATTTTGAAGGACCTCAGCTAATAGCCGGCATCACATTCAGGACTAATCACTGGGAATAGGTGCAATAAACATGAAAAATAAAATCATACTATGCTTAATAATTATCACTCTGCCGTTTTGCGCATGGGCTAAATCCAAAGACAAAGTGTTTGTCAATGGCTTCACAGCAGATACTGCAACGGCAGGCATAAAGACAACTGCCGACAATATTTTTAAAAATGCGTTTTTAGACTCTGACTACCGCATAACCGATATTAATGCAATAAGCGCCGGACTTTCGGTCGAAGAACTTAAAATGACTCTGGGCTCTAACGATGAAAACAGCCTTAAACATATCATGGCATCAGGCGATGTTGATCATATAGCATACGGCTATATACGAGCAAGAGGCGGGTATATATTTATTACGGCAAAAATGCTCGATAAATCAGGCAGCGAGATAAAGCTCGGAAGAGTTAAAACTGTCAGCATAAGAAATGAAATATCAAAAAATTTCTTTGAAGAGGCCTGCGCCCTTTTGGCAGAATATCTTATAACAGGCAATACAAAAAAAATTCTCCAATTTCAGGACAAAATGCTGGTCGAAGAAAAACGCTATGAAATAGCTCAGAAACAAAAGTTATTGACGCAGCAAGATCAATCAGAATATGAAAAATACCAAAAAAAGGTTGATGATTACAAGAGAAAAAGAAAGGAAACAATAACCGGACATGATACTTTCTTGAGGGTGGCTTACAACCCATATACAATAAAAACCGACAATAAAGAGTTCAACAATTCTTTCAAAGAAGGGCGCCAGTTTTTTGTCGAATTGGACATTCCTCTTTTTACAGAGACAGTAGGTTTGGACATAATTGCGCGCTACACCGCCCGCTATTTCCCCAAGAACAGGGAATTTCCGCTGCCGGCTTCCTTTGATAAGAAGCTGTCAAGAGACTGGGAGCGAGGCAAATCTGTATTTGACGCTTTCGATTTTGGACTGCGCATCAGGTTTAACTTTTATTTTTTAATGACAGAGTTTGATATTTACGGAATAGGCGCCTTGGGCGTAAATGAACGTTCTTTTAGCGCTTTTGGCGGCGGCGGTGTGGAAATATCTTTTTTTCCTCACATCGGTTTTTTTGCTGAATACAACAGGGGATGGTCATCAATCGGCGAACAAAATATTAACGTTGCAAACAATCACCAGCTTCTTATCGGCACTGCTTTTCGTCTTTAAGGCGCTCTGCCGGCTGAACCTTTGTTAAAGCAAACAAAGAATGGCTTTAGTAAACAAGATAGTCAAGTGGCCATTATTTTTCCCGTTGCTCCTTTTGGGCGGCCTGTTTGCGTACTACCTGTATCATTTCGACTACATAGCCATACCCTCAGAAGACTATATTGGAAATTTCAGGCCATTCGTCCTGTCGATTTTGTCCGGCAACTTTTCTGACATAAGCAATAAGCTGCTGCCGGCCTACCCTTTTCTGCTTGCGGCAGTCACTAAGGCGCTGCCAAAAAACCTGCCCGATCCGGTTTACAGTGCGGCGCTTCTCGTTAATATTGCTCTCTCAATACCCTTTCTTTGGTTAGCATATATTGTCTATAAACGCTTCCTTGGCAAAAACTTATCGTTTTTTGCCCTGCTCTTCCTGGGACTCAACCTGTATACAATGTACTCATGCCTTAACGCCGAATTGGAAATATTTTTATGCGCTTCAAGCATACTCGCTTTGTACCTCATAGCCATTGACTCAAGGGCAGCGCTTCCCTTGACCGCCTTGACCGGTATTATAAAATGGGACAGCGTATTCATAATCCCGGCTTATGCTCTTCGCGTTTTTACCGGAACAAAAAAAGCGTTTTATTTTGTCCTAAGCGGTACGGCCGCCGTCATCCCCCTTTTAGCGTGGATAGCCTTTACAATGCTCAAAAAAGACTCCTCAGTTAATACATATATAGGAGAAATAGCCCGAAGGGGACCTAACATATACAAATACCCAGTCGACGTTCTGCTCTCTACAGCAGGTTTTCCTCGCTGGCTTGCACAGGACATCTACCAAGGCGAAAGCATAATATTATCAATAATCCCGGCAATAATTCTGCTTGTTACCCTTATCGCCTCCCTATGCCTTCTCGTACTTGGGGTCAGAGCATTCATAAAAGCAAAAGACAGCCTAAAACTGCCGATTGCCGTTTTTGCCTCGGGCTTTTTCATCATACATCTTGTATACCAAAATACAAAGGCCCGTTATGTAATACCGATAATATGGGTATTAGTCCTCTTGGTTTTTCTTGCTATTTTGGATAACCGCGAAAAAATAAAAGAGAAGATTTTTTCCAAAAAATCGCCCTTGCTGTACGCCTCATGCTTTGCTGCAGCCGGTATTTTTTTCATCCAGTCTGCCGCCGCTCTGTTCAAGAGACATGACATCTTCATCGCTCTATTTGCCCTTTTCTTTGTCGCTATAATATTCTTTTTTTTACAGACTCAAACTTCGATGGGCATAAAGGAACGCATTCTTGCCTGCCTTATGGCAGCAACGTTTTGTAATTTGAATATAGCATACAGCACAAGCGCTCTTGACCATTACAGTCTGCGGCGAATCGAATTCAAAGAAGCAGCGCTTTATTTTAAAGATAACGCACCTGCCGCTTCATCCCTCCTCATAGCGGAAACCTCTGTACCCCTATATTATCTCGACAGCACGGATCACGAACTTATATCTACCGGATCGCTGAAAAGCAAAACCTTGAAAGAATTCGAAATAGAAATCCGCGAAAGAAAAATAACGCATATTTTTATTGATGATTTTTACATAACACGGCTCGCCCTCAATGATCCAAATGCCATTGACCGCAAGGCAGAATTAATGAGAGAATTGCGGGATGCCGCCGCAGACATGAAATCCATGCAGCTCTTAAAAACCTTTGAAGCCTACACGGGCGGCAAGGCCTACTTGTACGCAGTCAAGGAACGCTTGTAAGCAAACAATTAACAATTCTCTGACACAAGTCGTCGGGGGGAATAGCTTACATCGTAATCGGTTTTTCTTCCATCTGATTGATCTTGTCGGCTATATCGACAGTCCAATCACCCAGAGTAGGCAGCCACTGTTCGTAGAGGTCTTTCATTTTTTTCGGATCTTTAAAAAAACGTTCAGGCGACTCAAGCGTAAGAAAAAACACCTCAGCCATTGAGGAAACAGGATGAAACATCATTTGGTCTCTTACATAATCCGGTATTTTTTCTAGATCTTTTTCATTTTCTTTTGGTATTATAATATGTTTTATTAAAGCTCTGTGCGCCGCAAGCACTTTCTCTTTGAGGCCGCCTATGGGTAAAACCTTCCCGTGAAGGGTGATCTCTCCGGTCATCGCCACATCACAGCGTACCGGAATATCGCTAATCAATGAAGCAAGAACAACGCCCATTGTAATGCCGGCAGACGGCCCATCCTTGGGTATAGCCCCCTCTGGAACATGCAGATGCACATCAAACTTATTCAAAAGTTCTTCATCAATATGGAAAAATTGCTGCCTTGACCTTACATAGGTAAAGGCAGCCTGCGCCGATTCTTGCATAACATCGCCCAATTGGCCGGTAAGAGTAATTTTACCGCCCTTCCCTTTGACAAGCGAAGCTTCTATATTTAAAATATCACCGCCAACCTCTGTCCAAGCCAAACCGTTAGCCAACGCTACTTCGTTTTTCTGTTCTTTTACTCCATACTTGTATTTTATAGGGCCGAGATATTCTTTAAGTACATCAGGGGTTATAACCTTCTTGAAGTCTTTACCGTTTATCACCGATTCTTTTGCAACTTTGCGGCATACCTTGGCAATAACCCTTTCGAGGTTTCTGACGCCGGCCTCGCGCGTATAATGTCTTATTGTAAACAATATAGCCTCTTCACCTAAATCCATATTGCCGACACGCAAACCGTTTTCTTCAATCTGTTTTTTAAGCAAAAATTTCATAGCTATGTTGAGCTTTTCAGGTTCAGTATAGCTTGATATATCAATGATTTCCATACGGTCTAAAAGCGGCGGCGGTATTTTGTGCTGAACATTAGCAGTGGTTATAAACATTACATCGCTAAGATTATATTGAATATCCAAATAGTGATCTGAAAAAGTATTATTCTGTTCAGGGTCAAGAACTTCAAGCAGAGCCGATGAAGGATCGCCTCTGAAATCCATAGACATCTTATCTATTTCGTCGAGAAGTATAACAGGATTTAAAACGCCTGACTTCTTCATCATTTGTATTATTCTGCCGGGAAGCGCTCCCACATAGGTGCGGCGATGTCCTCTGATTTCGGCCTCATCGCGGACGCCGCCAAGCGACATCCTGACAAACTTTCTGCCAAGCGCCCTTGCAACACTGCGTCCGAGCGATGTCTTGCCAACACCGGGAGGCCCCACAAAACAAAGGATTGGGCCTTTAAGTTTTTTGGATAATTTACTGACCGCTATATATTCAACTATACGTTCTTTTACATCTTCAAGGCCGTAATGGTCTTCATTGAGAGAGTCCATTGCCTTTTCAACATCTTTTTTATCTTTTGTTTTTTTATGCCAGGGAACATCGCGCAGCCATTCAATATATGTGCGTACAACAGCCGACTCAGCCGAAAGGGGCGGCATTTTTTCAAGACGTTTGAGCTCCTGCAGCGCCTTGGCCTTTGCCTCATCGCTCATTTGTGCCGCCTCAATGGAAGCGCGCAATTCTGATATTTCATCAGTATCTTCACTGCCATTGTTGAGTTCTTTCTTAATAACTTTAAGTTGTTCGTTCAGGTAGTATTCTTTTTGAGTTTTTTCCATTTGCTTACGGACTTGCCCATGAATTTTTTTGTCGATATTCATAACCTCAATTTCGCCGTTTATGAGGCTAATAAGTTTCGCTGCCCTTTCAATTGGGTTGCTAAGGTCAAGGACGGACTGTTTGAGATCTAAGCGCGTCTCTAAATGCGAGGCTATTTCATCTGTTAAATGGGAAAAATTATCAATCGTGGATATTGTCGAGAGAACCTCTTGGGGAATTTTCCTGTTAAAGTTAATATATTTTTCGAAGGCCGCAATAAGCTCTTTGCGAATGGGCTCTGTTTCTTCCGGACTTTGCTCAACATAACGTTCAATATCAGTCACAGTCACTTCATAAACACTATTGTTGTCGTGAAATGACGAAATATAACCCCTTGTAAGCCCTTCAACAAGCACTTTAATTGTACCGTCCGGCAGTTTCAGTAATTGAAGTATTTCGGCAATCACCCCTACATCATAGAGATTATCCCTGTCAGGAACGCCAATGTGAGCATCAACCTGAGCAGCCAGAAAAACAAGCCTGTCGCTCTTCATGGCCGCGTCAAGGGCGTTCACCGATTTTTCCCTTCCTACAAACAGAGGGACAACCATGTGAGGAAACACAACCACATCCCTGAGCGGCAAAAGGGGATACTTCTTATTAAAATTTATTTCACTTTTTGTCATTTATGCCGATTTTTCCTGCTCTGAATACGAGAGCGAAAGAATGTCCATTTTTTCAACCATTTTTTTAGTTATTGTGATTTTTCCGACATTATCCATTGAAGGGACTTCGTACATCAAATCCCTCATAAGAGTTTCAAGCACTGCTCTCAATCCCCGCGCTCCCGTCTCTTTTTTCATGGCTATATCGGCAATTTCTTCTATAGCATCGTCTTCAAAAACAAGTTCTACATTCTCAAACGAAAGTATTTTGTGATACTGCTTAATCAAGGCATTTTTTGGTTCAGTAAGAATTTTAACAAACGCGTCACGGTCAAGCATATCCAATGATGCCATAATCGGAAGGCGGCCTACAAATTCAGGTATAAGCCCATATTGTATTAAATCTTTCGGGTCGGTAAATTTAAGCATATTGGCTTCAAGGATTTCTTTTTTGGATTTTATCTCAGCGCCAAAACCAAGCATTTTATTACCCATACGCTGTTCAATAATCTTGTCAAGACCTATAAAGGCTCCGCCCACAATAAAGAGAATATTCTTTGTATCTATAGGCAAAAATTCCTGATGCGGATGTTTCCTGCCGCCATGCGGCGGGACGCTGGCGATGGTTCCCTCAATTATCTTGAGAAGAGCCTGTTGTACGCCCTCCCCTGAAACATCGCGCGTTATGGATGGATTTTCGCTTTTTCTCGATATTTTATCTATTTCATCTATGTAGATAATGCCGGCCTCAGCCTTTTTTATATCCCCGTCCGCGTTCTGTATAAGTCTGAGCAGGATATTTTCAACATCCTCGCCTACATAACCGGCCTCGGTAAGCGATGTTGCATCAACAATGGCAAAAGGCACCTTCAGAACATTTGCAAGTGTCTGTGCGAGAAGGGTTTTACCGGAACCTGTGGGGCCTATCAAAAGGATATTGCTTTTTTCAATTTCAACATCGTTATTTCTCAGGTTCAGGTTGTTAAATATACGCCTGTAATGATTATAGACGGCTACAGAAAGAATTTTTTTCGGTTCGTCCTGCCCTATAACGTACTGGTCTAATATTTTTTTTATTTCTTTGGGGCGCGGAATTTCCCTGAAATTGTTTTCTGCATTGCTTTCGCCGTTTTCGGCCATAATTTCATTGCAGAGTTCAATGCATTCATCACATATATAAATGCCGGGACCGGCTACTAATCTTTTAACAAGTTCCTGATCTTTCCCGCAAAATGAGCAAAAAAGTTTCTCTTTTTTCTTGGAGGTCATATTGTTTCCTTTCTTTGTATAACTTTATCTATTATACCATATGACAGAGCCTGTTCGGCAGACATAAAATTATCCCTGTCGAGGTCTTTTTCTATTTGTTCAAAAGGCTTTCCAGTATGCTTGGCGTATATATCATTTAGCGCTCGTTTTGCCTTTTTAATTTCCTGCGCATGGATTTCTATATCTGAGGCCTGGCCGCGAAAGCTGCCCAAAGGCTGGTGAACCATGATGCGCGAATTAGGAAGAGCCGATCTTTTCCCCGCAGCGCCTGCTGAAAGAAGCAGAGAACCCATGGAAGCGGCCTGCCCCATGCATATAGTCGAGACATCCGGCTTTATGTACTGCATTGTATCATAAATGGCAAGTCCGGAAGTTACAATACCGCCGGGCGAATTTATATACAGAAAAATATCCTTGTCGGGGTCTTCCGCCTCCAGAAAAAGCATTTGGGCAATTATTAAACTTGATACATAATCATTAATGGCTTCGCCAAGAAAAATTATTCTATCTTTCAGCAATCGAGAGTAAATATCGTACGATCTTTCTCCCCTGCTGGTTTGTTCAACAACAATAGGTATTAAACTCATAAAAAACCTCATAAAGTGTTTATATACAATAATTCGGCAGTCACCCTGCCATATGAGCATTGATTTTCATTAAAGTTGCATTATTTCAAACAAAAACAACAAAGAATCTCCGGTTTTTTGTCTAAAATGCGAATATGCGGCAAATTATTCCATTCTCTCTTGCCTGTCCTGTTTCAGCAACTCCTCTACGGTAACAGGAGGTAATTTTGTTATCGCGGCATTATCGTAAAGGAAATCAATGGCCTGATTAAAAGTTAATTCTTTTTCAACGTTTTTCCTGAAATCAGAATTAGCCATAATTTCTTCAAATTCTTCAATATCTCTTCCGAATTCCTCTGCTTGCTTTAAGACATATTCTCTGTATTCTTCGTCAGAAACTTTCAAATTTTCTTTTTTTACTATCTCTGAAATAACAAGCATGACCTTTACAGAGTTCTCGGCCTGCACTCTCAGGTGGGACGAATACTCATCAGGGTAGAGACCCGCAATCGCGGCCACGTCTTCTACCGTATAATTTTCAACGCTGTCAGAGGTATACCCCATGCGTTCTGCCATGCGCTCTTTTTCTTTCTTGAATATGGAATCAATCTCTGCCTTAATTACAGTTTCGGGGATTTCAAAAGCGCTTTCAAGTATAATTTTGTTTATTACGCTTGATTTAGCCTCGCCGCGCGTCTTGCCATCAACAAAATGCGTTATAAGTTCGCGAGCCTTGTTCCTCATATCCTCAACCGACTCAAACTGGGCTTCCCTTGCCAGATCATCATTAAGCTCAGGCAGCTCATCCCTTGTAATTTCCTCGACTTTTACTTTATAGAGAACCTCTTTTCCGGCCAAATCAGTCTGCACATAGTCTGCAGGGTAGGTTATAGAGATTTCCTTTTCTTCGCCTGATTTCATGCCGCCAAGATGCTGCTCTATCGCGTATTCGTCAGCGTCCTCTCCTATAACCGCCGAATATGTTCTCTCGACATTATCTATGTTAAGTTTAACATATCTTAATTTGACCATGTCTCCGTGTTGGAGTTCAGTCCCTTCCGGCTTGGCGGCAGTCTTTTTGAAGTGAGTCCTTAAATTTTCTATTTCTTTTTCAACATCGCTGTCCTGAATATTGCAAGTCCTTTCTTCTATAGGGACCCCTTTGTAGTTTCCAATGTTGATGTTTGGGAAAAGTTCCACAATAGCTTTGAAGCGAAGCGCCTCGCCCCTGTTTAAGCCGTTAAATTCATATGACGGAACGGCAATTGGATTGAGTTCCTTTTCTTTTATGGCATCGCCCACTGTGCTTTTAATCAGGCTCTCAGCTACCTCTTCTGAGGCATAGCCACTGTACCTCGCTTCAAGCATCGGAAGCGGAACCTTTCCCTTGCGAAAACCGTCAATTTTTGCAGTCTGCTGTATTTTTTTAAATACAACTTTAAACTCTTCTTCAACGCGTTCAGCAGGAACTTCAATTTCCAGTTCTATAGTGGCATTTTCTAATTTTTTTTCGTTTATGATATTCACGACGACCTCAATTTTCAGAAATTCTTCAATAAAGAACAAAATAATACTATTTAAGCGGTTTTTTACAAGTTTTATTAACGAAGGTAAACCGTCAAATACTTTTTAGCAAAATGAGAGAAGGAGATCCATGTCATATTTTACGCACATAATCTGCGCATACTTTCTGTGAACCACATAAATTTTTTCTTGTCAAAAAACGTCTTGTTTTTATTGTTAAACAACAAGCTCCCGTAGCTCAGGTGGATAGAGCAGTGGTTTCCTAAACCATGTGTCGGTGGTTCGAGTCCTCCCGGGAGCGCATAATTTTACAGACAGCTATTCAAAGAGCAATTCTCCCATAAAGGCGTTGGCGGGGAGTTCCTCAGGCAGCGGCCCTGCAAACGGTTTCGCTTCTCGTGTAAAGAGGTCTAATTCTGCATCATAACGCGCATTCTTTATTCCATAAAATCCCAGAACCGTATGGTAAATATTATCATGGCTTATGATGGGTAATGCGGCATTTGCCTTGAGCGCTGCAAATTTTACAGGATTTTTCTTTTTGAATTCATCGGACGCCCATATAAAGCATAAAACATCTCTGAATTCTCTGCCGCTCATTTTATCTTCACCGCCTCTTCCATAGATTCCATTTTCGCCTAAGGGCGCCCCGTGATCCGAGACATATATATAGACGGCATTTCTTTCCCTGAGACTATCAAGTATTTCTCCGCAAAAATCATCCGTACAAACGATACTGTTATCGTAAGCATTTATTGTGGATTGATTTTTATTTAATCTAAAATTGACAGGCTCAAAGACCGTAAATTTTTCTATATCATATGTATTGTAAGGCACATGAGAACCCTCTCCAATATAAAGGATGAATATATTGCTCGGATTGGAAACGATAAATTCCCTTATATCAGGTATAATTGAATGAGCAAAAAGAGGCGATGAAAAAACTTCCATTATGTGCTGTAAAAAAATTATTTTGCCTATATCTGCTCGTGCTATAGCCCCAAGTACAGTTTGCGAATAAAAACTCGATGTTTTAACGCCATGTTTTTTTAAAAATGGAATAAAACTTGACGATCTCATTACCGGGTCGGCTATCGTAGCAGGTAAAAGGATGCCAGGAATAGAGAACTTAGTAGAAGTTGAGAAGGATATACATCGCTTGAATGAAAAAAGATTTCCGCGTTTTAATTCTTTCATCATCCTTGGCATGGTATTACGATAATAGCCGTTCATGGGAGCATGGTCACCGCGCACCGATTCTCCTATATGCAAAAAAAGAACGCTCTCTTGCGGGAGCGGCGCCGACAGGCTTGAGGCTTCTTCTGTATTTTCAAGTTGAATCATCTTTGTTTTATACTCTCCGAGGAAGCTATTTTGGGCCTGCTTAAAATGCTCGTATATCTTGTAATATGTACGTTGAGGGTACCAGTGAAATATATGCCCAAAAATGAGCAGAACAAAAAAGAAAGTATTGGCTATGCTGCGCGTCCGTATACGTTTAAAATCAAAGATATTTACCCTGATATTCTTCAAAGCCGCCGCAAGCAACAACATAATTGCCATAAAAAAAACAAGTGACAGAACAGCCTGACCTGTAAAAAAAGAAGCAGCTTCCTGTCTGCCTGTCATAAGAATATCTGCAGCCAGCATGTTTGTAAAGCGAATTTCAAATTTGAAAGCAATAAAACATATTATCACTGACGGAAGAAAGAGGAATACCAGGAAGATGTACCTGAATAAAAAACTCCTGTTAGAAAGCCAAATAAAAGTTATAGTTAATACAAAAACATTAATCAAAAAGAAAGTAATCAGGCCGGGCAAATCACGACTGTTTCTTACGAGCCTTAAATCATAGTCAAACGAAAAATAAAAAAGATAGATTATTATACATGAAATGATTGCAAATAAAAGTACTCGTAATAGTCTTGTCTTGTCTTGTCTTGTCTTGTCTTGTCTTGTCTTGTCTTGTCTTGTCTTGTCTTGTCTTGTCTTGTCTTGTCTAAAATTATAGTTTCATATAAATTTTTCAAGTATTTTAACAGCATTTTCGTTCCTTTTCAGTTATTTCCCCAGAGCGCAAACAAAATAATATTTCGCAAGTCAAGTGTCAATTGTTTTTGCCCTATCGTGAGTTAAAGCGGATTAATTTAAATTTTTGGATCGCCACGCCTTCGGCTCGCGATGACGTTTGGAATACCAATTTCCGGACAGTTACTCGAAAAGCAATTTTTTCATGTAAGTGTCCGGCGGAAGTTCTTCGGGCAGCGGCCCAGCAAACGGCTTCGCCTCCTGTGAAAAGAGATCAAATTCTGCATTATAATGCGCATTCATAATCCCATAAAATCCGAGAGCAGTATGGTAAATATAATCATGGCTTATAACCGACATTTTAGAATTTGCTTTAAGCGCTGCATATTTCGCAGGATTTTCCTTTTTGAAGCCGTCCGATACCCATATAAAGCAAAAAATGTCCCTAAACTCCCTGTGGTTCAAGTTATCATGGCCGGTCCTTCCGTACAGGCCTCTTTCGCCTAAAGGCGTCCCATGATCCGAAGCGTATATGTAAGCGGCATTATTCCCCCTGAGAGCGTCCATGATTTCTCCCCAGAAATAATCGGTGTAAACTATAGTGTTATCATAAGCATTGATTGTAGACTGGTCTTTTTTTAGGTTAAAATTGACAGGCGCAAAAACCGTAAATTTTTCCGTATCGTATAAATTATATGGCTGATGAGAACCCTCTCCCTGATAAAGAGCGAATATATTACCCGAATT
>Ga0099364_10006146_pt1 | contig 17564 bp, 14 predicted proteins | sample TergutTh196P3_FD_73070 | JGI IMG/M metagenome (GOLD analysis project Ga0099364, IMG submission 73070) | Microcerotermes parvus P3 segment gut microbial communities from Pointe-Noire, Republic of the Congo - Th196 P3 | ecosystem: Host-associated > Arthropoda: Insects > Digestive system > Gut ...
GCCGTGAATTTGGCCCCTTCGACTTTGTAATTGTGAACTGCGAGAACGCCGCCTCGGGATTTGGCATAACGGAAAGAATAATGAACGAGCTGTTTGGTTTGGGAATCGACGTTATGACCTCCGGCAACCACATTTGGGACAAAAAAGAGTTTCTGCAAGTCCTGGGCAGAGAGCGCAGGGTGCTCCGGCCCGCGAATTATCCTTCCGGCACGCCGGGAACCGGATACGGCGTCTTTGAGCATAAGGGGCTTCGTCTGGGCGTCGTCAACCTTCAAGGCAGAGCTTTTATGAATCCCATCGACTGCCCGTTCAGAAAATCCGACGAGATTGTTGCCAATATGGAAGTCACATCGATTTTCGTGGATTTTCACGCCGAAGCGACGGCGGAGAAAGCCGCGCTGGCGTTGTATCTCGACGGCCGGGTTTCGGCAATAGCCGGAACCCACACGCACGTTCAGACCGCTGACGAATCTATACTGCCCGGCGGCACAGCTTACATAACTGACGCGGGCATGACCGGAGGTCACGGCGGCGTAATCGGCAACAGCTACGAATCGGTGATCCCGAAATTTTTAAACGGCACGCCGTGCAAATTCGAGATAGAGCGTACCGGGGCCCGAGCCCAGGGAGTGATCGTCGATATAGACGACGAGTCCGGACGGGCGCTCGATATCCAAAGATTCAACATCCCCGTAGGGGAACAGTAAAAAAAAGAGTCTGCGTGAAAACGCAGGCTCTTTTTTTATGGAGCTGATACGGACAAACTCCTAAATCATATCTTCAATGCAAAAGGCTGCATAAATTTGCTTTGCAGGCAACAGGCAACATAGTTTTCCGTAATTGCGCCTTGATAGCTCCGGTATGACAACCCGGTAGAAAGGTGAAAAAATTCCTGAAATTACCGGGTAAAAAGGTGTGGGATTGTCGAAATATCGGAGAGCGCAAACGGAGTGCTCACGGCTAAATTCTATTCTAAAAGGATTGAAGATTGGCGTTGTCCTTGGTATGCTATGAGAAAAGCGGAAACGTGAACGATGCGGGTGAGTTTGCCATGAAGGATTTGTTCGCGCAGCACGTGCGCGAGGGGAGCGAAAATTTAATCTCCGGGGAGCGGTGATTAGAAATGCTTGATAAAGTTAAATATTGGTTGGATTTGGCTGATGATGATGTGTCAGCGGCTAAAGTTTTGTTGGATGGAAAAAAGTATCTGCATGCGGGCTTCTTCTGTCACCTAATCGCAGAAAAGGCATTGAAGGCGATGATTGCATACGTTACTTCCGAAATCCCGCCAAAAATTCATAACTTAATCAATCTTTCAGAGCATGCCGGAGTATTTGATGATTTATCAGAAAGTCAGCGGAATCTTTTGAACGAACTGAACCCGCTTAATATAGAAGCCCGTTATCCTGAGTATAAAGAGCGTATTGCGCAAACATTAACTGCTGAAATAACCGCAAGGCTCTTCCAAGAAACGGAGGAATTTTTATGTTGGATAAAGCAAAAGCTAAAAAAATAGCATATGACTATTCAATGGAAGTAGCAAAAGTCTTAAATCTCGAAAAGGTGATCCTATTTGGCTCTTATGCAAATGGAAACCCACATAGCGAAAGCGATATTGATATTGCGGTATTTGTACGTGGTTTGGATGATAATGCTTGGTATAAAGCCCGTATTATTTTGCAAAATATACTCTGGAACAGGGATTTTCTTGGCATTGAGCCACATCTATTGGACGAAGTCAATGATAGGAGTGGATTTGCTGAACACGTCATAAAGACAGGAGAAGTCATTTATCAGTCTTAGTGTAGCGCAGAAATTAAGCATTTCTCAATAATTAACCAACAAAACGCCCGACACAATAGCCTAACAACGCTTGAATCCCTTGCCCGAGCCCCTCAAACCACAGGTTGATAATAAACCTGCGGTTTGAGGGAGCGACATCACGGCTAAATTTTATGTCACGGCTAAAATTATTTGACAAATTTTTATGCGTGAAATACAATGGTCGTTAATCTAATCGTTTAGCTTATTATGTCTTGAAGGCGGTGCGGCGCTTTGATGACGATAAAAGAAATCGCTAAAATTGCGGGAGTATCCACGGCAACGGTTTCTTACGTTATTAACGATTCAAAAAACGTGGCGCCCGAAAAACGGCGGCGCGTCCTTGATGTTATCGAGCAATCCGGTTACCAGCCAAACCATATTGCGAAAAGCCTCCGCGTGAAAAAAACCAATACTTTGGGAGTTTTGGTCGAGGATATAATGGGTTTCCCCGTTCCCGCCATTTTCAACGGAATATCGGAGTACGCGGAGCAAAACAGCTACCGCATCCTGCTGAACGACCTCAGGATGCTCGAAAGTTTATTTAACCAATACGACCAGATCGCGCAGCAAAAGGACAAGGTAAACGAGGCGATTTCCCTGTTGCTTTTTGGATCGCGAGTGGACGCCGTCATATACGTCGGCATGTTCGACCGCGACATTTCCGGGGTTATAAACGAGATAGACAAACCTCTCGTAATCGCGTATTCAACCACCGGCGATCCTCACGCCTGTTCCGTTACATATGACAATGAGAATATCTCGGCGGAGGCGGTACGTTATCTTTTTGATATTGGACACAGACGCATCGCCGTAATTACCGGGCTTGCTCACACATTTCCGGTAAAGATGCGTATGCGGGGCATACAGCAGGCGTTTAATGAAAAGGGATTTGTGCTGGATAACGCGTTAGTTAAAAACGGCGATTGGGAATATGATTCAGGTTATTCCTGCATGACCGAGCTGCTTGAACAAGAAAACCGGCCGACCGCCTTGTTCGTAATGAACGACCTGATGGCGATAGGAGCGATGGACGCGATAAGCGACGCCAAGCTTTCCATTCCCGGCGATATTTCGGTTATAGGGTTTGATGATCGGGAAGTCGCTTCCTTCGTGCGTCCAAAACTTTCGACGATTGAAATCGACTTAAAAGGCATTGGTCTTGAAGCGGCAAAAACGGCGCTTAAAATGATCAGCGGCGCGCATGTTGAAGAACGCGCCATTATTGTCCCAAGCAGGCTTATCTTGCGTGATACAGTGGATAGATTGAAATAAGAGCAAAACAGCGGCATTTTTTTTGCAAAACGGTTAATCGATTAGATGACTGGGGTGACGCATTTGAACAGATTGAAGCAGCTTCCGCTGAAAAACGTAATAATTGACGATGTTTTCTGGGGCCGCTATATCCGGCTGGTACGCGAAAAAGTGATCCCATACCAGTGGGAAGTTCTGAACGACAGGGTACCCGACGCGGCGCGCAGTCACTGTATAAAGAATTTCGAGATAGCGGCGGGAAAACGGGAAGGACAATTCTACGGAATGGTCTTCCAGGACAGCGACCTTTATAAGTGGCTGGAATCGGTGGCGTACAGCCTGGAAACGATGCCTGATCCCGATCTGGAGGCGCTTGCGGACTACGCTATTGAGCTGATTGGCGGCGCGCAGCAGCCGGACGGATATGTAAACACATATTACACGGTATCCGAACCCGATGGCCGCTGGTCGAATCTCCAGCATGGCCATGAGCTTTACTGCGCCGGACATATGATAGAAGCGGCTGTCGCGTATTTCGACGCCGTCGGCAAGCGCGAATTTCTCGATATTTCCATCCGTTTCGCGGATTGCATAGACAATACCTTCGGGCCGGGGGACGGTAAGCTCAAAGGCTATCCCGGCCATCAGGAGATTGAGCTCGCGCTGTTTAAATTGTACGAAACCACCGGCGAAAGGCGTTATTTGAATCTTGCAGAGTACTTTATCCGCGAAAGGGGAAACTCTCCCAATTATTTGGATTTGGAGCGCGAAAAACCCGGCTATCACGATATTTTCCCGGAGCTGGCGGCGTTTGACAGAAAATATTCACAGTCCCATATTCCGCCCGTAGAGCAGAAACATGCAGTGGGTCACGCGGTAAGGGCGGTTTATATGTATTCCGCGATGGAGGATTTAGGCGCTGAGCTTCGTGACTCGGAGCTGCAAAACGCCTGCGACGCGCTGTATGACGACATAGTGCAAAAAAAGATGTACATAACGGGCGCGATAGGATCATCCTCCGCGGGCGAGAGATTCACGGCCGCTTACGACCTGCCTAACGACCTCATATACGGTGAAACATGCGCTTCCATCGGCCTTATGATGTTATGCCGCCGTATGAACGCGAGCAGGAGGGACGCGCGTTACGCCGATACCATGGAGCGGGCGCTGTACAACACTGTTATCGCCGGTATATCGCTTTCGGGAACGGAATTTTTCTACGTAAACCCCCTTGAGGTCGAGCCGTCCAAAATTTCAGCCAATCCGAATTACGACCATGTCAAGCCGGTGCGCAGAAAATGGTTCGACTGCTCCTGCTGCCCGACCAACATCGCCCGCACCGTTATGGGGCTTGGAGGTTATATATACGCCTCGTCGCCCGAGGGGCTGTATGTGAATTTGTATTGCTCAGGCGCCGCGCGGGACGGAGAAAGAAGCATTGCCGTAAAGACGGATTATCCGTATGGCGGCGAGGCGGCGATAACTGTCAGCGGGCGCTGCAAGCTGTTTCTGCGCAGTCCCGAATGCGCGCCTGTGACATCTGTCGAGATAAACGGGCGGAAGCAGTCTTATAATATCAAAAACGGGTATATTGAACTTGATAAGGACTGGCGGGGAGATGAAATAAGGATAATGTTCGATATGCGCCCCAAGCTTGTGTATTGTTCGCCGGACGTAGGGGACAATATCGGCAGAGCCGCCGTTATGCGCGGTCCTCTTGTGTACTGTATCGAGCAGGCCGATAACGGAGAGAGGCTCGGTTCGTTCCTGCTGCCCGGCGAAGCCGTATTCAAAGAATCCCCGCCGCCCGCCGGATTGCCGGCCGAGGCGATTGCGCTCAAATCTTCCGCGTATAAATACCGGAGCGGGCGGGCAAAACTGTATTCGCCCTCGCCGCCGGAACTTGAAAGCGGCGCGATAGAGATGATACCGTATTTCCTCTGGGCTAACCGGGGGGAAAATGAAATGCGCGTATATATTCCCACTGTTCCCATTTTGCCGGAATCTTCCGGCTAAAAAACATATAAGGAGGAGAAAGTAAATGAAAGCGCACTGGAGAAAAGTTATTGTAATGCTCGTGTCGATCGCTTTGCTTTTCAGCATGGCAGGTTTGGCATTGGCAGCGGAAAGGGTCACAATCACCTACTCGTTATGGGGTTCGGCGGACGAGCAGACAGTCACTCAGGCAACCATCGACAAGTTCAACGCGTCGCAGGACAGAATCACCGTTGAACTCATGCCCATTCCCTGGGAAGGTTATGTGGAAAAACTCAACACAATGGCAATAGCCGGCGAGCTTCCCGACACAGGAATTATGATGGAGTCAGCGGTGCTTCAGTGGGCCGAGCAGGGTATGCTCGCGGATGTAAGCGGCATGTATGCCGCGGGCGAGAGCAAGCCTCTGGATTCGCTCGCGTTCAGATATCAGGGAAAGCCGGTCGCTTACTCGGTCGCTAACGAAATACTGATGCTTTACTACAATAAGGATATGTTCGACAAAGCGGGCGTAGCCTATCCCCCGAAAACCACGGAAGAAGCCTGGACGTGGGATGAGTTCATCGAGGTCGCCAAGCAGCTCACGTTCGACAGAAACGGAAACACCCCGAACGACGCCGATTTCGATCCTCAGAACATCGTGCAGTACGGCGCCCTTGTCGAAAACCTTCCGTGGCAGCTTGAGACGTGGGCAATTTCAAACGGCGGCGGCTACTTCGCCGAGAACGGCTCAGGGGTTATCATCGGCCAGGCGAAAAGCATCGAGGGAATCCAGAAAGTCGCCGATCTGCACCTTGTGCACAACGTCGCGCCGCTTTCGACCGGCTCCACCGACGACAGTATTCAGCGCTCAATCATCGCCGGAACCGTCGCGATGGCAACGGGCGGACAGTGGAACATCGGAACGTGCCTCTCTTCCGCGAGAGACGAGGGCCTGAACTACGGAGTCGCCGTACTGCCGTACATGGAGAAAAAAGTAACTCTCAATACCGGCGGCCCGAACGTAGTTTTCAACACCACGAGGCACCCTGCCGAAGCAATGGAATGGCTGAAGTGGTACGCTCAGGAAGAAAACGCCTGGGGTCTTATCGAAACCGGTATATGGATGCCCACGCTCGAAAAATGGTATACCGACGAAACCTTTACGCGCCAGTGGGTCGAGAATCCGGCGTTCCCGCCATATGACGAGTACGTGTCGGCTGTGGTCAACACCGCGAAAGATATGAACGTTACGCGTTCGGCGTCGTGGTACTACGTAAACAACACCGTCGATTTCTTCGATGTGCTAAATTCGGCGCTCGGCGATGTATGGACCGGCAAAATAACCGCTGAGGAAGCGATTAACGCCAGAATAATCCATTTGATTGCCGCATTCGAGGGGATTTTCTAAACAAAGACCAGAACAAGAGGCGGGAGATTTCATCTCTCGCCTCTTTGGGTACAGACGTTCCTTTTTGGCATATGAGGTGAAATATGGCGGAACTTGCTAAAAAACCGAAAGGTTTATCAAAACTTGCATGGCAGGAGGCGCGGACGGCGTATTTATGTCTTATTCCCGCGTTTCTCGGTCTTACTTTAATAACGTATTTGCCGCTTTTGAGCGTTTTCGTTATCGGATTTTTCCGATGGAGAGGGCTGACTCCGCCTGTTTTTGTCGGTTTCGGCAATTATATAAGGCTCTTTACCGCGGACCCGTTTTTTATCGACTCCATAAAGGTTACGATTTATTTTTCGCTCCTCGCGGTAACGGGCAGCATGGTGTATTCGTTCGTTGTCGCTTTACTGTTAAACCGCAAAGTCCCGGCTCGGTCATTTTGGCGCGCGGTGTTTTATCTGCCGTATATCCTGCCGGGCGTCGCGGTATATGTCGGCTGGTCGTGGCTTTATGAGTCAAATTTCGGACTTTTCAATTATATTCTGTCCGTATTCGGAATTAATAAAATCGCTTTCGTCGCCGATTCAAGGTGGGTCGTTCCATCGCTGGCGCTCATTGCCGTATGGGCAAGCGGAAACCTCATCGTAATTTACCTCGCGGGGCTCCAAAACGTTCCCCGCGTTTACCATGAGGCCGCGGAAATAGACGGGGCGAACTGGTGGCAGCGTTTTTGCAACGTCACGATTCCATGTATGACGCCAATAATTTTTTATAATCTTTTAATGAGCCTGATAATAAACATGCAGGTCGTCGTCCCGGCGCTTACCCTCACAAGCGGAGGACCGGGAAACGCGTCGATGTTCATGACGTATCTGATGTACCGTTACGCGTTTACAAACGGCCATATAGGGTACGCGTGCGCTATTGCATTTGTTTTCTTCGTAATAATCGCGATTTTTACGGGAATACTGTTTGCAACCTCGCGAAAATGGATTTTTTACGAGGGGGATGAGTCAAAATGACACAGACCGGAAATTATTTCCAGGACAGAAGAAGAAATGAACGGGTAACCAATACCCTCTCGACTGTCGGAATAGTATTGATGGCCGCCGGGGCGATGCTCCCTATCTGGTGGATATTCCGCTCATCGCTGATGACGAACGCCGAGCTTTACGCATATCCTCCGGTCTTTTTCCCGCAAAACTGGCGTTTTAGCAACTATGCTGAAACGCTTGATTACTTTCAGTTCTGGACTTATCTCAAAAATACGCTTACCATCGTAGTCCCCTCGGTACTCGCCGGAACGTCGACGGCGGTTTTGTGCGGTTACGCCTTTGCGCGGCTCAGGTTTCCGGGCAAAAACGCTTTGTTCGCGCTTTGCGTGGGTTCGATGCTGCTGCCGGGTATGGTGACGCTCATCCCGTTATATCTGGCGTGGACGCGTCTTCTGGGCGTTCGCGACTCGTACCTTCCGCTCATACTGCCTCATTTTTGCGGGGGCGGCGCGTTTAATATTTTTTTAATAAGGCAGTTCATCAGAACAATACCCCGCGAGCTTGACGAGGCCGCGACAATTGACGGCGCAAACCGTATGCAGATTTTGACGCAAATAATCGTGCCCGCAATAAAACCGGCGATAATAGTGGTGGCGCTTTTGCAGTTCATTTTCCTGTGGAACGATATGCTCCAGCAACTGGTCTATATAAATTCGCCGGATAAATTCACGATGGCGCTCGGGCTCACAATATTCAGGGGAGCGCTCAAGGCGGACTGGTCGAAACTGATGGCCGCGACTTGCATGTCCTTCATACCGGGGCTGATATTCTACGTGGTCGGGCAGAAACACCTGGTGGAAGGAATCGTAATGACCGGAATGAAAAATTAAAAAAATTTTTTTCGCGATTGAATAACAAAAACGCCCTTCAGCATGGGTTCCCGTGTGGGTGCCCGCGACGCAATTTCGCTCGGGGCGGGGACGGCGATAGTCTCGCCGCGATAACGGACGGCATCGCCGAAGTTGCATACTTGACAGATAACGCGTCACGGTGTATAAAGTCAACCGGAATTTATTTTATCGTAAAGGAGGTACTGAGGCGTGAAGAAATTATTCGCAAGTAAATCTGCGGAAAATATTCTTTGGGCGCGTTGTTATGGTTCAGGCGCGCGGCATGTCGCGGTGTTCTCCTTTACCGGCGCGGATCCCGTTTCTTTCGGGGTCTGTGCCCATAGCCGCGTCTGAAGAAGCTCTTGCGAAAATAAAAGCGGTTATAGCCTGATCATCGAAATGAAACCGGGATCCTGAAAAGGGGATTCCGGTTTTTTTTGTGTGGATATCGCGGAATATTCACGTGAGCAGAAAGGGGAGGTTTGTGTGAGAAGTTACTATCAAAGTGAAATGGAGTGCGCAAAACCGGATGTGATGAGAGCTCTGCAAAACGAGAGGCTTGCGGAAACCGTAAGGCACGTTTATAAGAACGTCGCCTATTACAGAAATCTGATGGACTCGAAGGGCGTCTCTCCTGATGACGTAAAATCGGTCGACGATCTGCCAAGGCTGCCGTTCATAGCCAAGGAGGCTCTCAGGGACGAGTATCCCTACGGTCTCCTCGCGACGCCGCTCTCCGACGCCGTGCGTATCCAATCGACCAGCGGCACGACCGGAAGGCGGGTGGTGGCGTTCTACACGCAGAACGACATCGATCTTTGGGAGGATTGCTGCGCGAGGGCGATCGTGGCGGCCGGCGGGAGCCGCGACGACGTGGTGCAGGTCAGCTACGGGTACGGCCTTTTCACGGGGGGACCCGGATTGAACGGAGGTTCGCACAGGGTAGGCTCGCTCACTCTGCCGATGTCGTCCGGACTCACCGAGCGTCAGATCCAGTTCATGGTTGATCTCGGGGCGACCATCCTCTGCTGCACGCCGTCATACGCCGCGTACATCGCGGAGACGATTAACGAGCAGGGAATGCGCGATAAGATAAAATTAAAGGCGGGCATATTCGGCGCGGAAGCGTGGAGTGAAGAAATGCGCGGCGATTTGGAGAAAAATCTGGGGATTAAAGCGTATGATATATACGGGTTGACGGAGATAACCGGTCCCGGCGTTTCCTACGAGTGCGAGGAGCAGACTGGGATGCATGTGAACGAGGATCATTTCATACCGGAGATAATCGATCCGTCCAGCGGGGAAGTCCTGCCGTACGGGGAGAAGGGCGAACTTGTCCTCACCTGTATAAGCAAGCGCGCTTTCCCCCTGCTGAGATACAGGACGCGCGATATATGCGTTCTGTCCCGCAAGGAATGTTCATGCGGGCGAACGCTGGTCAAGATGTCGCGTCTCATGGGACGCACGGACGACATGCTCATTATCAGGGGCGTTAACGTGTTCCCGTCACAGATCGAGACCGTGCTTTTGAAAAGCGGCATGACCCCGAACTATCAGATTATTGTGGATCGGGTGCGTCATGCCGACACGTTGGAGGTATTGGTCGAGATGACGCCGGAGATGTTCTCCGACACGGTAAAGGACATATCGGGCCTGGAGCGCGAACTGGCGTCGGAGATAAGATCGATTCTCGGCATATCGGCGAAGGTTACGCTCGCCGCGCCGCGCAGTATTACAAGGAGCGAGGGCAAGGCGGTACGCGTCATCGACAAACGTAAAATATAAATAATTTTTTTAGAATCAATGGAGGTGCTTTAGATGATTGTTGATCAGATTTCCGTATTCATCGAAAATAAAATGGGCACGCTTGCCGAAGTTACCGAGATATTGGGGAACGCCGGAATAGACCTGCGCGCGCTCTCCCTAGCGGACACGACCGATTTCGGCGTGCTCCGGCTGATCGTGAACGACCCGGATCGCGCGCTAAACCTGTTGCGCGAAGCTGGTTTTGCGGTCTCCGTGACTAAGACTCTCGCCGTTCCAATACACGATGTTCCCGGAGGGCTTGCCGGGATATTAAAGATACTTGCCGGGGAAAACGTCAGCGTCGAGTACGCGTACGCGTTCATCTCCCGCAAGCAGGGCAACGCATATGTAATCCTGAGGGTAGGGGACAATGACCGGGCGCGGAACGCGCTCGCGGAACACGGCATAAAGATGGCGGAAGGCATAAATATTATCGAGGAATAGAAAAACAGGCGCGATTGCGCGGGATACAACCCCCGCCAATCGCGCGTCAGCTTTGCCGCTTTTTGCCGGTTTAAGCGGTCATATATCAATCATATAAATATTCGTAGGTCATTCTGACAAAATCCATCCTCGGAGCGTCCCTGCACGCCCTCCAATTACCGTTGAGAAAATTGTTTGTTATATTGACTGAGCTTTCGGCCCATATCTCTCTGAGACCGAATAACGAGTAACCCAGCGAGTTGCCGTTTCTGTCGAAGAACGTCAGCCTCAGCGAGACTTTTACGTCAAAGAAGGACGTATTGGTCAGTTTAACCGAGACGCCGCTCCTGGTTACCGAAAGCCCGGAGTACTCTATCTCGGTTCCGGGTATGACGCCGTCCGCTTCCCAGCTTGGCGTGGCCGCGTGCGAGGCCGTAATCGCCGCTGCAAAAATAATTATTGTGGTGACTGCGCGCGCCGCGTATAAAATTTTTTTCATCATCAATCGCTCCTTAAATATTTCTTCAACAAAACCAGTACTTTATCGAAATCAAGAGGTTTACCTACATGGTCGTTCATGCCCGCCTCCAAACATCTCTCCACATCCTCCCGGAAAACATTTGCCGTCATCGCCACAACGGGAATCTCCTTCGCGCGGCGCGCTTCCAGCGAGCGTATGTGCCGCGTCGCTTCGTATCCGTCCATTTCCGGCATTTGCACGTCCATGAAAATCATATCATATTTATCCGGCGCTTCATTGAACATTCGTACGCCTTCGACGCCGTTTTCCGCGCAATCTATTTCCAAAAGCGTCGGCTCAAGCAGCGCGAGTACGATTTCACGATTTATCTCCATGTCTTCCACCAGCAGAACGCGGTTCCCCGCAAAGTTGACGGATATATCCTCATGCTCGGACTCCTCCCGCCGTTGTCCGCCGCCAAGGGCATCAGTAATAATATCAGTGATGTCAGACGCGAAAATGGGCTTTGAAAGAAATTTGTCAACGCCGGCTTCCTTGGCTTTTTCTTCAATCATGTACCAGTCGGCCGACGAAATCATAATCACGGAGCTTATTGAATTGGAAACATTTTCTTTCAATGCTTCCGCCAATTGTAAGCCGTCCATGCCCGGCATCATCCAATCCACAAAATAGAAATCATAAGCTCCGTTATTTTCAACAATGGCGAGCGCGTCCTCGCCGTTTACGGCGGTATCGCAATGCGCGCCCGATTTTTGCATGGTTTCGCTGAATAATGATAAAACTTCAGGGTCGTCGTCCACGACAAGAACACGGATATCGCTCCAATTGACATTTGCATACTGGCGGGCGGTTTTCTCCGCGCCGCGCTTCAACCGGACCGTAAAAGCGAAGGTGGAACCCTTCTCAAGCTCGGATTTTACCCATATCCTGCCGCCCATCATTTCCACGATACTTTTAGAAATCACAAGGCCAAGGCCGGAACCTCCGAATTTGCGCGTCGTGCTGCTCTCGGCTTGCTGAAAAGAAGCGAACAGTCGGGTTTGCTGCTCCGGATTTATGCCTATACCTGTGTCGGTCACTTCAACCTGTATTGTGCATTCGCCGTTTTCATCACCTGAAAAGCGCGTGTTCAGTTTGATGGAACCGCCATCGGGCGTGAATTTCACCGCGTTTCCCACAAGGTTTGTAATAACCTGCGCCAGCCGCTGATCGTCTCCGATCAGGGTTTTCGGGATGGCGTTGTCGATATGCACCGTGAATTTCTGCTTTTTTTCGTCCACGCGGAAACTGACGACATTTACGATCCCTCGGATCATTTCCTCGAAGTCGAACTCAATAAGCGAAAGTTCCAGCTTATTGGCCTCGATTTTCGACATGTCCAAAATGTCGTTTATGACTCCCAGCAGGTGGTTCGACGCTCCCTCGATCCTTGAAAAACAATAGTCCTTGCGCTCAGCGTCGGCGGAGGACTTTCCGATAGCGGTCATGCCTATGATTGCGTTCATCGGCGTGCGGATTTCGTGGCTCATGTTCGCAAGAAATTCCGATTTTGCCAAATTAGCGCGCTTAGCCTCTTCCATGGCGTTTTTGATTTCGGTTATGTTATTGAACAGCGCCATTGTTCCGGTGATTTTGCCTTCCTCATCGGTCATCGGCGTAACATGAATGGAAAACGTACGCGGCAATCCCCTGAGATTGAAGTCGATTCGTTCCTCAAGAGACACCGTTCTTTTCAGCATATTCGCTCTGTCAACCGCCGCTTTGAACCTGGCCATGTTTTTTTCCGATACGCGCGGTTCCAAAACATCTCCGAAATGATTGCCGTTTATAAGCCCGAAATTAGCTATACCGGCCTCTTTAAGGAATGTGTCGGAAGCATATGCAAATCGGCCGTCAAAATCAAAAAGCAAAAGGATATTAGTTGTGTTCTCAAGGACGAGTTTGAAATATTGAAGTTCCTTTGACAAGGACTCATTCAAAATTGTTTCAACCCGGTCTTGCGCGGTTTTAATCTGCCGCGACCTTGCAATAGCAGACTCCGTCAGCGCAAGCTTTCTCTTTAAGACGCGGATTTCCTTTTGCAGTTCGTCTATTGAAGGAACTTGGTCATTTTTGTTCTCGATATTGTTCATAAAAACTTAACTTAGTCTGCATAGGACATTTGTATAATTGTGATAAAAGTTTTTTAGTTTGCCGTTCGCATCGGCGAGGGGACAAATCTCTCCGCCGCTGCAGGAAAAAAGGTATTGAGTATCACCCGCCGCTTCTCTCATTTTTTCCGCCTCGGCGGAATAATTCGCACCCAAAGCGAGATACCGCGCCATACACGAATAGCTTAAAATAAAGCTGTCTTTATCCACGAATTCTTTCATGGCGCTTTCGGATGTCGCAAGAACATCGTTCATATCAATGCGCCCGAGAGCTAACGTTGCGTCAACCGGCATCGCCCCGCCGCAAACCGCATAACCTTCCGGCGTAAGCGCGAAAACCGCGCGCGCAACGGGCTTCGTTCCGTCCTTATGATCCACGACAAGCGGGATAATGCCAAGCCCCGCGGAAAGATCGTCTTTTGTCAAACCGATTTCCTCAAGATACTCCAGCGCTGTCTTCCCGTTGACGCCGATGAGGAGGTTGCCGTCAGACTCCGTTATTATAGCCTTTTGGCTCCGTATCTTGTTTTCGTCAAGGGACGTAATTTCAAACGCAAAATTTGGATTGCCGCGGATTGCGCCCAATACAGCCGCTTCGCGGAACGCCTCTCCGTTATAAATTGTTTTTGCAGTGGAATAGTCCGTGTTGTGATCGACCGCCGTTGTTCCAAAAAGCGGGATGCCGCCCGTCGCCCGGTCGATTGCCGACAGAATCATATCGCCGCTCACCGTGTTCATCAACGGGAAATAACTCAATATTAACGCTGGCTGTACGTCGGATTGTTTCAACAGCGCCGATATGCCGGCGTCAACGGCGTCCTCATATTTTCCGGAAAAGGAGATCGACGTTGTATGAAAATCGCAGTCGTCGCTCGTCAAAACCGTGATAGCGAAAATAACCTGGTCTATCTCTTGTCCGGCGGCGCATAAGCAGGTCGTTGAGCCGATACAGTCAAACGGCAGCGCGTCGCAGATCGCTTTGAGTGCGCCGGTCTCCTCAAACTCCGAGAAACACGAAATAATTCCCAGAGAGTTTTTCAATAAATTGTTTTCAAGGTCAAGCGCCGTCGTTATCTCGGTAACGGCAGCGCGAACATCGTCGATTTCGCGAGTGGAAGCGGTAAAAGATTTGATCATTGGAAACCCCCCTTGGTTTATTTGTAATATCGGTACTAATCGGGATGATAAAATTTTTTTACTGCCGTATCAGAATGTCATTACCGTCGATTTTCGGCATTTACACATCCATAAAATAATATCATAATATATATTACATCCGGTGTTTTTTGAAAATAATGATGACCTTAGCCCTGTTTACTTTATTGCCTGAAAAGCAAAACAACTATGAAATCAAATCTTGAATATGTGTGGAAAGTACGGCTCTATACATAAATTTGACAAAATACAGTATCGGCGATTTAATTAATAAATATTTTCAGGCTTCCGAAAAATGATTTTATAAGGAGGGGATACTTTGGCGGATCTCGACGGTAACGACAAAGTTGTTAAAGAACCGGAGTCGGGGATTGATTTCGACGAGTTGATGCGGAAGTATGACACGGAATCCAGATTCCGCACTCCGCCCGGATGGCATCTCAAGCTGATCGTATTTATCGCGGCGGTCATGTCCGCCTTCCATTTCTACACCGCCGGGTTCGGGTTGCTGGCGGCTCAAAAGCAGGGCGCGGTGCATCTTCTCCTTGCTCTTGTGCTGGTGTTCTTACTCTATCCCATAAAATCGACGATGGACAAGAATGCGAAGATACCGTTCTATGACTTTATCTTTGCGATATTGGCGGCCGTCCCTCTCGTCTATCTTGTCACGCAGCTCGACACCATTGCCATGACCCGTTCGGGGCTTCCGACGCGGATGGATATTTTTATGGGGTTCATGCTGATAGCATTTTTGCTCGAAGCCACAAGGCGCATATCTAATCCGATCCTCCCCGTTTTGGCCCTGGTCGCCCTTCTTTATTGCTACTTCGGCGGCAATATATCGAATGAACTCTTTCACCACAGGGGTTTTTCGATAAGGCGCATAATCAATCACATGTATCTTGGAACCGAGGGAATTTTCGGCACGCCGCTTGGAGTATCGTCCACATTCGTGTTCATGTTCATACTGTTCGGCTGCATACTGGAAAAGACCGGCATGGGGCGTTTTATTATCGACCTGTCGCTCGCTCTCGCGGGCTGGTCAACAGGCGGTCCGGCGAAGGTCGCGGTTGTTTCGTCCGGATTGATGGGGACAATATCCGGTTCATCCGTCGCAAATGTCTGCACGACAGGGATGTTCACCATTCCTCTCATGAAGAGCGTGGGATACAAGCCGCACTTCGCGGGGGCCGTCGAGGCCGTGGCGTCTACGGGAGGGCAGATTATGCCGCCGGTCATGGGGGCGGGCGCTTTTATTATGGCGCAGATATTGGGCGTTGGGTATCTCACGGTCGCGGTTGCCGCGGTGGTTCCGGCGCTTCTATATTACTTTGCCGTAATCGTGCAGGTACATTTCGAAGCCAACAGGCTCGGACTCAAGGGATTACCGCGCAACCAACTGCCGAACATTATTCTTCTTTTGAGGGAGAAGGGTTTTCTGCTCATACCGCTGATCGCCATAATTTATCTCCTCGTGAGCGGTTACACGCCGCTCATGTCGGCCTTCGGCGGCATTTTGGTCAGCCTGATTCTGTCTTGGGCGAATTTTTTATTGAGATGGACGATTACGCGCCTGGCTTTTCTTGATAAATCAATTGTGGACGAATTGCGCTCCTTGCGGAGAGATGACGGATCATTTGAATCCGAAACGGAAATGTTCGAATCAAACGCTCTCCAACCGATTATACGATACATTCATATGGAGAATATAGCGCGCGCGGCGCTCCTCACTCCGCGCAGAATCATCGAGGCATTTGAAGCCGGGGCCAGGGGCGCTCTCTCGGTGGCGTGCGCCTGCGCTTGCGTCGGAATTGTTGTCGGCACCGGCACGCTGACCGGCCTTGCACTCAAAATAGCGGGAGGAATTATCGCTCTTGCAACGGGACTCGCCCAGTCGCTCCAGGCGTATACAGGGGGGTTTCTGCCCATCGAGCACGTTATGCTGCTTTTCACGCTTTTCCTGACAATGTGCGCCTCTATCCTTTTGGGTACGGGTCTCCCGACGACGGCGAATTTTATCGTTACGAGCACAATGGCGGCGCCCGCGCTGATGCGCCTCGGCGTACCGCCGATAGCGGCGTACATGTTCGTGTTTTACTTCGGCATAGCGGCCGACCTCACTCCGCCGGTGGCTCTTGCCGCTTACGCCGGTGCGGGAATTGCAAGATCGGATCCGATGATTACGGGCCTTACGGCTTTTAAGTTGGCGCTGGCCGGATTTCTTGTGCCGTATATTTATGTGTTCAATCCGATGCTGCTTTTCGTGGACGCGACGCCTCTGCCCATGATTCAGGCTGTGATAACCGCGCTCATAGGCGTGTTCCTGCTTGCCATGTGCACCATCGGCCACTATAAGGTGAAACTGGCAATACCGCTTAGAATCCTTGCTCTGCTGGGAGCAATAGGGTTGCTGGATCCAGGCACGAATACCGATTTATTTGGACTGGTGATACTGGTGAGTATCCACGTCATACAGACTCTGCTTAGCAAGAGGGCCGCGTCGCGTCCGGCGATCTGAACTTGAATTACGAGAATCGCTTGCTGATCGGGCGATTTTCCGTATAGCGTATAGTATAATAATAAGCGTGTTATATGCTAGAATACCATCACCAAAATAACAAAGAGGAGTGATTTTAATGTCAAAGAAGAGATCATTTGTAGTATTGGTTTTGGCGTGTATTGGGATATTTGCGGCAACATCGGCTTTCGCCGCGTCAATTTCAATTGCGACCGGCGGCACCGCCGGCACATATTATCCCATAGGCGGGGCTATAGCGGCCGCGGTTAGCAAAAACCCGAACATAAACGCGACCGCCGAGACTGCCAACGCCTCCGCTGCCAACGCCAACCTGATCGCGGAGGGCGAGATCGAGATAGCGTTCGTGCAAGCCGACGTTACCGCGTGGGCTTACAACGGCGAAGAAATGTTCCAGGGCAGGGCGCTCTCGAACATCCGCACCGTAGCGGCGCTCTATCCCGAAACGCTCCAGATCGTCGTGGCGAAGGAGTCCGGTATCACCGCCATTCCGGAAATGGTGGGCAAGAGAGTCGGAGTCGGCGCTCCCGGTTCCGGTGTGGAGGCCGACGTGAGGGCGATTTTCAACACGCTCGGCATCAGGTATAACGAGATGGACGTGCAGTTCCTCGACTTCGCCGGAGTCAGCGACCGCTTCAAAGACAACCAGATAGACGCAGGATTCGTTGTCGCGGGCCTGCCGA